>Ga0070754_10004008_pt1 | contig 10206 bp, 8 predicted proteins | sample VirMetDEL_Sep_01_FD_75181 | JGI IMG/M metagenome (GOLD analysis project Ga0070754, IMG submission 75181) | Aqueous microbial communities from the Delaware River and Bay under freshwater to marine salinity gradient to study organic matter... | ecosystem: Environmental > Aquatic > Marine > Coastal... | reverse complement strand
TGATGGAGCTGTTTGTGAACTTCCCATCATTGCACCGCCTCCTCCTCCTCCTCCTCCTGCTGAAGCTGTTCCTGAAGCTCCTCCTCCTGCTACTCCTGCTGCTCCTGCTGCTACTGCTGCTGCTCCAACAATACCAGCAGCTTTAAAATGATTAGCAGCTAAAGCTGGAGTAAGAAAAGAAGCAGCTACTCCTTTAGCTGTTTCCATTAAAGCCTCTACTCCCGCTTGTTTACTAAGTGACATTAAAAGAGAAGCTATTCCTTTTTTAAATGATTCACCCATTAAAATTGAATTTACAGCTACTTCAGCTAATCCTCTTCCCATGTTGCTAAAGAATCCAGATAGAGCTTCTGAAGTTTCAGAAGTCTCTTGTTTAACTAGATTTACTCTCTCTATTGCATATCTTCTAGTAAGTTCATTTATCTGCTCTTGATTTCCTTTAGCTTGAAGTATTTGTTTTTCATAGTTCAATCTAAGAAGTTCATTCTCTCTATCAAAATTATTTTCTATCTGTTGGGCATTGAATAAAGCATTATTAAAAGAAAACTCTTGAGCTTGTTTTACAAGTTCTCTGTGTTTGTTTTCTCTTTCTAAAGCTTCTCTAGTTTGTATCGAAGTAATTTCTTTTTCAAACTCTAGAATAGCTATCTTTTGAAGATTCTGATTATCTTTAGCTAGTTTTAATTGAGTAACATATCTATGAGTTGCTAAGTTTATCTGCTTCTGAGTTGAATCTTCAGTAAGCTCTAATTCAAGCTGTTTAATCCTAGCTTCTTCTGCAACTATCTTTAACTGTTGCTGTTCTCTCATCTTAGCAGAAGCCAATTCTCTAGCTGCTCTTTGTTTAGCTTCATTATCTCGCTTTTGTTTTTCAGATTTGGCTTTAGCGGCTTCTGCTTTAGCTAATTGTTTTCTTTGAAAAGCTGCTTTTTTATTTGCTATCTCTACTTCATCTAATCCTTTTAATTCACTCTCTATAATCTTATTTTGTGCTAGTAAAGCTTTCTGATCATCTTTATTCTTTTGAGCTTGGAGAAGTGCTAGAGAAGTAGCTTGTTCAATCTCAATCTTTTTTAGTTTAAATTGTTTTTCTGAAGAAGTAGCTTCTGCTTTAGTTAATTCAAGAGCTTTCTTTTTCTCTAAATTCTCTTTGATTTTAGTACCCAAGAATTCAGCAGAAGTTTCTTCATAGCTCTTATATTTCTTTTCTGCTTCAGCTATCTTTTTAGATACAGCATCTTGTTCTTTGAGTCCTTTTTTAATCGCTTCATTAAAAGCTCTTTCAGCTATAACTAATCCCTCTTTAGCTGTTCTTAGAGAAGTAGTAGCAGCTTCTAATTCAAAAGTATTTTGAATTTGTCTAGATTGAACTCTATTTAGAAATTTCTGAGCATTGGCTAGATTCTTTTCAGCTTCAATAAAATTTATAGTTTTTTTAGTAAGCTTTTCTTGTGAGAATTGGAGTTTTTCTTTTGCTACTTGTGCAAGCAAAGTCATTTTAGTAAATCTTTGCATTTCATCAGCAGCTAAAACTACTCCTTTTTCAGCTAAAGCTTCAAGTTTACCCTGTAAATCTGCGGCAGCTGCTGACATAGCCGATTGATTTTCTTCTGCTTCTAAAGCTGATCCAGATACTAATTTAAATACTTCATAAAGACCAAAAGCAGCAGTAGCTACTGCTCCAATAGGACCTAATAAAGCAGTAAATCCTGCTGCTCCTGATTGTCCTAATTGTCCTATACTTCCTTTTAATTCTCCTAGAGAATCCGCAAAATTAAAAACAGATTCTCCTATTTCTCCAAGTCCTTCAGCTAGTTTTTCATTAGCTGAACCTACAGAAGTAGCTAATGACTTTCCCGCTTGTGAAATAGATTTAAACCCATCTTTAATGTCTTGAGTCCCTTTTAATTCTACATCTATTTCTACAGTACCCGCTGAAGCCATATTAAGAATCCTTTAAAGCTTGCTCATGTTGTCTATGAATCATTTCATCATAATTATAATCTAAAGTTTCAATACTTTCAATGATTGCTATGGATGGATTAGGATATACTTCTGTAAATTGAAGTATACCTTTTTTAATTCGATTATAATTAGATATAATCGAAGTTAATCTATTCATATTAGAAATTGGACAAGATCTAATCTTTAGATCAGAATATGATTCTCCTGAATTTGGGGCTATTCGATAACCTGGTACATAAATTCCAAGCTCATCTTTAATAGATTGAGGCAATCCTTTTTTAAAAGGACCTCCACAATTTCCGCGCTTATTTCTAAGAGATGGATCATCTAAGCATTGTTCACAATTCCAGCTTCTACCTTTACTAAAGGGTATCCATACAGCAGAAGCTAAAGCTATTTTCCCGCTTCTGATAATGTGCTTTCTCTTGTAAGATGAATTACTATTTCATAAATAACATTGCTTTTATCAGATGGAGAAAGATTATCTAAAATATTAGAATCAACTTCTTTATCATTGATAGCAACTAGAGAAGCTTTAGCATATTCTATATATGATCGATCAAGATACTTTTCATATTTAGCTAAAGCCTCTTTTTCTTCATCTGATAATCGATTATGCCAAACAGCTTTTTCTCGAGTATCATTAGGAGCTTCTACCCAAAGAAGCTTCCCTAACTCTGATCTAGTAAAAGCACCCGCTTTTATTTCAGCTTGTTCTCTATCTGTAATAGATAAAGTTCTTAAAGTAAACCAGGTAGCATCTGAATTAACTTCAATATCATTCAATTCACCAGTATTGAAATAATTCTTTTTTTGTTCTTCTGTCATCTTTACAGATGAATCAGTAGATACAACTATTTTAAAAGTATGAAGTGTAGAAGTGTTAAAAGAAATCATAATTTTATATTCCTAAAGCGAGTCTAAAAGGAGAGTTACCAGCATTATTTTCTACTACATCTCCTCCAAATCTAGACTGTTTATAATTTAGAGTTTGTCTTACAATATCATTACCAGATACATCATAAGCAGATGGATCATTAGAAAGCATAGCTGCAGGAATCATAATAGCTAATCCTTCTCCATCTCCTTGAGGACCTGTTCCAACTAGAACTTGTCTTACTGTTCTATTGAAGTAGTCATCATTTACAGTAGTATTTACAGTAGATAAAGTTAAGCTTAATTCTACATCTACTCCAGAAATTTCATAATCAGACATTGCTAGAATACTTTCAGAATTTCCCATAGGAGTTAAAGTATTAGTAAATGTAAGAGTAAAATCTTCACAATCTAACTCTGTTCTAGCTAAAGCATCTCCAGAACTTGCATTGGTTAAACTTGTAGGAGAAGTAGTAGAAACTAATACATATGAATTCCTAAAGAATGGAGGAGCACCGATATTATATACAGGTTCGATAGGTCCTACTGCTGAAGCATGATCATCTTGGATACAGGCGGCTTGATAAGTAAAGTTACCCATTAATCTACCATTATCCAAAGAAATCTCTAAGCTTTCTAAAACACACCCATAAGCATAACTTCTAAAATCAACTCCATCGATTCTGAAAGTTAAAGAGTGAGTTTTATCACCTGTGAAAGTTCTAGAACCTGGATAGTAAACTTGAGTTCCTCTTACTGTAGGAGTTCCTGTAAATCCTGCTGAAAAAGCTGGAGATACTGTAACATCTGTTCCGCTTACTTCAGTAATAGCTGAATATTCTGCTTTACCATTGATTTCACAACTTAATAAAGTCCCTACATCTGAAGAAGTCAATCCGCTCACTACAAAATTATTTACATCAGTAACACTTGAAACTGAAGCAGAAGTAAGAGCAGAAGTATAAGAAAGAAATCCAGCTCCTAGAAGTGCTCCTAGATAATTAGCATCATAAGAATTAGCAGCTGTTCCTATAGTAGTTAAATCGAGAGTGATTTGCACTTGGCCTGTTCTTCTTCTTACTCTATTTCCACTGCTCCATACTGTATCAGGTTCAGGAGGTAGAAAGTAAGAACCATCTCTAGCATCATTTCTTTCAGATGCTACAGGTTCTCCATAAATCAAAATCGGATCCATCTCGCAAGGAATAGAAGTATAAGCTCCTGCTGGAGTTGGTAAATTAGTAGAAGCAGATAAACTCCCAAATGAAGTTTCTATAGCTACTCCTATAGTTCTATGTGTTACAGCCATAATTAAGCCTCCAGATATAACAAGTCAAAAGGTACAATCAAAACATGAGCTACTATAACTCCGTTTATATCAGTAATCTCTTCAATTCGAGATTGTCCAGGTATTACTGATATAATTCCTGTTTCATTAAAATTATATTGTGGACCTTTAATTTTATCAACAATCTTACTTGCATCTTCATTCATCATTCTTACTCTAAATCCTGATTCTTTAGGAATCGAGTATCTAACTTGAATTTCAATGCTTGTTCTTTTTCTTCCAGACAGTCCAGATGATCCATCATCTTCAGCTAATGTTACTTGATCTAAAGTAAATTGCCTTTGTGCTTCATATCTATCATTTAAATTAGTAACTAATCCTGATCCATCATCAATAGAAATGAATCCTTGATGGGTATCAGTTTTAGGAAGTATTTCTTCGATCATGTTTTTTATATAATCTAAAGATGCAAAGATTCCTCTAGACATTATCTTTTACTCCTAAGCTTATTCCCAATATCAAAAGCTACAGCATCTACTAGAATATCAACTTCTTTTTTAGTCAAGCCTATATATTCTCTTTTATCATTTACATCATATCCATAGTATCTTACATGCTTAGTCAATCCGATTTTAAAGCTTGTAGCTTTAGCTTCTAATACTATCAAATTATTCATGAGTTGACCTGATAAGATTAAATCGACTTCTGCAGATTTCCCTCTTCCTCTAGTTCTTTTTCTAGACTCCTCTTTATATTGTCTATATCCATCTTCATAAAAAACACTCTTTCCACTTCTAGACTTTCTCCCGCCTTTAGGTTTAAGTCTAGCTCCTTTGTATGGTACATAAAGAGGTTCTTCAGAATAATCATCAAATTTCTTTCCATTGGCATCAATACCTTTAGAAGTTCTCAGCTTGATACTTGCGAGAGTATTAGAAGCTAAAGCTGCTGAATCTGAAGCAGTCCACACTGAAGAAGGGAGATTTAAATTTACTTTAACAGGCATAATCTAATGTCTCATTGCTCGAGATGGTTGGAAAGTTTTCTCATAGTCAGATGGAGTATAGCTTTTCCAGGAAGCCCTAAAATCTGTTCTCTTTCCTCCTGCTTTCTCTACATCTATTTCTCCATCATCTATCACACCATCTCCATTTAAATCTATATCTACTGATCTAAGAGCTAGATCTAAAAGTTCTAAGCATCTATTTCTCATGCTTTCAGCAATATCTAATTGAAGATTCATTTCATAGATTTGAGCTGCTGCACAATAGCAATGACATAAAAGAAAGTCTGAAGCATTAAATATCTCATCCTCAGTAATAGAGCTTGCTGATAGTCTATTTCTAAGCATTAAAGAAAGCTCTTCTAAACTCGCTTGAATTTGAGGAGTAAAATCTGATTGTCTTCTTGGTACTAAATCAGCAAGTGTAGCAAATCTATTCACTAGTTCATCATGATCTAAACCTGTATCAAAAGGTCTAGGAGTAACTTTAATTACTCCTTTTTCAATCTTATTTTGTGTCTGTTGTCCTAAATCAGATACAAAATTGATTTCATATTGAAAAGTCCCGCTTGTAGAAGTTACATCTAAAGAGGATGCTGTATAATACCATAATGCAAACTCTAAAGAAGCGGGAGAAGATAAATCAACTTCTCTAGGCAAAGGATCAGCTAATATAGCTGAAGTTCCTACAATTCTAACTACTTTTACAGAGTAATAAGTATCCCCATCTGTTTTAAAGAATGCTCTTACTTGATCTTTTTCTAGTGAAGTAGAAGAAGCAATAGTTAAAGTTCTTCGATCATTAGCAATAGTAGTTACTGAAATATCTGCTCTTGATTGATTTAGATTACTTATAACTGTTGATGAAGCTTTAATAGTAATTGTTGGAGTTCCTGAAACAGGAGTTGGACTATTCCATTCAAAGAGATAATCTTTACTAGTAATTGCTTTTCTCATTTTCTTTTACCTCCTGAATTCGCTTTTTTTATATCTGATTTAGTAGCTCTTTGTAAACTAGCGGCTTTAATAAATCCATCTGTAACAGGACTCCAAGAATGTCTACAATTATAGCCTCCACCTGCAGTTCTCACAGATAAACCTTGTCCATTATTTAATTGATTCATTTGTGAATCTGTAATTACTTTATTTACTAAAGGTCTACAGAAAGCCCTTGTTAATCCATCTTCTGGACCAGTATATAAATAGTTTGTTATTCCTGCTGCTTCAGAAATAGAAGCTGTTACTGATCTTCCATAAATACTAATTTGGGTATTTATTTCTGTTAATTGTTTTTTTTCCGCGCTCTCTAAACTTCGAGCTAGTACACTCATTGATTGATCTAAAGGAACTTCTAATACTAAACTATTAAGAGCTTCTCTTACTCCAGAAGTGACTTTAGGAAGTATTAAATCATCAAATACTTTTTGAACTGCTACTTTTTTCATAAAATCTATAATCATAGATTGATTTGGAGAAATAGCTAAACCAGGTTCAATAATAGCTGCTGTAACTTGAGCAGCTTTACTTATGTTTTCTGATTGCTCTACAAATTCATCTATTGAAGAAGCATATCCTCCATCAATAGCCAAATCAGTTAATTCTGAATTTGTGAGATTCATTAAATTGAAAGGATTGTTAGATTCAGCAACTCCCTTAAAATTTCTTAAAAAGTCTTTTCTTGATCGATCAAGTGACTTTTTCATTTTAGCTTCAGCTTTGATTTGTGTTTTTAATTCATCGAGTTTAGCTTTAGTTAATTCTGCTCTAATTCCTGTTTGGGTTTTTAATTGTCTCTCTAATTCAGAAACTGCTTTTTTATCAGCTTCTGATTCAGATAATAGATTTATATTAGAGAGATCATTAGAGCACATAGATAAATCTTAAATCTTAGATACAAGCTGTTACAATGAATCCTAGAGAAGTATCTACTTCTTTAAAGATATGTTGCTCTTCTACCCATACAGATCTTCTTACTGAATCATTAGAATCATATTGGCCCGAGTGCATAGGCTTAAAATCAAAGTTAAGAGCCGCTACAGGCATAGCTTTTACACCACCTGACTTTTGTACTACAGCATCTGAACCCTTCATGATTCCACAGAAGATAGTTGCATCATTCCAGATTTGAGCTTCTGAAGATGTTTGTCCAGGAATAGCTGTCTCTCTTCGAGCTGCTCCGACATATACATGAGGAATTCCTAAAACATCTCGAATAATAGCAGCTACAGCTTCATCATTTAATACAAGCTGACCACCGCCTGCAATACCTGATGGAGTAGCACCCACTGTTAAATAGCTTCTAAACTCAGGATTTCTAGCTAAAGCTCGAGCTGCTCCCCTGCCCAAAATGATAGTATCTGGATTAATACCATGTGCATTTTGAAAAACTTGATCTTTTAATAAGTCAAGTCCTGTTAAAGCATCTGTACCAGCTGCATCTAATTGACCGCCCATTAAAGCAGTACAAGTACTAGTATTAGTGAAAACTGCTGTATTAAAAAGTAAATCAGCAGCTCTTTGTTCTTTCTTTAGTAATAAAGCTCTTTGAACTTTTAAGGCTGCTCTTTGTTCTTCACTGCCTGGATATTGAGAATCAATAATATCTTCCATAGCAATTTTTTCTTCAAGCCCATAATTTTCAGCTTTGAAAGTCATGCTAGTTCTATCAAATTCAGTTAAAGAAACTCGACTTGAACCAGGAGCTCTTCTAATATCAAGTTCAGGAGCTCCCATAAAATTTCTAGTATTCTCTAAAAGAAGAGTGCCTGATCTTTCAGGAATCTTGATATTTTCAAATACTTCATTTGCAATAAGTTGAGAATTAGATGGAATAGCTTGTTGAACTAAGCTAGTTAAAATCTGATCAACAGGATGAATTACACTATATGCACTATTCATAATTTATACTCCTAAGCTTTTAATACAGATGGTCCATTGAAATAAACTTCAATTTCATCACCATCTACAGCAGATACTTGATTGACATTTGGAAGAACTCGACAAAGTGGATAATCTGTAGATACTGCTGCTTCTACTTTTCCTGCTGTTGTCACTGATAAAATTGGAGTAGTAGCAAAATTAGTAATTGTATTTCCCGCAACTACTCGAGTGATACCAAAGATTACTACATCAATCATATCTCCCGCTGATCCTGCTCTTTGAGCTACTCCTGCAATTTGTGCTTCAGTTGGATCAGTTGCTACTGCAATTTTACCAGCTGTATCAAATTTAACTACTGCATATTTAGTAATAGAACTTGCAGCTTCAAAACTTCGAATATTATTAGTATTAGTACTCATTATAACACTCCATTGATTGCTTTATTATAAAATTCTGAATTGTTTTCTCTAAATAAAGAAAGAGCTTCAGAGTAAGAAATATTCTTTTCTTCAGATAGATTTCTAATCTTTTGATCTAAAGTAGATCGATTGATTTCCTGACCGCTTGAAGAATGACCTACAGTCTTTAAATTTACTTGACTGTTAGCAGGTCTATCATTGAACATATTCCAAAAAGAGGGCTGTACATCTTTCATGTTCCAAGCATCTTTAGCATAAGCTTCTTCTGCTGGAGTAATCTTACCTTCATTTAAAAGAACAGATACAGCTTCTTTACACTTAATTTCATTATTCTCTCGAGTAAGTTTAGAAACTGTTTCTTTAAGAAGTGTAATTTCAGAAAGTAGATTAGATGATTCAGAAAGCTTTTTATGCTTCTCCTCATCTTCCATCATTTTCTTTTTCTTTTCTTCTTCATCATGCTCTTTCATTTCTTCAGCTTCTTCAGCTTTCTTTTCAGCATCATAATGATTATTCATCTTTTGTTTATCATCATGTTCAGCATTTAAAGAAGCTTCAGATTCAGCTTTCATTTCTGCAATTTGCTTCTGAAGTTCTAGAATCATAGCTTTAAGGGCTTCTGTTCCAAGCTCCTCTAACTTTTCTTTTTCATTCTCATTCATTTGTTGCTCCTTAGCACTTTCTGAGAGTGTTATAGAATCAATTTTGTTGTGACTTTGAGCGGGTCTAGGAGTAAGAGTAATAGCTAATAATTGAGCATCTCCTATTTTATCTCCTCCATCTCTAGAAAAGACTTCTCCATCAATATATTCTGGAGAACTCCATAAAATACCACCTGCATTCTTGACTACTTCAAGCCCTCTTTCATTATAAGCTGGTATAGCATAAAGCCCATCTTCTCGAAGTTCTAAATCAAGAATTAAGCCTAAGCTATTTCCACTTTCAGGAGGAGCAGGAGCTCCTCCATTAAAAGGACTTGTAGCATGTTGCCAATCAATAATAACAGGATCTTGTACTTGTCTTTCTTTGAATACTCTTACTAGTTCTTCAAGTAGATCAGAAGATATTTCTTTTCCTATCTTCTCTCCATTCATTCGACTTGAGACTTGACCTAGTGAGAGTGTTTTAAAAGCTTTTCCAATTTGAAGACCATCAGGAATATTATAATTAGAAGTTGCATCTAATTGTATAGCTTCCCCATATGCTCTTAAGCTTTGAGCTTTTTCATCTGCTTTCTTCATTTGATTTACCTTTGTTTTGCTCCAAGTATAAGCTGAATTACCTCCCCATAAGTCCCAAGCTTGTCTACCTTTGCCATAATCATCCCAACTAGAGCCCTCTTTATCTACTTCATGTCTTTGAAAGTATGCAAGCATTCTTTTAACAGTGTCAGGACTTAATCTTTTTCTATTTACTAAATCTCGAGCTCGAGCTAATCCTACTTCTGTTCCCCCCCTTTGTGATGGAGGTTTAGTAGCTCTTATTCTTAAAGCTCTTTCAGCTGCTTCTGCTGCTGCTTTAGGAGGTATAAAATCAATGTGAGAATATTTATCTGGAATATTAAGTAGTTCAGTTTTCTTTTCAGTTTTTTGTGGATGCCCTTTAGGGAGTAAATCTAAATCAGTATTATAAGCTTTCTTTCTTTCTCCTGTACCTGCCAATTTAAGGAAAGCTTTTACTCGAGCAAGGGCCCACTGTTCTCTAGATGATACATTTGGTCTATGTGATACACTAAAAGCTCCTGCTCCTCTTCTGTAGACTGCTTTTAACATTCC
>Ga0070754_10004007_pt1 | contig 10210 bp, 1 predicted proteins | sample VirMetDEL_Sep_01_FD_75181 | JGI IMG/M metagenome (GOLD analysis project Ga0070754, IMG submission 75181) | Aqueous microbial communities from the Delaware River and Bay under freshwater to marine salinity gradient to study organic matter... | ecosystem: Environmental > Aquatic > Marine > Coastal... | reverse complement strand
TGTCAGCCTGACGAAATGACAGGCGAAAACATGCACCCTGCACCGATGCCAATCAATCGCTTTGGTCGCCCGTTCGCACCAATCACCACGCTCAAAGAGCACTTGCCTCCTGAAAATCCCGATGACCCACTTCTAAACAACTTGACATTCGGAGCGGAAACCGTTGATAGCGGTGATGCGCTTGTAACGAGCAGCGTCGAGTCAGGTAGTGGCCGTAACGCAAACACGATGATTAACGAATCGTTTGAGACCAAGAGCCCTGCATCTACGCTGGTTGATGGTTTGCGGGTAGGTACGAAGGCCAAAGCACGAATTAACTTTGGAGGTATGACTCAAGCAGGTGTTCCGGGCTGGGCTCCTGATGTTAGTAAATGGGGATTCAGTAACTCAGGTACATCCGGTTCTGAGGTAACAAGATACGGTAATCCGTCAAACGTCGCTGATGCTATGACTGTAACCACAGAAGGTAGCAGTGACGGATACATTCCTAAGGCTGACATGAAACAGTCCAACGTAGGTAATTCGCCAATTTACGGATTGCGATTTACAGACCATCGAGGAGACAACCATACCATTCGCTTGCTTTACCGGCAGTTTGGTGAATCGTTCGCTAATGACAACACGTATCTCCCCCCAACACTGGACGAAGAAGTCATCATTCATTTCGATGACAGAGATGCGGGTCAAGGTGGGTTCACCGTTGGTCGGCACATGGTTGGCACTGGAGAAGTGTGCGGTGAAAAAACTGGCGGTACGCTTAGTAAACTCAAAGGTAATCTTTGGAACAACTACCCTGCTCCAATCGTCGGTGTAAAAGTGACGACGTCCTACTCAAGCGGTACGATGACTGTTACACTTGATGCACCATACGACACAAGTGCCCCTGCTGTCATGCAAACGCATCCTGACATACTGGGTTATCTCGGATTCCCCGAAAGTGGAATGTTTCAACTCTCTACACAATCAGGTGTGCAGGGTTTGAATTTCTATTACACCAGTCGTACGCACGAAGATTACAGTGGCACGCACAAGTTCTTTGGGGTCATTGGTGGCTCAAGCAGTCACTCTAATGGCGACTGGTTCATGAGTCCACGTCTCAATTTCACTTGCTTGCTGACTGACGAAGTCATCGCTGCTGCCGTTGAGTACGCTATCAATACGGACAGTTCTTCGCAAGAGGGTGTTGGGGTTACAAGTTTCGATTGTACCGACATGTTCGCTCCTGACGGTAGAACGTTGGGCGAATGGGGCGTCAGCCCGACTGCTATTCGCATCAAAACAAGAGCCGATGGGAAGGTTTCGCTCAACAACTACTTTGAAGTCGAACGAACAAGAGATTTCGGATTGCTCGATGGCGCATCGACTGATGCAGTGGTAGCCAGTAAACATACAGGTGGGCTAAATAATTCGGAAAAGGACGCAGGTACTCGACTTGACATTGGTTACATCCCGTACACCGTACTCCATATCACGACCAAGTACAGAGGAACAAATGCAAACACAGCCACGCCTGTGTTGGTCGATAGTCAAAACAATGTCGTCGATGTAACGACATGGCAACGAAACTTGCGAGGAGACAATTACACCGACGTACCCGGTGACCATATTATACCGAGAGTTGATTCACCTTGCTTGGAGGTGCACAATACAAATTCAAATGAAATTCATGCACATTCAAACGAATCATGGGCGCTTCTTGGAAAATTGGCATGTGACGATACAAACAGTTGGGGCGAGCCATACATCGTTTGGTACAGCACAACAGAGTACGCCGAAGTGCGTAGTCAGCCCGGTACGAATAGCGTAACGTATGTGGAGCAAGTAACGAAGTCTTCTGGTTTCGCTTTGAACCAACATGATGTTGTGTTCAAAGGAACAACGCGTATTGCTGATGCTATCCGTACAGACGGTGTCCGCCGTGCTGGTAGCAAGAATGCAAGTCCATTCTTGTACTTCCGTGGTGGACGTGACAGCCCTGACCATTGGGTTCCTCTCTACTTTGGCGGTGGCTTTAGCGGAGCGGTTGTTGATATAAACGACGGAACACAAAACGACTACGCTGATTTCTACAAGCATCCGTATGCCAACGGACCTACAGGTAGTGCAGGTTTCCAAAATGTGGGCGAAACGGCTGGTTCGTTTGCTTTGATTGATACGAATGCTTTGATGGCGATGTTCCCCGGAACTCCGTATCTCGACCAACACCGTGGACAGAACAACCCTCCTTACTTCAATCAAGATGCAGTTTTACCATTCGATATGGTAAAGGGGGCCAACTCCAAAGTAACTGGAGTCCTATATACTGACGGCACAAACACTGTCCATGCTAACCTGCCGAGCCCAGTCGTCTTGCGTTTTGCACACCCTCACGCACGTTACAGCGCTACGGGTAGTACTTCTGACCAAACGACGTACATGATTTTTGGACCCGGTCAAGCGTTTCCTCATAACACTGCTTCGGTTGAACCGCAGGGTGCTGACATTGTGACGGTAGGAAACGGTTACAGTGCCGTTCCTATTCATATCGGTGGGGATGTTGGCCTTGATTCGTTTTTACCGAATCAACTTGCTAACGGCGATATAACGGAGCATTCTGGATTTAATCGGACAGGTGGTGCACTTGCTCACTTACCAATGACGACATTCTTCCAGCAAAATCATCGGCAAGGTTTCAATTACAACATGAACTGGCAACCGACAAAGGGCTTCCCTTCGACAGGCTCAAGTGCCACTAAGACGTACAGTCAGGCATTCGACCGAGCATTCTATTACGAAGGGTCTGATGCAAATACGTCCTCTCTTCCAAAGCACTATCATCCTTTCAATTACGTGTTCTCAGATTATGCTGGCAATTCAGTAGGTAGCGTTAGCCATGCTACGACACGTAAGTCTTCCGTTGTATGGCACATGGACGGAGGTTATCACCCCGGTGGTCACTTCCTTGATGACCATGTACGAATCAACCCTATTCACCCTGTAGTAGATGGGCCACTCTCATCAGTCAGAAACCACGACACACAAAAGCACGCCTCTGCTTTCCGACCTTGTGGTCTGTTGGCTAAGGCTTACTTAACGTATCACGGAGGAGATGCTTCGTTGCAAACAGCCGATGACAACATCGTATTGGTTGATGCAACGAGGTGTCAAAATGCAGAAGAGTTGGCTACTGTTCTAAGTGCATCCATCAATACGTTCCCCGGTAAAGACCCACTGAAAGCCATTGGTGGTACGTTCATGCCATCTATGCAAAACGCTCACAAACAAGACCGATATGGATGGGTCGAACTGCCAGTTGTAAGTTATACCGAAGAGGCAGGAGCGCCTGCTACTTTGACTGTTACCAATGTTGGTACTGCGTTACCTGACTACGGTTGGCTGCGAGTGAGTGACGGAGGTACAAGTGGCTATGCCCCTTACATTAGTCAATCTATTTCTGCTCCAAACACGACCTTTACTTTGGCGAAGAGTCCAGCGACATCCGCAGTAAGCACAGTGACGTTTACTTCTGGAGGTGGAGGCTATCCTCCAAACTTGGTTAATTCTCCCACTCCTACAACAGGTGGTAGCGGAACAGGATTGATTCTCAACATATCAACAGACGCTGGTGGTGTGGTAAGTGGCGCATCAATCAATTCAGCAGGCAGTGGATACAAAGCCACTGATACAGGTCTTGGTGTATTGGGAGGAACTGCTGCGTTCAACGTAACTACTGTTACCAGCACAACGAACATCATCAATCCCGATAACCTGAGAAATTTCATTCCTGATAACACATTCAAAGCGTATATTTGGACAAAGGCAGGTACGCACCGTTACAACAATTCTGATTCAGATACAGGGCGAGACCATATGTGCCAAGTTCACTTTGGCGGATTCGCTGATGCTGTCAATCGAACAAAGGCAATCGGGGCAGTAGGATGGCACGGAGAGCCGTATTCATATCTCAACTCTTACGATACAGGTACGGGCTATCCAGCAGGACTGGGCGCATGGCATCCTTTCCTTGGATTCAACCCATACGGTGCAGCCGAGACATGCTTAACTGGTAATGCACCTGTCGGTAGCACAGAGTCCCCTAATACAGGATTCGTTGCAGATTACTGTGTTACTGGGTTGTTTAGTCGTCACTTGGTAGCAGTTACACACGAGAGCGAATTGCCTCTGATTGCTAAAGCAGACAGGCAAGGTATCACTTGTGCGGGTGACTGGTTGCACGTTGTCGAAGGAAGCGGAGACATTACATTCGCAGGAATGACAGCATGGGATACGGATAAGGTTCACAATAAGAACAGATACGTCGGTCCCGCTACTGCTGGTCCTCATGTCGAAGCGCAAGTCCACGCTCTGTTTTCAAGACCGTTTGCTCAATCAGATTATCCGACAACAGGTAACGCTCCTACAGACGCATAGTGGCACCGTACGATTCAATCCGACGACATGGTCAGAGCAAACGCTTGTCGATACCCGACAGGAGATTTGTTTTGGGATGAAAGCGTCGTGCCGCAATCCAGTAGCCACGAAACGACCAGTTACGCTGTTGAGTGTATTGGTGTCAGCGACCACGATGATTACATCGACATCACAGCATCATCGACAGATATGCCTCACAATGGTCTGTTTGGCTATTACGAAAAACGTCTCGCTGCTCGTAACTTCTTACCTGAGCATGTCGTTTGGAAGCGGATGGATGGCGGTAGTCTGACGATGCCTGCTGTCAATGCGAGAGGATTGGGTATGGTACCTTGGACAAAGCGCAAAGATAGCAGCGCTACCGATTACAAACTGGTGGGTGAAAAGATACTCGGTAACGTTAGGTTCTCGTTTGAAACAACCAACGCTGCTATGTTCCCAGTTATTCAAGCACAAGAGTTGGGACACCCTCAACTGGCTGAACAGCACGCAATCGAAATAGCAAATGCCTTGCTTATTCCAAACGAGCACATACAGTTTGAGAGTGTTCAAGTCATTGACGACACAGGGCAAGAGCACCGCATCGAAGGTGGCTCTCCTTTGGGTACCGTTATCTTGGACTTCCGACACATCAGTGACAGAGAAATCCAAGGTCTTGCACCTGCACTTGCTGGAGCAGGCGTCAATCCAAACTTGAAGATTCGATTGCCAGAGCCTGATGAGATTCCCGGCAACATCATCGTTCGTTCAGGATTCGACAGAATACAAGGCTATCAAAACGAAACATTTGGCTCAGGCGGATTGCAACACCCTGCTCAAAGTATCACTCAGATTCGACAGATGTTTGCTTACGAATATGCTGGACCACGTCTATGGCCTACGTGGGAGAACAATGGCTGGGAGCATCTCAGTCAAGACGGCAGTGACATTTCGATGACCAAGAGTGAATCTCGATTGAAGTTCCCTGCTTCGACAAACAAAGGCTGGGCGGACCACACAGATAACGCTCCTTTGAAATCAGCATACGAACCGCATGACCGAAGTCTATTCTTCCACGTCACTCGTATGGGTGTAAGTATGACGCATCGTTACGACCTTAACGAATTGGAATTGAGGGGTTACGATGATGTGAATAACAACATAGACGTTACGACCACGCCAGAAGCATCAACTTGGACAGACACAAGTGAGCAAAGTGGAGGACGCTATTTCTTGCGCGTCTACGACCCTACAACGAACAAGGGTGTACTCGCATCATACACAGGCATAGATAAGGGTGCGAATCAATTTACAGGAGTCGTTGTATCTCCTGATTTCACATCGTTTATCACAGGTAAGTCAGGACTCAAAGTCGTACCTTCGTATTACATGCCTGCGGGTAGCACTCGTATGTTTGCATCACGTCGCTTGCGTGACCACAGCGAGTACAGTGGCGCAAGTCCAGACATGAAGAAGATTGATTGGTACGATTTGTACAGCAACTTACCATCCACGACTGGGGCGATGATAAATCCGTCAAGTGCTCATACTCGACTGTCAAAGCCAAAGATGACACCTATGCCTATACCTCGCATGGGTCACCACTACGTTACGCCTACCATGGCGCTCATGCCGGGTCATTATGCTCATCCTGCGTATCAGCGCATGTACGACTTGCATCACGCCTGTAAGAGTTCCAGCCATTCTCCATTTGAAGACGACTTGGTAGGTACACTTGAAACGACAAGAACGAGCGGTAGCAATACAGTGTTATCTGACGGCTTTGGTAGAGACCCACTTGTTTGGTTCTCGACACCAACGGCTGCTTACGGACCAAGTGATATACACGGCGGTGCTTTCACACTTCTCACTGAAACGAAGTTGAAGTACGAAGGCTACGGTATCGCTGCAAGTGACGGTACAAATGCTGGTAACATCAACGCTAACGGTGGGCACACGCTCGTACTGGAGGCTGCAAACTCATACACGCTCAACAACCACTTCCCTGACCCACTGGAAGTAGGGGCCTATCAGATTATCATCCAGCCGAATGTATTCAAACAGCAACTCAAAGGATTCCACCAAAATGGACCAGCAACGGATGTCCCTGACGGTTCAGTGGTTGAACTGACTGGACAACAAGTCAATACTGTCATTGCAATCGAAAAGGACATGAGTACGCGAGGAGCGTACGCTCTTATTCTTGCAGAGGCGACCATGGCCGACGTACGAGGTTGCGAAGTCATACTCAACGAAGTCATACTTGACATTGACCCTGACCCTGCAAGTCAGTTCACCAACCTGCCTCCTCTTGCACTGTACAACCCGTTGGGCGTGCAAGAAAGCACCAGTCCTTCATTCACTCGACGAAGCCTGCCTTATCGACCCGGTATGTTTCAAAGTTCGACACCGGGTCGAACGCTCACCATTCCGTGGTGGGGTATCTTGCACAAAGATGGCGCAACGGCTACTGGTGCAAACAAATTCAAGCATCTTGAATGGCACAAGCCTGACAATTACTACGAACTCTGTCGAGCCAACTTCGGATGTATAGGTGCTCAAATTACGCTGGCAGGTTATCCGACATCGTTCCTTGACATCTACGAGCCACACAAGCGCTTGCGAAGCCTCAATCCAAACTGCGTCGTTATTGCCAAAGACCAGTCCGGTACGACGATAACTGTCGATAACAATGACTTGTTCCCTGTCGAACCATATTACGGCGAAGTCATTGAGTACACGAAGAGTGGTAAGCGATACACTGCTACTTACGGCAACAGAACAGGTACGCTTGCTCATGCTACGCTTGGTGAGAGTGACACGTTTGAAAGCGTAACAGGTAGCGCTGAATTCTGGACAAATCTCGCAGTGGGTGACATCATCAGACTTAGCCGACCTTACGACAATGCTTCGTCTGATACGCTGTACACAAAGTCTGATGTCAGTGCATTGACCAGAAACTTGCTCCAGTACGAAAGCGGTAGCCGAGATACCAACTCACTCAATCCTGCCGACGCATTCTTGTGCATGTGGCACCCGAACCTTGGACGTCCATTTACATGGTACAGCGATACCGCTACTGGCGGCACTCGCAACTTCTACACCAACGCAGGCGCTGCCGATACACCAGTAGACAAGAAGGGATACAATCACATTCCTGAGCACTTTGAAACAATTCACTATCAAGATTTCAATTACGTTGCGAGCAAAGGTCCGTTTGCACTCGCCATGCAGTGGGTCGTACCTCCTCGTGACCATGACAACAATGCAGGTACTGCTCTCAATCACGACGGTACAGTACAAACCGCTGCGCAAATTGACGCAGCAGTGGATGGTTCGGGTACACTCAACCATCAAGGTGGGACACTTGGCTCAAACAAATACAATTTCTTTGGATTCTGGCCGGGTGGCTCACACGGAGGAGGAGCAATCAGTCGTATGGAATCGTACGGACATGCACTCATCGGATGGGGCAGCGATACCTACGGCATGGATTGCGAAACGTATCAAGATTCAACGGGTGTCGCTACGTTATCGCTACCGAACGACAGAAACCGATGCTTCGGATACCGCATGGGCGTGCGACAATTGTACAATCGACCTCGTTGGTCTCCGTATGTACGTGGGTGGCTTGAGGTAGCGAACAGCAACGCTATGCTTGGCTACTACCATGGTCCGCTTATTCAGCACGATTCTAAGACAAACGGATGGGATTACGTCGGGTCTGACACTGCCGGTGATGATGCACAGGTGGACCAAACATTCGATACAATGTACGTCGGTATCCTTGAACGACTGACTCAAGTTTCCAGCCTACTTGGTCAAGACCAAATCGGTCGCCAAGTGCGTTACAGCGACGGTCGTAGAATGACTGCTCCGTTTGGATGTCCTGTACGTACGCTACGTAATGCATCAACGACGACTCGACTTTATCCAAACGACGAGCAAGGTCAGGGCGTCGAAGAGTTGGCCGACGCTCACCGATTCTACATGGTCGATTGGTGGGGCAACAGTCGTGGAGAAGATGTCAGGCGTTTCCCTGTACGTGGATTCGGTCTACGTCCTTCGTGGGACCCTGAGGACGCCTACGCCGATACGAATGTCGCACATCGACCTGCTGCAAACGATTTATTCGGCGGTGACGGTAACGACCGTTACAGTGGTAACGATAACAGTGACAACAACTCAGCGTCAAATATGGACCTCGCTGATTGGTTTAATCCAGCCAGCGCTCTCAGAGTTGGTGACCGTGGTGATGGTCGAGGTGTACGCTGGCCAACTGTGTTCAACGAAAGTCTTCTCATGGATGTCAGTGAAGAGCATGACGCTACTGGGCTGATGTTATCACACAGCACTGCTGAACCTGCGTACGGTCAAGGACTCATCCGACCGAGTAATGAAACACTGCAAGCGGGTGAGATTGAGCGAGGTATCAGTGACCGAGTCGATTTGAACGAAGACGATGGTTTGCTCAAGCCAAGCGCAAACGTAGGTGAGGGCTTTGAAACTGTCAATGCTGACATACGAGGTGCTGAACCTGTGTCAAGAGATGACGTCCGATTGGGACTCGATGTCGATACGCTTGCTGAACTCAACGATGGTACGTCTCGTGAATACATTGTTATGTCCACAGAAGCCTCAAGTCTACACACTGACCGTGAAGTCGGACAACGTACGAACATACGTGGTGCCTACAACTCAGGTAGTCGTACGCTCAAAGACTTGGATATGACGGATTTGAACTGGAGTGCACAGCCAGTAACAGGCATTGTCAAGCATTCCAATGCTCATGCTATGTGGCCGTTAGGAGGTACGTATGTACTGGAATGGAACAAGCACGCTGGAGTGCTGGATGTCAAGGGCTGGGGTAAGGCTGGAGCATCTTCCTCATCCAACCCGTACCAAGACGCCAACCATGACCCAATCAACGAGAATATCAACTATACGGATAGTACAATTCAATTCCTCTATAGACCGGTGTACGGACTTGATTTCAAGCACAGTCAGATGTTCAGACCATTCGTGGCTACAAGCGGTCCTCAGTCTGGCTCAAACTTCTATAGAGCGACATCGGGCGGTAAGTATGGTTTGTTTGTAAGTGACGTACCGACAGCACGTACAGGTACACCGAGCAGTCCACCTTACGCACCTGCATACACGCTTGTACCGGGCTCAAGCGTCACTGTACCTGATAGCCAAGGTCCGAAGATTTTGGGTGTCGAAGTAACAGGTTACGACAAGACGGACATACGTTCTCCTGTCGCACGCATGGTCATGTCAGAGAACACGCTTGAGCACTTCCGAGCCGACGCAAGTCGTCGTTCTATAGATGACGATGAAGGCGATTACGAAGTGCAACCGAGATTTAGCCAAACCCTACACCCGAAGGGTAGTAAGGGCGATGCAAGTTATAACACTGGAGACCATAGCGGAGAGTGAGGCGTATGGCTGTAGGTAAGAATCTCGCAACTGGTCGATTTGATGCCGACCAAAGTGCTGTGATGAAAGTCGTACGCAAGCCTCGCTTCGTAGACAATGCTGTTCGTCACGGCGAGTACACGCGCATCAAAGCAGGCTTTGCAGTAAACAAGCCGACTGGCTCAGACTTCGTACCAACAACTGAGCGACGGTATCGTCTTATCGAAGAAGAAGATACTGTTCGTTTGCTTCACAACCCTACAGATAGCATTCGATATGAAGGTGCATTGTTCTACGACACTGACAAGGTGACAACGACCAGTACCCTACCAGCACTGCTTGTAGGTGGAGAAGACGAGCGACAAGCACTTGTCGTTTCTCAAATCCAAACAGCGACGAAAGG
>Ga0070754_10004001_pt1 | contig 10219 bp, 8 predicted proteins | sample VirMetDEL_Sep_01_FD_75181 | JGI IMG/M metagenome (GOLD analysis project Ga0070754, IMG submission 75181) | Aqueous microbial communities from the Delaware River and Bay under freshwater to marine salinity gradient to study organic matter... | ecosystem: Environmental > Aquatic > Marine > Coastal... | reverse complement strand
TTTTATTTGATATAAAATATTTTTACCTTTACTTTCATAAATTAAATGTTCACCATGGTACAAGTAAGCATCTAAAGTTTTTTTTTTAGTTAATGAGTAAGAACTGATGAGCAATCCTTTAAAATAAAAGCAAATTGTTCCTCGAGAGCCGTAAAATAGCATAATAATCTGATATAATGACTTAAAATACCTTTAAATAACATAAAAAACGATTAAAAAACCAATATTATGTCTAAAAGTATGTATATTCCGACGCTTGCGGTAATAAAATTTAAATTTCATGTCCAATTAGTATGTAAATACCGGCGCTTGGGGCATATTTTCAGTTTAAAAGGGTGTTATAATCGTATATTATGACTATTTATAGGGTATATGGGTCATTTATTCGGTTTAAAACGATATAAAGATATCTTATGTATATATAGTATGTATAAAATAACAATGGCTCCAATTCCACAGCTACCTTTCGATATTATTTCTAAGATTCTACAAGATAGAAAGAATATTCTTCAAGAAGAAAGACAAATTAAAGAAACAAAAGAAAATTTTTTTGATTGTCTTGATGAATTTAAAACTATTTGTCGTTGGGCTAATGAAGATAATATGTCTATTGAAGATGGTTCATCATATACAAGAACCTTGATAGAAAATGTAGAAGTTCTTCAAAGATTAATTTATGGTGATGATTATTAAGCAAGACTTAAAAATCCTTCTTCATCCTCTGTTGTATATGTTAAATCTTCTTCCTCTGCTGATCCTTCTGAATCAGAATAATATTCTTTTCTAAATACTTTTTTTATCGGTACGTAATCTTCATCCAAGATTTCTTCGAAATGAATTCTTAGCTTTGTAATCAAATCAGATTCTTCTAACTGTTGCAAAATTTTTATTACCTTATTTATATCTTTGGCTGTTACCTCTTCCATTCTTTTATTATTGAAAATATTTTTATTTTAATTAAATCACAAATAGTAATTTTTTTTACATCTTCTGCAATCTCTTCCAATCTTAAAACAATTTCTTCCATTTTATATTTTATATTTTATTTTATTTTTTTCCAAATAATTGTTGTAATAAATTTACAGGATATGATTTATTTTTTTGAATCTTATAGATTACAGCTGAACTATCATCAACTGTACTATATGTTCCATCAGGGTCTGTAATGCTTGTTGTAATACTAGTCACTACCTTGGGCTTTGTTACAGTAAATTGAACTGAAGATTCTTCACCATATACATAATCTCCAGAATTATAATTCTTCAATACGATACCCATAACAGGTAAATTTTGCCCTGAATCTATAGAACCAAAATATGCAGAAGTATCATCGATTAAATCACTACGTATTGAGAAAAATGGATTTAACATTGATTTAGGTACAAAAGAACCAGTTAATGTTATACTCTCCGTATCCAATGTTATTGGAGAAGACCAAGTTAATGTATCTTTATTTCCACCAGCAGCAGATATTATACCACCAGAAGTAAATACATTTGGTTTATACATAATTGCTCCAAAAATATTTTGATTGTATATCAATGTATCTCCTACTTTAATTTCTCCCTGTGTTGTTACTTTATTTAATTTACTTTGATTAAATGTATTCACTCTCTGTTGCATAGTATTATCTGCTGTGATTGGTGCTTGTAGTGTATCATATCCAAATCCTAATATTCCCATTAAAGACCTTTCCCATTTACTTTCAGATATTCCAAAACTTTCGATTGCTATACCACTATGTGAATCTATGATAGACATTGGATAAATATTTCTATTTGGTAAATCAAAAGTAAATGAAGCATTTGCTGTTTTTGTTGAACCATCTATTTTATAAATCTGCTGAGGAACTTTAAGACTATATGGACCCATTCCAGGAGCAAAGTTTTCTCTCAATAATCTTTTATTTATTTTATACACTTTTGCTTTACCATCTCTTATAGGATTATCTGTTGCATCATCTCCAGCCCCTCCTTCATTTCCTAAATATTCAGGAGTATAAAAATCAGTAAATCCAAATCTATCTTTTGTAGGATCATAAGTTAATTTAGGTTCAGAACTACCTATATATGTTTCATTAACTATTCGACCTAGTTTATCAAAAGAAGCACTACCGTTAGCTATAGAACCATTCTCATCTAATTCATTTAATCCTACTGTAAAATTATTTGCTTTATCTGGTTGAACACTTGGAGAGTATAAACCTATAGCAGCATTACCATAAGCAGAAAAATGTGGATCATATCCTATATGTCTTTTGTATTTTGGCAAGCTGTATGAACCATTCCCCACAGCTTCTTCTCCTCCTATAAAAAATTCTGAATTATTGTAATAAGATTGAGGTATTCCTCCTAAACTTTCTGTTGTTATCATGATTTTACCATTTGGACCTTTTAAAAAAACTCCGTAAGATAATTGTTTTATAGTATCATTATACTGAGGATCAGCATAAAATTTATTTTCATCCTCTTTTAAATACGTAAAAAATAATGGTTGAGAGTGTGTATTATATTGTACTAATTTTCCAGCATTAGGACCAATACTTATTGGATTATAATACATATCTGAACCAAACTCGGTTCTATCTACAGCAGTAGTTTTTGAAGCATTGTCAAAGGCTTGAACCATATCGATATGTAAAAATCTAGAATTATCAATTGTAGGTCGTCTCAATGTATCTGTAATAGTAATATCAATTTCAGTATCATCTGCAATGCTACTATTTGTCACCCCATTAATATATAAACGTTGTTCTCCTGCTGTATCATCATATGTTTGTGTCACTGTTACTGTATTAGGTGTAAAAGAAGCACTTGTCATTGTTACTACTCTCTTAGTAAAATATTGTTCTGGTACATCTAATGATATCAAATCTATTGGATTAGGGATATCAAATACAATAAAAGTAACACCAACCCCATGAGAACCTTTAGTATTCAACCCTCTTACTTCAACTTGAGTTCTTTCATGATAAGAATTTGAAGCATTTCTCAAATCCCATAGTTCTGGATATAATTCTTGAGTTTTTATCCATCTAGATAATAAATAACAATTAGCATCATTATAAAATTGGTTAAATTCAATTGTCGTTCTTCGATAATCACCTTCTCCAAATTTATCATCACTTATATGTGTAATATATGTATAATTAAGACCAGCATAAGCATTATCTTCAAGCCAATTTTCTCTTCCAGAAATTACAAATTCAGGTCTTTTGAATGCTACAAATGTAAAATTATTTATCCAATCTAATCTCTCCTGAGATATTACTTTACTATCTTCACCTATAGTTGCATTATCATCGTATGTCCCTGCTTCTTCAAAATTAGAAGCATTAAAAGTTGAACCATTAGCACATAAAAAAGGTTTAAATGTATCTGTTTTATATGTTGATGCTATTAATCCTTGATTATCATAGCAAGTTGCTCCTGATGGTTGATTTGGTGTTTTAAAATATCGATATCTATCAAGATTAGAGGCATTCTGCAATGCTTGAGTAAATGTTTCAGCAATAAAATCTGCTGACCTTCTTCCTTTTGGTATTGTAATTGTTTTTAATTCTCTATAAGGTACATAAGATGCTACGGCTGGATCTAAGCTTCCATTAGCATTACAATTCTGAACAAGATCAGGAACTTTTGGTACTGTTGTATCTTTATTTAAATAAGTTGCTCCATTTCTCACAAATAATGTAAATTTTGTTCCATCTTGTCTTACTTTTACAAGTTCGGCATTCAGAAGTCTATCATCATGAAATGCTGCAGAAGCATTTCTATCTCTTTGATAATCACTTTCACAGAATTTACCATTTTGAAGCTGTGTAATCGTAGCACCTTCAAAATTACAATCGTCTGCCTTATATACATCAGTTTCTTTTTTACCTTTATCATAAGCATATAATCTTGGTAATGAAAAACAATTTTCTCCATTCGTTGTTTTGTAATATTGTAAAGTTAAATGAACTTGATTATCATCTAATTGTTTTTCAAAAGTTGATGAATTATATACAACAGAATCATATTTTGCTATTGATTCTCTGTATCCACTATCTAAAAAATAATCACTCTCTCTGTACCTTGTTGCTGTTGTAATATGTGGAATACTAACATTGTCAATTCTTTCTCCTTTTAATTCGATTGTTTTACCTCCAGCACCTCTCTCTGATACAATTGCAGAATGAATATTTATCGTATCTCCTACATCTAATTGTATACCAGAATTTAATTTATTTGTAAATATTGCATTATTAGCTTCATTTCCAGAAGTATATTCGATTGAAGCTCTACGGCTACAATCTAATAATTTCACATCAACATAAGATTGTTCTTGTGGTTGATTAGACATTTATATAATATAGATAAAAGAAAAAAGTAATTTATTTTTATTTAACTAAATCCTACAGTTAGGAAGCCATCACGTAGTTCAGCAACCTTTTCAATTTCAATGTAGGTTCTCTGAGTGTATGTTTGACCAGCAGAAAGAGCAGGGAGAGCATCACACTTCGTGGTTAGTTCAAGACCACGAGCATTGACACGACCTACAGGAAGCTTGTATGACTGGAAAAAGAAATTTCCAAGCAGACCAGTAGAACCATTCTGTGCTACTCCGTGGAAATTTTCAGAACTTAGTACATCACCTTCAGCAGAATATTCTTCACGTGTAACAAATGGGAAAGATCTTTCAGAACGAGCAGTCTTATCAAACAATACAGCACTATTACTTAAATCAATAGGGAATACAAAGAAATCATTCATTCTGATATTTGTAGTTAGAGTTCCATTTTTTCTTAGTTCAACAGAAGCATTGGTATAATCTCTTGCTGGTGCTACAGCAGAATATTTATTTAACATATATCTATCAGTCCTATTATCATCATGAATACCAGTAATAACACGAGTAACTATACGACCAGCACCACCAAGATTTCTTACACTATTCTTAGCATCTTCTACAGAAAGAGAAGTTTTTGTAAGTCTGTAGTCCTTGTATACAAACTGAGTAGGGGTCTTCATAAATTTATCGAGTCTCTGAGACATTTCAGCACCATCATAGAAAATATAATCTGCTACAAGCTTGACCTGTGTAGTATCAATTTTAAATTCTTTTCCACTTGAAGCATTAGAATCTACAGAAACTCTACCAGTAGAACTTAGAGGTTCCCATAGAAGGTCAATCATTACTTCTTGCTTCATTGCAAAAAGAGGCAAATTTTTACCCTTTAGGAATGGAAATAATTCTCCAAGAGTTACAGAGAATGTAGGTTCATTATTTAAATCCGTGTAAACACGATTCTTTAATGCTCCTCCAAAAGGTTCAACTCCAGTATCTAGACCATACGAATCGGCTGCTGTATTAGACTGAGAACCAGCAGTATTATCATATACAAATTCGTGACACATCTGCCGACCACTCATAACAGCTTCACGATCCTTGTTCATTTCATTAGATACAAACATTGACTCATACGACTTAAAGAAATTGTAGTCCTCACATTCATCGACGGTAGCACCTCCAACTCTTAGAGTTGCTCTCCTAATTAGAGAATGTACACCCACACCGAGTGGAAAGAAAGCACCATCAGCAGTAGAAGCATTTTTCTTTACAGAAAGAGTAATTCTTGAACCATCATGCAAATAGCCCTTGTTTTGAAGAACAAAACGGCAAGATACATCATTACAAACAATTGGATCGAGCACATCACTCGAGACATCCATAGCCATATTTGATTGAATTTCTCCTACCTTAATAAGGTTAGGAACATTTCCTTCATCCATTTTTGGGGGATCAATAGGGAGAGTTTCTTGAATATCAGCCATATTTTTATAATATGAGAAACATAAAAAAATAAATAAAAAAAAAATTTAAAACTTCATTAGGCTACAATCTGAATGCCCTGAGGAGAATATAGCATCGTCTGCCTTGAATGTACAAAAAGGAAAAGAGCATTCGGTGAATCACTATCGAGACCTACTTCCATCTGTATACCAAACGGAGTTGTCGAAAAATCTTCACCTATACCAGTTCCACTAGTATCAAATGGAACACCTAGACATTCTTGAACACCTCCCTGTGCTGTAAGAGGAGTCGTAGCTCCAGAATACAATCTGTTGGTATTTACAGGAGAAATCTGAGACTTAATAGTTCCAGGTAAAATACTATCACGAGCAAAAGTTACTACCTGAGGATCTACAACAGTAGTATTTTCACTATCTTTTACATTTGTATCTAAATTAAAATTGAAAGGCATACGACGTCCTGCCTTGGTTACAATTATAGATTTTATATCTGCCTGACTCCCATCACTATTGAGAGGGGTAGTAGTAGCATACGAGTTGTATGCTAAATTATTTAGATACTTCGAAGGACACATATTCATGAATACCCCAAGAGTTCTTGATGTTCCAAGGTTGAAATTTACAACAGCATTTGCAGAATTAATTACATTAAAATATGATGTAATAGCATTGTAGGTGACTTGACCTGAAGACGGCTGTTGCTGTTGAGGAACATTTAATTCACAATGAAGACGGACATTTTCTAGTTCATAAAAAGCATCCGTAATACCATTAGTGCTTCCATTAAGAGCATACAATGCCTGAGCATCTGGTGCTAATGTTAGAGAAATTTCACAGCCCCCAAGTGCTGTAGCATCAAGGGGTAGTAAATTTCCTGAACTTAGAACACCTGTAGGCAAGTTTATACAAAATCTCGATCCGTGGGCAGTAGCAGGGAAATCAACTAATTCTCTCTTTTGAGTTTCATAGTTAGGTACAGTAAGAGACTGATTATTTGAAAAAGTCATACGTTCTTCACGGCTGGCTACATAAGAATTGTATGAAGCAAGGAAACGTCCATAGTGATTTATGGTTTCCATTACCTGACGAGATCTCTGAGATGTAATAGTTACCTTATCAATAATTGAATAGATAGCTAGTTTTTCATCAATACCAAGCTGATCGGCAGTAGTTGGCTTAGTTCTATTAGCATCCTTATAGAACTTAATATCTCCAGAAAGTCTTACACTACCACAATCAAGAAGGTGAGGCTGAGAACCAATTAGGAAAGAAACAATTGGATTACCTTGCTTATGGGAAATTTTTTGTGTAGAATTGATATTTGACGGCTGTATCTCGTTGTAGATAATACTCATTTTTATAATACTTAATATATATTATTTTAGATGATATTATTTTAAAAAAATTGTAAAAAATTATACTTCGACGGAAATACCATCCCCACGGATAACTATTCTACGAAGGTGGTATACAAAATTACACCAGAGCATATCCTTTTCAGGAGGGTTGGCTACATCTTGGTAATGGACGTTAAGACGTAAATCTTTATTTCTCATATCGTACACCCCATTATTGAGAGAAAATGTTCTAGCTACAGCAAAATTCTCATTGAATCTTGACATCTGTAGTGCAGGCATACCAGCAGCCTGAAGAGCTTTATCAAGTTCGAGCAGAGGAATAGCATCTACAGAACTCTTTGAAGAAATTTTTTCTGTATTGACATTCAAGCTAGGTTGATTACGTCCATCATAGAAAAAGAAATATTCTGTAAGTCTGTTCGAAATACCAGCAATACCACTCTGAGAAGAAAGTAATTCATTATCTTGAGAGTTAGAATGAATCTGATAAGTTCCAGCACATGAAATCTGATCCTTTGCCGAATATACAGAGGCATCTGTAGGAACACAGATGACAGACTTAGCACGTTGATGATTACCAGGTATTCCAATATTTGCAACACGGTCACCCTTGAGCTGAGAATAATTATATACCTGAGTTGAAAGGAAATCATAACACATCATTTTACCACATTTTAATTCTTCCATTACTTCCTTTTGAGCATTAGCACCAAGGTCAATTTGATTTAGTACAAGTTCTACATTACTCATCGAATATGTGGGAGAATATGTTGTAGCATTAGCAACTGATGTAGAATATAGGAAAACATTTCCAGCATTGGTAATATCTGAACCATTATTTGTAACAGAAGCATTGAGAGTAATTTTAACATACTTATTTGCTCCAGTTCCAGAAGTTTCAATAGTCTTAATAGTAGCATTAGCAGAAAGAGGATACTGCTTAGAAGCATCTCTAAGTTGAATCTTTTCTCCAACAACTAGAGGGAAATTTTCAACTGACCAGTTGTTGTTATCGTGCTTGATAAATATTGTATCACTATCAGAACCATTTGCCCACGTTGCTGGGCTACCAGTATTACCATCAAGAGAATGGAAAAGTGGATTGAGTGTTAGTCTACGATGTTCATTTACTGAATCTAGCTGACGGAAGCATCTCTTGTTTTCTGAAGTAAGAATTGAAATAAATAAACCATTCATTAATCCATTGGGTACAATACGGTCATTTTGGAAAAGTCCAGTGTGAAGGGGTAGCTTCAACTTACATTGTGTATATTTATTTGAGTTCGTAAATGCTTCACTTGTAGGGTCAGCAGATACATTGCTATAGTAAGGAGTATACTTGTGGTTTGCAAGTTGAGACTTAGTAGAGCCACGAGTTCCACGAGAATCAGGAGTCCAAATTCCAGCACCTTCATTTAATGCTCTAAGATTCTTTAGAGTTTCATTAGAATGATAAGCATACTTCATAGCTACATGAACTGGGTAGTGTCTAATTTCCTCAAGCAATTCGGTTTTATCCCCGCTGTGAATTCGAACCGTATCGAGCAAAATTTGGCCTCCGATGAGTTCATCTAACTGGAGACGGGTATTACAAGCATTTTCATCCTGTGAAATAGTTAAATCAAATTGGAGGTATGAATTCTGGGGTTTGAAATATTCAACATTGGGGGGAATGTAAAATTCAATAATTTTTTGTGCATCATAGGTGAGACCATTTTGAGATGGAATAGCAACATAATCCTCTTTAAGGGGAATCTTGTTGTCAGCAACGAAAAATCCTGTAGACATATTTTATAATGTAATCAATATAAAAAAATAAATTAAAAAAAATAAATTAAAAATTATCTTGTAGCAGCAAAAGATCCAGCAAGAGATGCCTGTGCAGTCTGGTGAAGTTGTGGTGGGTCTGTTGGTTTTGAATCTGTAGCAATTTTCTTTGCTGTATCAACTGCCTCACCTGCAGCCTCTGATATACCTCCTAATGCTTGAAGCCCAGTACCTATTACACCTGCTAATTGAAAACCAGGGACAAATCCTAACATATCGAGAGCAGTCCCTCCAATAGTAGCAACATTTCCAAGTTTTTCTTCCCAATTATCTCCAGCAATACCTTTACCCTCTTTAAAACTTTTAACATCAGCAGCAATATCCAAACCAGATGATGCAATTCCACCTAAAACTCCTACACCTTTACCTAATGCCCCTGCTACTTTAGCACCCTTTCCAACGTCCTCCAGTGCCGTAGCAGCACCTTCAGTTTTAGTTAATACAGTAGAACCTTCTTCTAAAGTTCCTTCACTTGTTGTAATAGCAGCAGCATTAGGTTTAGTCAACACATCTGAACCTTCTCCTAATGTTCCTTCACTTGTTGTAATAGCAGCAGGAGGCTTTGGTTCAAGTGATTCGACTTCTTCACCTGCTGCAGCTCCCTTAGGTGCTGATTCAGCAGATGTTGGTTTTACTTCAGTAAATCCACCAGCACCAGGCCCTGCCTTATTTGCTTTTTGATAAGCATTCAATGATGTTTTAAAATTACTCATAGCAACTGATTCTGTAAGAGCATCTTTAACTCCAGACATAATACCAGTCTCTTCATCTTTTCCCACTTGAACTGTTGCAGCCTTCGAAGCATTATCAATTGCTTTTTTATTAAATTCTCTGATACTTTCATTCATATTTTGAACTGCTCCCATTCTTGAGTTCCCGAGGGAAATAGCACTACTCATGTTATATCCATCTATGTTTTTATAATATTATATACAAATTAATTTTCAGAGATATTTTCTAATTTATTTAGTTCGTCCTGTTTTTCTTCTTCACTTTGATCCGTACCACCAGTAGCAATTTTTTTCTGGAAGTTATGAAACATCTCAGGAGGATTTTTTGATAGCTTCATGTAACAGAAATCATATTTTTTTTTACAACATTGTTTATATAATTTCATCCAGTTATCACTGCCCTTGAACAAGTCACCGAACTCTTCACTTATAGCTTGGAGTTCCCGTTGATTAGGGAACGGACTACCACAAATGACAGATGTTGCATTGCTCCTAATAATGGGATCCA
>Ga0070754_10004000_pt1 | contig 10219 bp, 8 predicted proteins | sample VirMetDEL_Sep_01_FD_75181 | JGI IMG/M metagenome (GOLD analysis project Ga0070754, IMG submission 75181) | Aqueous microbial communities from the Delaware River and Bay under freshwater to marine salinity gradient to study organic matter... | ecosystem: Environmental > Aquatic > Marine > Coastal... | reverse complement strand
CGGTCTGGACCATGTTTCATGTCGCAGCGCTGCTGCTGGGCGGAGTCTTGCTGTGGCAGGCGCGCCAGCCCGCGTGGATTGAGAGCCTGGGGCAGAACGTATGGCGCAAGGCGCGGCCGGTGCTCGGCAGGCTCGGTCCTCGTGCCCCTGTCGTGCTGGGAGTGGGCTGGGCGCTCATGCCATGCGGCTTGTTGTACTCCGCCTTGCTGGTGGCGTCACTGTCGGCCAACGCGCTCGAGGGCGCTGTTGTCATGGCACTGTTTTCCATCGGCACGTCGGTCTCACTGACGGCGGGTCCCTGGCTGCTGTTGCGCCTGCGGGGCGCAGGCTCGGGTGCCTGGGGGATCCGCCTGGCCGGACTGGCGCTGGCGCTGACCTCAGGCTGGGCGATCTGGATGGGGATAACGCAGCCGACCGGGCTCTGGTGTGCCTGAACTCATCGTGCGTTTCGACCCGGCAAGGTGGCCAGCACCAGCCCCAGCAAGGCGATACCGAACGCGACGGCCTGCAGCGGCGTGAGTCGCTCCCCCATGAACAGCACGCCGATGGCGGCCGCACTGATCGGCAGCATGACGGTGAACACCCCCGCCTGAGACGCCGGCACCACCTTGAGGCCGGTCATCCAGAGCCAGACCGTCCACATGCTCGCGGCCAGCGCATAGAACACCAGCAGACCCCAGATCGGGGCGGTCACGGTGCCGAAGTCGAACTGCCATGCGGCCCAGAGGCCGAATGGCGTGACCAGCGCGAAACCCCAGGCGTTGATCACGGCTGAAATGCGCTTGGGGCTCAACCCTTCCGTCAGGCGTTTGCCGATAACCACATAGGACGCCTCGCACACCACCGCAGCGAACACCAGCAGGTTGCCCACCAGGGCGCGGCTGAAGCCGAAGGGGCCGCTGTTGTCGATGACTGCGTCGGCCCCTGCTTCGGCCTTCTGCAGTGAGAAGAGGCCGATACCGATGGCCGCGCAGGCGATGCCCGCCACACTGCGCCAGCCAATTCGCTCGCGCAGGAACAGCCAGCTCAGCGCTGCAACCACGGCAGGAATCGAGGACATCACGACGCCTGCAGCCACCGCCGTGGTCATGCTCACGCCGAACAGCATGCAGATCGAAAACAGGAAATTCCCCAGGAAGGACTCCAGGAACAGCAGCCAGCGTGTGCGCCGTGTCATGGGCGGCTCGGTGGCAGGCTTGCGCAACCACGGCCACATGGCAAGCCCACCGATCCCAAAGCGCAGCCACGCCAACAGGAAAACCGGGAAGACCAGAACCAGCGGCTTGGAAAGCGCCACGTAGCTGCCCACCAGGGCCATGCTCAACGCCAGGCTGGCGTAAGCCCACCAGCGGGGCAGGGAAGGGGTTGGTTTCACGAGAAGAGGGCGGGCTGCACGAAAGTGGGCTGCATCATGCCCCAAGCTGCCGGCGCATTTTTCTGCATGAGAAATGCGATTTCCACATTACAAAAACATTGAATGTTGCGCTGCAAGAATTTTTCTCAATGCGAGAGATTCAATTTTGCATTGAGAAATTTCCAGCATAGATGTTTGAAAAACAATGAGAAATTTTTTCTCTTATATAAGACATAAGAGGTTTTCAAACTCTTCTATAAGACTTAAAGTTACCCCATCGGCATCCCACTTGCATGCCGATCTATGCAAGTCCCGAAGCCATTCTGTTTCCCAACAACCTCACGGAGTCCGTCATGCCCCAATCCCTCACCGAGCAACTCAGCCGCGCCCAACAGATCGAAGCCCTCGAAAAGGACTGGGCCACCAATCCTCGCTGGAAAGGCGTCAAGCGTGGCTACTCTGCAGCCGATGTGGTGCGCCTGCGTGGCAGCATGCAGATCGAGCACACGCTGGCCAAGCGCGGCGCCGAAAAACTGTGGGACAAGGTCAACGGTGGCGCGAAAAAGGGCTACGTGAACGCGTTCGGAGCCATCAGCGCCGGCCAGGCGATGCAGCAGGCCAAGGCCGGTCTGGAAGCTGTGTACCTGTCTGGCTGGCAGGTTGCGGCTGACGGCAACACCAGCGAGACCATGTACCCCGACCAGTCCCTCTATGCCTACGACTCGGTGCCCACCATGGTTCGCCGCATCAACAATACCTTCAAGCGCGCCGACGAAATCCAGTGGGGCCGAGGCATCGAGCCGGGCAGCCCGGAGTTCATCGACTACTTCCTGCCTATCGTGGCCGACGCCGAAGCCGGTTTTGGCGGTGTGCTCAACGCCTTTGAGCTGATGAAGAACATGATCGCCGCTGGCGCCGCTGGTGTGCATTTCGAAGACCAGTTGGCCGCTGTGAAGAAATGCGGCCACATGGGTGGCAAAGTGCTCGTGCCCACGCAGGAAGCCTGCGAAAAGCTGATTGCCGCGCGCTTCGCAGCCGACGTGATGGGTGTCTCCACCATCGTGCTGGCCCGCACCGACGCGGAAGCCGCCAACCTGATCACCAGCGACCACGACGCCAACGACAAGCCGTTCCTGACTGGCGAGCGCACGCAGGAAGGTTTCTACCGCGTCAAGAACGGCCTGGAACAAGCCATCAGCCGCGGCATTGCCTACGCCCCCTACGCCGACCTGGTGTGGTGTGAAACCGGCGTGCCCGACATCGGATTTGCCCGCGAATTCGCCCAAGCGGTGCAGGCCGCCTGCCCTGGCAAGCTGCTGTCCTACAACTGCTCGCCTTCATTCAACTGGAAGAAGAACCTCAACGACAAGCAGATCGCTTCGTTCCAGGAAGACCTGGCCGCACTCGGCTACAAGTACCAGTTCATCACGCTGGCCGGCATCCACATCAACTGGTTCAACACCTTCCAGTTCGCCCACGCCTACGCCCGCGGCGAAGGCATGAAGCACTACACGGAAATGGTGCAGGAGCCCGAGTTCGCCGCACGCGACAAGGGCTACACCTTCGTGTCGCACCAGCAGGAAGTGGGCGCGGGTTACTTCGACGACGTAACGACAGTGATCCAGGGCGGTTCATCGAGCGTGAAGGCCCTGACCGGCTCGACCGAAGAAGAGCAGTTCCACTGAATTCACCCCAAGAGGTGAGGAGACAACGGGCCACCCCTCGGGGTGGCTTTTTCAGTTGGCGGTGACAGGCAAGGCGGGTGGCGTGGCGACCGGTGGGTCCTCCGGATCGAGCAGGCTGCGCGGAGGGTTTCGCTTCATCTCATCGGCCATGGCGAGTTGATCAGGGCTCATGCATTCATCCGCCACGCGGGCACCGAGCTTCTGGCTCATGAGCATGGACTTGTTGCCCAATTGCAGCCAGAGGGCGCCGCGTTTGGGGTCTTCCAGGCGGATGGCGCCGGTGCGGCTTGCCACCGGGTGCATGTAATAGCGCGCATTGCGCACATTCTTGACCTGCACGATAAAAAAGCCCTGGCGTTTGGCGGGCGTGATGTGAACGGACGACCCCAGTTCGCAGGGAATCTGCCCAACGTGCACCCTCTGGGCGATCGCAAGATCGGCTTCACTCAACACGACGCTGGTGTCTTCGTCGATGGGTGTCACTTCTTCCACCGCCTGGGTCGCAGCGCGGGCCAGCGGGGCACGTCTTGTGGGCGCTTTGGTGGCCTTGGAAGGTTTGGCCGCAGGCTGACCGGGGGCGGATTGCGCCACGGCGCCCAGGGGCGCAAAGGCCACGGCGCTCAGGGAGAAAAGCAGCGGGAGTAGTTTCATTCGGTCGATGGTAGGTCGTGGAAGCAGCGCATAGTCTGCACGCATGCGCACGCCAATGATGTTCGGAGATGTTTCGACCACATCACGCGCTCCTTCGGCGCCGACCTTTTTTTGTGGGAAAATTGTGGCCTTCTGACTAGCAAGAGCGAGAAAGGCAATCTGGTTATGACACCGCGAACTTTGGAGTTGACATCCACGGCCCTTTGAGGCCTGCAGTTCGCGCCTGCCCGATTTCCCTCTTCCTCACACCAGCGCGGCCCCTGCCGCGCTTTTTTGTTTTCTGGACGCCCATGTTGCACATCACGCTCCCCGACGGTTCCCAACGTGAATTTCCCGGCCCGGTGACGGTGGCCGAGGTGGCCGCCTCCATTGGCACCGGGCTGGCCAAGGCAGCGCTCGCCGGCAAGATCGGTGACAAGGTCGTCGACACCAGTTACCTCATCACGCATGACAGCCCCTTGTCCATCGTGACGGCGAAGGACGCCGACGGACTGGAGGTGATTCGCCACTCCACGGCCCACCTGCTTGCCCATGCCGTCAAGGAACTCTTTCCCGATGCACAGGTGACCATCGGGCCGGTAATCGAGCACGGGTTCTTCTACGACTTCTCGTACAGGCGCCCCTTCACGCCCGACGATCTCGCTGCCATTGAAAAGCGCATGACCGAACTGGCGGCGAAGCATGAGCCAGTCGTGCGCCGTGTGCTGCCCCGCGACGAAGCGGTGGCTTGGTTCAAGGGCATGGGCGAGCATTACAAGGCCGAGATCATCGCCAGCATCCCCAGCAACGAAGATGTCTCGCTCTACCGCGAAGGCAAATTTGAAGACCTGTGCCGCGGCCCGCATGTGCCCAGCACTGGCAAGCTCAAACATTTCAAGTTGATGAAGGTGGCCGGCGCCTACTGGCGTGGCGATCACCGCAACGAGATGCTGCAGCGCATCTACGGAACGGCGTGGGCCACCAAGGAGGAGCTGCAGGGCTACCTGACGATGCTGGAGGAGGCTGAGAAGCGCGATCACCGCAAGCTGGGTCGCGAGCTCGACTTGTTCCACATGGAGGAGACAGCGCCCGGCCTGGTGTTCTGGCATCCCAAGGGTTGGGCGGTCTGGCAGGTCGTGGAGCAGTACATGCGCGCTGTCTACCGTGACAACGGCTACCAGGAGGTGAAAGGTCCGCAAATTCTGGACAAGAGTCTCTGGGAGAAAACCGGCCACTGGGACAACTACCGCGACAACATGTTCACAACGGAATCGGAAAAGCGCGAATACGCGCTCAAACCGATGAATTGCCCGGGGCACGTGTTGATCTTCAAGCAGGGCATCAAGAGCTATCGCGACCTGCCGCTGCGCTACGGTGAATTCGGCCAGTGCCACCGCAACGAACCCAGCGGTGCTCTGCACGGCATCATGCGCGTGCGCGGGTTCACGCAGGACGATGGCCACATCTTCTGTACCGAGGACCAGATCCTCGAAGAATGCATTGCCTACACGGCCCTCTTGCAAAAGGTGTATGCCGATTTTGGCTTCAAGGACATCATCTACAAGGTCGCAACGCGTCCCGAAAAACGCGTGGGCTCCGACGAGCTCTGGGACAAGGCCGAGTTCGCGGTCATGGAAGCCCTGCGGCGATCGGGGTGTGAATTCATCGTGTCACCGGGTGATGGTGCCTTCTACGGACCCAAGATCGAATACACCCTCAAGGACGCGATCGGGCGGCAGTGGCAGTGCGGCACCATGCAGGTTGATTTCAATACGGCCGAACGACTTGGTGGCGAGTACGTGACCGAGACGAGCGGGCGTGCCCACCCTGTGATGCTGCACCGCGCGATCGTTGGCAGTCTGGAGCGTTTCATCGGGATCCTGATCGAGCAACATGCGGGTGCGCTGCCGGTCTGGCTGGCTCCGGAGCAGGTGGCCGTGCTCAACATCACCGACCAACAGGCTGATTATTGTCGTGAAATCGCGAAAACGTTGCAGAATCAAGGGCTTAGGGTGGTGACCGACCTGCGCAACGAGAAAATAACGTATAAAATACGAGAGCACGCGTTGCAAAAGCTGCCTTTCATCCTTGTCGTGGGCGATAAGGAGAAGGCGGCTGGTGCCGTGGCTGTACGGGCTCGGGGTAACAAAGACCTCGGTGTCATGCCGCTGGAAGCCTTTTCCACACTCATTGCGGCTGACGTTTCATCCAAGGTTTGAAATCAACCACCAGGATCGAAGCCCCTGCGGCCATTTCGCCCGGCGCATGCGAGTTGGCGGCCATGAAGGTCGCCATTGTGTTTGATCAGCCCACATAAAAGGAACTCACCATAGCTACCAACTTTCGCGACCGCCGCCAGCGTGAAGAGCGCGCACACCGCTTGAACCGGGAAATCATGGCTCCCGAGGTCCGCCTCAACGGGCCGGAAAACGAGCCACTGGGCATCGTCAGTTTGCAGGAAGCGTTGCGCATGGCCGGTGAGCTGGATGTGGACCTGGTCGAGATTGCGGCCACTGCTGTCCCTCCCGTGTGTCGCTTGATGGACTATGGCAAGTTCAAGTACCAGGAGCAGAAGAAGGCCGCCGAGGCGAAAGCCAAGCAGACCGTCATCGAGATCAAGGAAATCAAGTTCCGGCCTGGTACGGATGATGGCGACTACAACATCAAGATGCGCAACATTCGCCGCTTTCTCGATGATGGCGACAAGTGCAAGATCACCCTGCGGTTTCGTGGTCGTGAAATTACCCACCAGGATCTCGGCCTGGCGCTCCTGAATCGCATTCGCGATGAGCTGGCCGATTCGATCGTGGTCGAGCAGTTTCCCAAGCTCGAAGGCCGCCAGATGATCATGATGATCGCGCCCGGTCGGAAGAAGACAGGCGGTGGGGGAGCCAAAGCTGCGGAGGCGGTGGCGGCAGCTCCTGCCGAAGGACAGCCGGCTGCCTGAAGGCCGCCGACGACAGAATCAAGGATTGGATCGCCAGAGTAGTCTCCTGGCGGTTCGAGGCGCAGTCCGGGAGGATTGACGCCGAAACGGGGGACCGTAAGGTCGCCCATAAAAGTGGCTCGGGGCCAACAAGTCCGCGGAAGGTTCGCGGCGCCTCACGAGCACAAATGAAAAGGAGCATGCAAATGCCCAAAATGAAGACCAAGAGCAGCGCGAAGAAGCGATTTCGCGTTCGTCCCGGTGGCACCGTCAAGCGCGGTCAAGCCTTCAAGCGTCACATCCTGACCAAGAAGACCACCAAGAACAAGCGCCACCTGCGAGGTGCGGTGACCGTGCATGAGACCAATATGGGTCACATGGCACAGATGCTGCCCGGCATGGGCATTTGATCAACGACGAACAAGGAGTAACACATGCCTCGCGTCAAACGTGGTGTCACGGCTCGCGCCCGACACAAAAAAGTTCTGGCTCTGGCCAAAGGTTTCCGCGGTCGCCGCGGCAACGTCTTCCGCATCGCCAAGCAGGCGGTGATGAAGGCCGGGCAATACGCCTATCGTGATCGCCGCACCAAGAAGCGCGTGTTCCGGCAGTTGTGGATTGCCCGTATCAACGCCGGTGCTCGCGCCTGTGGCCTGACGTACAGCCAGTTCGCCAATGGCCTGAAGAAGGCCCAGATCGAGATTGACCGCAAGGTCCTGGCCGATCTGGCGGTGAACGATCCGGCTGCCTTCGGCAGCATCGTGGAGCAAGTCAAAGCCAAGCTGGCCGCTTGATTCACGACAGGGAACGCCGCGGCATGCTGCGGCGTTCCCCAGTCGCTCAAAGGGGTTGAGGCTTGAGGGATTCCCTCGCAGGCTTCAACCCTTTTTTTGTTTCCCAACGATGCCATCACACACATGAACGAGTTGGACGAACTGGTCGAAGGCGCACAAGCAGCGTTCACCAACGCCTCAGCCCCTGCCGATCTGGAAAACGCCAAGGCGCAGTATCTGGGAAAGACGGGCCGCATCACCGAGTTGATGAAGGGCATGGCCGCGCTCTCGGTGGAGGAGAAGAAGACACGAGGCGCTGCCATCAACCTGGCCAAGCAAGCCATTGAGACCGCGCTCACCGAACGCCGTCAGGCACTGGCGGACGCAGAGCTCAAGGCGCAACTACAGGCGGAATCGCTGGATGTGACGCTGCCTGGACGCCAGAGGGGCGAGGGCGGCCTTCACCCGGTCAGCCTCACACTGGAGCGCATCGAAGCCATCTTCGGGTCCATGGGTTTCGATGTCGCCGAGGGCCCTGAGATTGAATCCGACTGGTTCAATTTCACTGCGCTGAACACGCCTGAGGACCACCCGGCGCGCTCGATGCACGACACCTTCTACGTGGAAGGTGGCAGCGACAGAGCCCCCAACCTGTTGCGGACACACACGAGTCCCATGCAGATTCGCCATGCTGTGCAGCATGTCAAGCGCCACCGCGCGGCGCTGGATGCGGGGTTCGGCATGCCCGAGATCCGCGTGATTGCGCCTGGTCGCACCTACCGGGTGGACAGCGACGCCACCCATTCGCCCATGTTCCATCAATGCGAGGGTTTGTGGATTGGTGAGAACGTGAGCTTCAAGGACCTGAAGTTCGTCTTCACGGACTTCTGCCGAACCTTCTTCGAATCGGACGATCTGGTGCTGCGGTTTCGCCCGAGCTTTTTCCCGTTCACCGAACCCAGCGCCGAAATCGACATTCAGTTCCAGCACGGCCCGCTGGCGGGCCGCTGGTTGGAGGTGGCGGGGTCTGGCCAGGTGCATCCGAACGTCGTGCGCAACATGGGCCTTGATCCCGAGCATTACATCGGCTTTGCCTTCGGCATGGGTCCGGACCGCCTGACCATGCTGCGGTATGGCGTAAATGACCTTCGCCTCTTTTTCGACGGCGACGTCCGATTCCTCTCGCAGTTCCGCTGAGACCCTGACATGCAATTCCATGAATCATGGCTTCGCGCCTTCTGCAATCCACCCCTGACGAGCCAGCAACTGGCCGACACACTGACCATGGCCGGGCTGGAGGTGGAAGAGTTGCATCCGGTTGCGCCGCCCTTTGTGAACGTGGTGGTGGGAGAAATCAAGGCCGCCGAGCAGCACCCCAATGCCGACCGCCTTCGCATCTGCCAGGTGGACGTGGGGCAGGCCGGTCTGCTCAACATTGTCTGCGGCGCGCCCAACGCGCGCGTTGGCATCAAGGTCCCCTGTGCGCTCGTGGGTGCCCAGCTACCACCCGGCGAGGATGGAAAACCCTTTCAGATCAAGCTGGGCAAACTGCGCGGTGTCGAAAGCCAGGGCATGCTGTGTTCAGCGCGTGAGCTGAAGTTGTCGGAAGACCATGGAGGATTGCTTGAACTCCCTGCCGATGCGGCCGTTGGCCGGGACATCCGCGAGCAGCTCTCGCTCGATGACATGTTGTTCACGCTCAAGCTGACGCCCAATCTGGCGCACTGCCTGAGTGTGTACGGCATTGCGCGCGAAGTTTCCGCCCTCACGGGAACTCCGCTGATCGCTCCGGTGTTCACGCCAGCGCCTGTGAGTCTGCGAGACCGCATGCCCGTGAGTGTCGAGGCGCCGGACCTCTGCGGTCGTTTTTCCGGTCGCATCGTGCGCGGCGTGAACACGAAGGCGGCCACACCGGCCTGGATGGTCGACCGCCTGGCGCGATGCGGCCAGCGCAGTGTCACTGCGCTGGTGGATATCTCCAACTATGTGATGTTCGAGTTGGGCCGGCCTTCGCACATCTTCGATCTGGACAAGATCCATGGCGGTTTGACAGTGCGTTGGGGCCGGGAGGGCGAGACCCTGAAGTTGCTGAATGGCAATACGGTTTCGGTGGATCCGCAGGTCGGCGTGATTGCCGACGACCAGAGCGTCGAGTCATTGGCCGGCATCATGGGAGGAGACGCCTCAGCCGTGTCTGACGACACCCACAACATATACATCGAAGCGGCTTTCTGGTGGCCCAAGGCCATCGCAGGTCGCTCGCGCCGCTACAACTTCTCCACCGATGCCGGTCACAGGTTCGAGCGTGGGGTAGATCCCTCCACCACGGTGGAGCACGTTGAACGAATCACACAGCTCGTGCTGGAAATCTGCGGTGGCGAGGCCGCCGTGCTGGACGACCAAGTGGTCAATCTTCCCCTGTCGGAGCCCGTGAGCCTTCGCGTGGCGCGTGCCGCCAAAGTGACCGGCATGCCGCTCACACAAGCGCAGTGCGCAGGCGCACTGCGTCGGCTGGGGCTGTTGGTGGAAGAGGGCGAGGGCGTGGTCAAGGTCACGCCGCCTGCTTACCGCTTCGATCTCCAGATTGAAGAAGATTTGATCGAAGAAGTGGCCCGCGTCATTGGCTACCAGAACCTCCCCGATACGCCGCCGCTGGCGCCCATCACTGCGCGAATCCGCGAGGAGTCCCGCCGCGGTCCCTTTGCCTTGAGGCGGCAACTCGCACAACTGGGCTACCAGGAAACCATCAATTTCAGCTTCGTCGAGGAGCGGTGGGAAAAGGAGCTGGCGGGAAATCCCGAGCCGATCCGCCTGCTCAATCCTATCGCCAGCCAGATGAGCGTGATGCGCT
>Ga0070754_10003999_pt1 | contig 10221 bp, 8 predicted proteins | sample VirMetDEL_Sep_01_FD_75181 | JGI IMG/M metagenome (GOLD analysis project Ga0070754, IMG submission 75181) | Aqueous microbial communities from the Delaware River and Bay under freshwater to marine salinity gradient to study organic matter... | ecosystem: Environmental > Aquatic > Marine > Coastal... | reverse complement strand
TGGTGCTCTCAAATCGATTAAAACCGATTTCAAGAACGAGGTTATTAAAGACGGACCTCCATGCCTACAAATACTAACTGAACAGGGTGTTTCTGACGGATCACGTAATAACGCTCTGTTCAACGTAGGCGTTTACTATCGTAAAGCAGATCCAGATAATTATAAAGAATTAATTGAAGATTATAATAGGAATTATATTAACCCTCCTTTGAAGTCGGACGAAGTTTTAGTCGTCATTAAACAAGTTAGTCAAAGTGATAATGAGGGTGCTCCTAAATATATGTATCGTTGTTCTCAACCACCAATCGAGTCTTTATGTAATAAAAGACTTTGCAAAAAAAGAAAGTTTGGTATTGGAAGTGAAGGTGATCGAGATCATCCAGTGTATTCAGATTTAAAAGTTTATAAGTCCGATCCACCAAGATATTTCTTAAATGTCGATGATCGAAGAATTGAGATATCCAATACGGAAGATTTGATGACTCATAAAAAAATTATTCAAGCTTGTTTAGAACAATTAAACAAAGGCATTATGAACATGAGTTCAGCAGAATGGAATCAAACTTATAGCGAATTGTTTGAGTCTATTTCTATCGATTATCCACCTGAGGAAGTAACCAAGAAAGGTGAGTTTAAAGAATTGTTAGAAGAGTTTTGTCTACATCAAGGTGAAGCTTTAACAATAGCAGATATATTCTTAGGTAAATCTTATACAGAAGAAGGATTTACTTATTTTGCTCTCAAAGATTTAATGGATCATTTAAAAAGAAATGATTTCAAAGAGTCAAGACCGTGGGTGACAATGAGATTAAAAGAAGAATATGAAGCACAAGACTTAATTAGAACAGTCAAGAACACTAGAATGAGATTATGGAAGATTAAACAATTAACCATAGAAGACATCGAACTAGAAGTTCCTGATATGAAAAAAGAAATAAAAGAGGAGGAAATACCGTTTTGAAAAAACTAACGTCACAAGTACAAACTGATCACATTACTAATGAGATTAGTAGAATGTTTGACTATCAATTCGACGGTCAAACAGAATTTACTCTACCAGAGTTTCAAAAACCAAAAGAAGGATTTAATATTGGTTTAATTGTGGGAGCTTCAGGAAGTGGTAAATCAAGTTTATTAAAAGAATTTGGAGAAGAAGAAAATATTCAATGGGATTCAAACAAAGCTGTTTGCTCTCACTTTGATACACCAGAAGAGGCTCAAGATAGATTATCTTCTGTTGGATTTAATTCTATTCCCTCTTGGATGAGACCGTATCACGTTCTTAGTACAGGAGAAAGATTTCGATCGGACTTAGCGAGAAGAATAAAAGATAATGCAGTCATTGATGAATTCACCAGTGTGGTAGATCGTAATGTAGCAAAATCTTGTTCGAATGCTTTGCAAAAGTTTATTCGAAATAAAGATATTAAAAACGTTGTCTTTGCATCATGTCATTATGATATCATTGACTGGTTACAACCTGACTGGGTGTTTGATACAAACTCTAGTAAGGTGGTATCAAGGGGGTCTCTTAGGCGACCCAAGATTGTTTTGGAAGTCTTTCCTTGTTCCCACAAAATTTGGTCATACTTCGCTGAGCATCACTATCTCACAGGAAACATCAGTACAGCTACACGATGTTGGATCGCAACATGGAACGGAACCCCAGTCGGATTTTCATCAGTTATCTTTTTTCCCTCAGGAACAATCAAAGAAAAAGCATGGAGGGAGCATCGAACAGTGATACTTCCTGATTTTCAAGGTTTAGGTTTAGGAGTTCGTTTGTCGGAAGCAGTGGCAAAACAATTCACGGTCCTCGGTCATCGATTCTTTTCCAAAACAGCACATCCTCGTTTTGGTGAATATCGAGAAGCGCACCCTGAAAAGTGGAGACCGACGACTCATAATAAACAAAATCGAAAAGATGATTATGAAAAAGAGTTAACCAGAATAGCCACAGGACAAAAGAAGTCTAACTTTGGTGGATACTCTCAAGAACTAAGAGAAAAACATAAAGAAAGGGTTTGTTACGCACATGAATTTATTGGATAGAAAACACCCTACGGTTGTTATCGGTCCTCCAGGGACAGGTAAAACGACTTTTATTTTAGATAAAATAGAAGAACACTTAGCTAATGATGTTTCGATTGATGAGATAGCTTTCTTTTCTTTTTCAAATAAAGCTGTCGATGAAGCTAAACAAAGAGCTTCTGAGAAGTTTAAAATTGCATCTAGTCAGTTAGAAAACTTTAGCACCCTACACTCTTTTGCTCTAAGACAAATGGGTCTTACAAGAGAGCATATAATGAGTAACAACGATTGGAGAAACATATCAAATGAACTTAGGATTAATATTAACGTTAGTAACGATGATGACATATTTTTCAACAATTATGATGACAAATACATTGATCTCATAGAAAAAGCAAAAAGAAGAGATATTCCTTTACGTGATTGTTGGGCTATGTTTGCTAAAGATATTATTTGGCATAAATTAGAGTATATCGATAAAGGATTAAAAGAATATAAATCTGTTGGTTATGAACAGTTTACCAGTGGGACCAATGGATACTTAGTAAAAGATCAAGGACCAAAAGTAGATTTTACAGATTTAATTACGAACTACGTGAATGGAAGTTTTTTTAAATCTTTTAAAGTAGTGTTCTTTGATGAGTCACAAGATATGTCGACGATTCAATGGAAAATGGCAGAAAAGATTTGGAGTAATTCTGAAAAATCTTATGTTGCTATGGACCCTAATCAAGCAATCTATACTTGGGCAGACGCAGATGTATCCAGAGCTCTTCAAGTGAAAGAAGAAGCTAAAAACCTAATTGTTTTAGATGAATCAAAAAGAGTTCCTAGAAAAGTTTGGGAGATTGTTAATCGAGTCGAAGAACAAATTGCATCCAGTAGAGATATTAAATGGTCTCCTGCTAATCGAGACGGTTCCGTTGAATTTATTCGAGGAATGTTTCATTTAAATATGGATGAAGGTTCTTGGTTGCTAATGGGTCGTACAAGAACAATTCGTGACGATATGGAAGAAGTGATGAGAAAGAAAAATATCTTTTTTCGAGTTAAACTGAAAGACAGTAAATATCGTTATTCAATCGGTACTAAAGAAAGAAATGCGATTTTAACTTGGAAAGATTTAATGAGGTCGGAGACTAATGAAGTTCCTATTCGTTTGATCGAAAACCTTTACAAGTGTTTGGGAAAAGAATTTGTTGCTCGAGGTAATAAAAAGCTTATTGCAGAACAACGAAAGAATTTTCCAGATAAGAAGTTATCTTTTAATAATTTAAAAGATGATTTCGGATTACTAGCTGAGTTTGGTACGCCTTGGGCAGAAGTAATGACGACAATCAATACTGAAACTAAAGCGTATTTAGAAAACTTAGAAACAAGGGGTGAGAACTTAGCTCTAGAGCCACGTGTAACCTTATCGACTATTCATCAACAAAAAGGTGGTGAAGCAGATAATGTTGTTGTGTCTTTAGATATAGGAAAAATGGCTTATGAGGAATACAGGGTTAATCCTGTTAATGAGCATAGACTTTTCTATGTAGCGTTTTCAAGGGCTAAAGAAAACCTTTACATTATAACACCACAGTCTAGAGAGGCATATAGAATATGAGTAAACAAATAGGTATGTTTAAACCTAAATCAGAATGGGTTCCACCAATGGATTTCCCAAACATTAAAGATGCAGATAAAATTGCAATTGACTTAGAAACAAAAGATCCGAACATCATGGACAAAGGTCCAGGGTGGGCGACCAATGACGGAGAAATTATTGGTGTGGCAATCGCTGTCGACGGTTGGAAAGGATATTATCCTATTCGACATGAAACAGGATTTAACCACGATCCACGAGTCGTGTTTGACTGGCTAAATGAAATACTCTCTGGAGAAGGAGAGAAAATAGCCCATAACGCCACCTATGACTTTGGTTGGTTAGAAGCTGAAGGTGTTAAGTGGAATGGTCGTATTATTGATACGATGATCGCGGCTCCTTTGATTAATGAAAATAAATATAGCTATTCACTGAACGCAGTGGCAAAAGAATATTTAGCTGAAAGTAAAAATGAATTTCTGTTAAATGAAACGGCTGCTCAATGGGGTGTTAATCCTAAAAGTGAGATGTTTAAAATACCTTCTCAATATGTAGGTGAGTATGCTGAACAAGATGCTGTTCTTTGTTTAAAGCTATGGGACCGACTAAAACCTGAAATTACTCAACAAGACTTACAAACTGTTTTTGATTTAGAAACAGATTTAATTCCTATTCTCATGAAGATGAGAAAGAAAGGCGTGAGAGTTGATTTAGAACAATTAAAGAAAGCAGAGAAATCTTTTATTAAAAGAGAAAATGAACTGTTAGATTTTGTTTTTAAAGAAACTAGTTTGAAGTGTGATATTTGGGCTGCTCGTTCTATTGCGACGGTCTTTGATCAATGTAAAATTGATTATCCAAAAACAGATAAAGGTAATCCTAGTTTTACTAAAAGCTTTTTAGAGTTTCATCCTCATCCTGTTCCTAAAGCAATTGTTCAGGCCAGAAACTTCAACAAGGCACGGACCACGTTCCTCCATACGATTGAAAAGTATCAGCATAACGGAAGAATTCATGCGAATATTAATCAGTTACGAACAGAAAATGGTGGTACGCTGACAGGTCGATTTAGTTATTCTAATCCTAACCTTCAGCAAATTCCTGCTAAAGATGACGCTGAGTCCGACATTAAAATCGGTTCTTTGGTTCGAGGATTGTTCTTACCTGAAGAGGGAGAGAAGTGGGGTTCTTTCGACTACTCTCAGCAAGAGCCACGACTCGTGAGCCACTATGCGAACATCGTGAAGCTTGAAGGTGCTGAAAAGATTGTCAAAGCTTATAACGAAGACAAAGAAACAGACTTCCACACAATCATGGCTGAGATTGGAAATATACCTCGTAAGAGCGCTAAAACCATAAATTTAGGGCTATTTTACGGTATGGGTGTAGGCAAACTATCCGATCAATTAGGGATTGATCCAGAAGAAGGAAAGTCTTTGATTAAACAATATAATGAAAGAGTGCCTTTTGTTCGACAGTTAGCTGACGCAGTTTCTGACCATGCAAATAAAAGAGGTGCTGTTAAAACTTTCTTAGGTCGAAGATGTCGTTTTGAATTATGGGAACCTAAAGCATTTGGGTCTTATAAAGCGTATCCTTTGGATAGAGCGAAAGAAGAGTATGGTGAATACACTCCTTTAAAAAGATCAGGGACCTATAAAGCTTTAAATCGATTAATTCAAGGATCAGCTGCTGATCAAACAAAGAAAGCAATGATTGACTTGGATAAAGAAGGTATTACTCCAATGATTCAAATTCACGATGAATTAGCAATCAGTCTAAAAGATGATCCAGAAACAAAAAAGAAAATCATTGATATTATGGAAAATACGATAGAAATGAGCGTTCCGTCTAAGGTTGACGTCGCTATTGGTAATAACTGGGGAGAAGCAAAATGAGTGATAAAATTAATCCTAACTATTATAAAAATAAAACTATTGAAACAATCGATGCGATTGAATCTCAATTAACAAAGGATGAGTTTATTGGGTATTTGAAAGGTCAGATATGGAAATATCTGGCCAGACATCGTGAAAAGAATGGTATCGAAGATATCAGGAAAGCTCAATGGTATTTGAATAAGTTAGAAAAGATGCTGTCAGTTGACGGAGTGGCTTAAAAAGAACGATAACGACTGTTAATAAATTGTAATGTTTTTGCAAGGGCCACTAAATCTAAAAACTTTTTGCAACATACATCAAAGTTACCTTCCTTGTATATTGTGTCGTTATCATTCTAACTATTAATTTATCATATCTATTGTGCGAAAACAACAATTCTCTTTTTTTAAGATGTGGATAAAACATCTATCACAAGGAGAAAATAAAAATGTTTAATTTAACAAAAAGATCAATGGATCACTTTTTAAACTTCTTTAAAGTAAAGGAAGACAAAGACGAAACCATTAAACAATTCTGTCAAGCAGAATACAAAAATGATTGGTATGCAGCTTATATGACCTTTAAACAAGAAGGTCGCTTTCCAAACTTTATTAGAAGAACTCTGTAGGAAAAGGGGCTTTCGCCCCTAATCTTACTTTATTTCAATACTCTTAGGTTTCTGTTCTTCAGGAACAATTCTTTCTAAGATAATCTGTAAAAGACCGTCTTCCATTTTAGCATCAGTCACTTCCATAAATTCAGCTAGTTTGAATTTTCTTTCAAAATTTCTTTCAGCTATTCCTCGATGAATAAAAGACTTTTCTTTTAAATCTTTGTTAATTTTTTTAGTAGAAACACAAAGAATACTATCTTTAACAGTGACTTCAATTTTGTCTTTGTTATATCCAGCCAAAGCCATGTCTAGCTTTATCTTGTTTTCTTCTATTTCGTATAAGTTGTAAGGGGGAAAATGTTGTTCAAAAGCTTCTTCTTCTAAGAAACTTGGATCCCACCCAATAATTGAACGCATTAAATTATAGTTTAGTGTTGTCATAATAATCTCCTTCTATGAGCATTAATAAAGAACCCTTTAAAAGCAGTTCTTTAATCTATATGGGAATTAATTATGTATTTGCAACTATTTCAGCTAGTTCTTCACAGCGTTTGGGAGTCTGTTGATGCCACTTCGAGTCCTTCATTTCCAGTGATGCTGTCTTCCAGTCCTTCACTCTCATCGCTTTCCACATCTTCTTAAAATTTCTAACACCTTGAATTCCCAATTGAAAAACCATTTCCACGATCACTTCACCAATATGTTGAGGTAGTTCCAGTCCGACTCCAATACATTCTTCAACTAATAAGTCAGCGCCTGCCGCGGCTCTGTTTATATCGATATCAAATAACTCATCTATTTCTTCTCTAGAAATCTTTTTTCCTTCTGGAAATCTATCTCTCTCATGTGGCTGTATCAAATGGCCGATGCCCACAGTGGCCTTTCCTAATGAATCTAAATATAATTCGTCCACAATTCCTTCATGGGCGATAACCCTAGCTCGAAGTTCTTCTGTAATTTTTATCATGATGCACCTATTCCCCAGTGTTCTTCGTGGGGATCTTTCTCTACCTTTCTTTTAAATATATTTATAATAAATTGAATTAATTTCATTTATTTAAGTTTATAACCTAAACCAGCGTATTTGTCTACACTTCCTCCCTTTTTAAATGCGAAATTTAAACCAGCTTCTATCCCTTGATTACCAATGCCTATATTATAGTTTACAGGAGTATTGTTATACATAAATTGATCTTTATAACCTATTCTATTTGGATTGAACGGATCAAATTGAATTTTATTTAAATTATATTGTTGAGCTAAATTCTGTAAATTTTGTAATTGACTCATTAAATTTTGACCACGTTCACTAGCTACAACACCAGACATATCCATATCACTCACTCTGATTGGTTGAAAGTTTTGTTGTTTAAATAAAGGATTTCCTGAATACAGCTCAGGATAAGACTCCATAAATTGTTCTTGAGACATTTCACTTGGTAAAAGAGGGTCAGGTTTTGGTTTCAAAGTTGTTTCAAAGTTGTAAGGAAACATAGGTTGTTCTGTCACTGTTATATCACTACTTCCTCCATAATTAACAACAGGTGGTTCACCACCACCTAAAGTTTTTCTTAAATTATCGTAAAGACCACCAACAGTTTCTATTCCCTGTTGAGTTCCACTTTTAAACTTATCATAAAGTCCAGATAAAACAGAACCAATAACTCCACCTTTACCAATAAAATTACCTATTCCTTTACCAATGCTTCCTAGGCCATAGCCAATATCACTTCCTATTTCTTTAAATGTTGGGCCATATTTAAAAGCAAGTTCTTGAGCTCTGTCAGCTAAGGTAGGTCCACCTGGTACTATAGATTGAAACGCCCCTGTTGGTTTACCTGAGGTAGTTAAGACAGGTTTCATTTGTTCTTGTTTAAATTTTTCATATAAATCAGATTGAATTTGTCTCCTATCTAGTCGACTAGGCGAAACGTCTTGTCTTCCTTTGAAAAAATCTTGACGTGTTTTCTCTCTTCTATCTTGAAGAGCTTTCATACTAGCTTGTTCTGCTTGTCTAAAACTAACCATTATGCTACCACCTGTGGTTTTTTAAATTTTTTGGACTCATAGAGATCGACTATACCACCCTCAGCTGCATTGAACAAGGGTAGTCCTACAGATTCTAAGCCAGCCATGGTTTGTGGATTTATCCCACCCATTTGTCCTCCTCCGATTGAAGCTACATCTATTTTAGGTATCTCAATAGGAGCAATAACATCGACTCCTGTATCGCCTCTACTAACCTGAGGTTCTGAAAAGGTGACCGTGCCTCCTGAAGGAACTGGAAGAGGAGGTAGTGAATCTTTAGTGCTGTCTTCCATGTTCTGTAATTCTTCTAAAAATATGTTTTGATCCTCAGGTGTTTTAAAATTATCTGTTTGTTGAATGATTTCATCAATAACATCTGGTTCTTTCGTAGTATCTTTTTCAAATAATTGAATATTATCTAACAAACTTTCAATTTTTGATTTTGCATTTTCAACATTAACTGGATCAAGACTTGGGTCCAGTGCTCTTAATTCAGTATTTAAAGCTGTATCTTTTGCTCTTTGTTCTAGTTCCCCCATTGCTGCTCTAAAGAATTGAGTCCAAGCAGTTTTTCTTTTTATAGCCGGTAAGGTTGAATCAAAACCTTGAATCGCGAATTTTAAAGTATCTGGACTTGTTAAAAAATTAGAAAAGTTTCTAACACCAATAACAGAACCAACTATACCTAAGGGACCACCTAAAACGTATTTAAATATATTAGCTACAGGGTTATTAGTAATCGCTCTCGCACCACCCATACCACCAATAGCAATACTTCTTCTTAAGAATGTTCCTGTTGCTGGAATATTAATATTTTGTTGTCTTGTTAGCATGTCTAAAACATCGCTGACATAATTAGAAGGTAATCTTTGAGACTCTGGTAAAGACTCATTCATGATATCTATCAGTTGATTGAAAGCCTTTCCTCTTGCTTTTTTACCAGTTCCACCCAAACCTAATAGAGTCATTAATTTACCTGTATCTAAAACATCGGTACCTGATTCTTTAATGTTTCTCGTAGAAGCAGCCACAGCGTCATCAAACCAAGTTTTCACTAATTCGCCTGCTAGTTTTTTATCACCACCAGTAATTTTTAATAAATCATCGACTGCTGAAGGAGTCATTCTTCGAAGCAAGGGTGCTACTAATTCATCTACATATTTTTTTGATTCACCTTTAAATTTACCACTTAAAGCTGTAAAGATGTCATCTACGTTTTCAATTTGACCAGCTACCACTCTTTCAAAAGGTTCTCTTGCTGTTGTATATATTTGTCTAAAATCTTTTATCTGTTGAATATAATTTTTAATTATACCTTGTTCTTCTTTTGGAAAATTCTTTAAAAAATCTTCAGCACTAGCATCATCTAAAAGATTTCTCATTTGAGTAAAAGATTCCCCTAGATTTGCTTTATTTGTTCCTGGTTTACCTCTAGAAGAAGTGACAGCATTTTCTAACTGTTCCATAATAGTTTTCCAACCAGAATAATTTATCTTTGCGTTTTGAGGATATATCTTTAAAAATCTTTGAGCAAAATTGTAAAACTCATTATAACCAGGATCAGTTGTTTTCGTTACTTCTTTACCATATTGTTTTTCAAAATTTGTTATATATTCTTCTAAAAATCCTCTCATTTTATTGACAGGAATAACTTTTCCTTTATTGGGGACAGCTTTTTCTGCTTGAACTATTTTATTAGAAAGATTGCCCATAGTCTTTTTAAACGTGCTATAAGCCTTGTTTGATTGTTCAAAAATCTTTCTTGCAAGAGTATCTTCATCCAAACCTTGTCCCATTTTTTTAGAAAAGTCTCCCAATAGATTAAATAATTCTGTTGATCGCTCTGCTGTCACACCTTTTAATTTAGAGCCTAAAAGTGGGATTTGAGCAAAACCAGTTCTTGCAAGATTAATAAATTTACCAACTCCTGTTGCTGTGTCTAAATCACCAATAGTAAAAGCTAGTCGATCGCCTAAATATTCTTTTGATTTATTAAACGCTTCTACCAATTCAGGATTAGCTTTCACTCCTTTAGATAAATAGAGTCTAAAAGATTGAATTGCGGATTCAGCCATAGGACC
>Ga0070754_10003998_pt1 | contig 10222 bp, 9 predicted proteins | sample VirMetDEL_Sep_01_FD_75181 | JGI IMG/M metagenome (GOLD analysis project Ga0070754, IMG submission 75181) | Aqueous microbial communities from the Delaware River and Bay under freshwater to marine salinity gradient to study organic matter... | ecosystem: Environmental > Aquatic > Marine > Coastal... | reverse complement strand
TGTTTCCTCCAGTTTCTGGTTCAGGCACCGCAACCGTAATATCCGCGATACCCTGCACGCAGACCGGACCCAAGTTCGAGAACGAGATCGGCGTCCTGCATTTCGCCACTATTTGCGTCCAATATGCCGGGTCCGCTCGGCGCGCTCAGCGCCACTGTCATGCCTTCCGTGCCCCAGATGGTTCCGGCGTCGCCGACCTTCAGCCGCACCAGATCGCCGCTGATCTTGGCAAGGGCCACGCTGCCGCCATCCACGCCACCAATCGCCAGAGCGGGCTTGCTGCTGGTGGTGTAGGTGAATGTGCATTCCGCACCGGCGGGAAAGAGTTGTGCGATGTCCTCCCGGGTCAGGAATTCCAGATCGAGGATGGCGATCTCCGCAGTGGAGAGCGCCTCGTCGAGGCTCACGATCTGTGCCGGCCCGCTGTCTGCCTGCGCCGGGGCGTCACCGTTGGCGGCGATGTCGTTCACCAGATAACGCATCTCGGCGATTTCCTTGTCCTGCGCATAGATGATCTCATCCGCCAGCTTGCGCACGCGCGGGTCGGAGATATTGGCGCGGCTGGAGGTCATGATCGCGATGGAATGGTGGGGGATCATCGCGCGCATGTAGTTGGTGTCGCCGACCGTCACCTGGCTGCGCACCAGCCATAGCGACGCGGCAAAGACCACAGCGGCACCGACAAAGATCGCGGCGTTGACCATCTTGCTTGAGTACATCGACAGCATGTAGCCCAGCATGATGATCGCCATGGTGGCCCCCATCAGCAGGGCCATGTAGGCCCGCGTTTCGGACCAGAACACATGCGTCCAGAGATAGGTGTTGAGATACATCAGACCGAACATGACGACGGTAGATGTGGCGATCATCGCGAAAAAGCGGCCGTAGGACATGGAATCCTCCTCTCCCGAAATTGTGAAAGCTGAGGACAGAACAACTTTCCTGCGCTGGAATGTTCCGAAAATCCGTTCCCAAGATAGCGGCGTCGCTGCCGCGCCAAGTTTTTGGAGTGTCGTCAGATTGCGGCTTTGGTGGCCGAAGGCGATTTCTCATCCATCGCCAGATCGGCCAGGATCGGACAATCGGGGCGGTGGTCACCTGCACAGGCATCGACAAGGTGCGATAGAGTTGCGCGCATCTCAGTCAACTCCGTAATCTTGCGATCGATCCGGTCGAGATGTTCTTCGGCGATCTGCTTGACCTCGGCGCTGGCCCGGTCGGTATCGGCATAGAGCTTCAGCAGGCTCCGGCAATCCTCGATGGTAAAGCCAAGCGCGCGCGCCCTCCCGAGAAACGCCAGCTTGTGCACATCGCTCTGCCGAAAGCTTCGATAGCCGTTGGCACTGCGTAGCGGCTCGACCAGGCCGATGTCCTCGTAGTAGCGGATGGTCTTCGCGGGAAGGCCGGACAGGTCGGCCACGTCTCCGATATTCATTATCGTCTTCTCCTTGTTTTCATTCAGCCGGAACGGCGGACAGGCGGGGGTCGGTCACGGCCTTCGCCGCCTCGTCCATCGCCGGGCGGACACGGCGCAGGCGCAGCGCGTTCGTCAGTACGAAGACCGAGCTGAGCGCCATTGCCCCAGCCGCCAGCACCGGCGACAGCAGCAGGCCCGACACCGGGTAGAGCAGCCCCGCCGCCACCGGAATGAGGGCCACGTTATAGCCGAAGGCCCAGAACAGGTTCTGGCGGATGTTGCGCATCGTACGCCGCGACACTTCCAGCGCGTTGACCACGCCGCGCAGATCGCCCGACATCAGCACCACGTCGGCCGATTCGATGGCGACGTCGGTGCCGGTGCCGATGGCGATGCCCACGTCCGCATGGGCAAGCGCGGGCGCATCGTTGATGCCGTCGCCGACAAAGGCGATGTGCTGGCCCGTGCCGCGCAGATCGTCCAATGCCGCGACCTTGCCATCCGGCAGCACACCCGCGATCACATGGTCGATGCCGGTCTCGCGCGCGATGGCTTCTGCCGTCTCGCGCTTGTCGCCGGTGATCATGGCAACCTTCAGGCCCAGATCGTGCAGCGCCCGGATGGCTGCCGCGCTGGACCGCTTCACCGGATCGGCCACGGCGATGACGGCGGCAACGCGTCCGTCGATGGCGGCGTAAAGCGCGGTGCGGCCCCGTTCGGCCAGGCGGCGCTCTTCGTCGGCCAACGCACCGATGTCCAGCCCTTCGTGCGTCATCAAACGGTCGGCCCCCACCAGCACGTCATGGCCCGAAACCTCTGCCCGGACACCGTAGCCGGTGATGGAGGTGAATTTCTGCGCGTCGTGACGGGCAACGCCCTCGGCCTCCGCCGCCCGCAGGATGGCCTCGGCGATGGGATGTTCCGACTGCGCCTCGACCGCCGCGATCAGCGCCAGCACCTCGGCGCGGTCAAAGCCGTCGGCCAGCACCAGATCGGTCAGCTCGGGGCGGCCTTCGGTCACCGTGCCGGTCTTGTCCAGCGCCACCACATCCACTGTCGAAAGCTGTTGCAGCGCATCGCCCTTGCGGAACAGCACGCCCATTTCGGCGGCGCGCCCTGTGCCCACCATGATCGAGGTCGGCGTGGCCAGCCCCATCGCGCAGGGGCAGGCGATGATCAGGACCGAAACACCGGCGACCATCGCAAAGGACAGGGCGGGTGACGGCCCGGCCAGCAGCCAGACCAAGACGGTCAGGGCGGCAAAAGCCATGACCGCGGGCACAAACCACAGAGTGATCCGGTCGACCAGCCCCTGGATCGGCAACTTCGCCCCCTGCGCCTCTTCGACCATGCGGATGATCCGGGCCAGCGTCGTATCCGCCCCCACGCGCGTCGCGCGGAACCGAAAGGCACCGGAGCCGTTGACCGTCCCGCCTGTGACGGGGTCGCCCACCGACTTGGCAACCGGCACCGGTTCGCCGGTGATCATGCTCTCATCGACACGCGCGCTGCCTTCGGTCACCTCGCCGTCCACCGCGATCCGCTCTCCGGGACGCACCAACAGGATGTCGCCCGCAGTGATACGTTCGATAGCCACGTCCTGCGGCTCTCCGCCCACCACCACTCGTGCGGTCTTGGCCTGAAGGCCTAGCAGCTTCTGGATCGCGGCCCCGGTCCGGCCCTTTGCGCGGGCTTCCAGCCAGCGGCCCAGCAGGATCAGCACGACAATGACCGCCGCCGCCTCGAAATAGACCGCGCGCGACCCTTCGGGCAGCAGCGCGGGCGCGAAGAGCGCCACGAGGGAATAGAGATAGGCCGCCGAGGTGCCGACAGCGACAAGGCTGTTCATGTCCGGTGCGCCCTTGAGCAGCGCGGGAAACCCGAGCGTGTAGAAGCTGCGCCCCGGCCAGAACAGGACCACGGTGGTCAGACCGAACTGGATCAGCCAGCTGGCCCGGTGGCCAATGGTTTCGCCGATCAGGCCATGCATCCCGGGGATCAGGTGCGCGCCCATTTCCAGCAGGAACACCGGCAGGGCGAGGGCCGCCGCCATAGCGGTCCTGCGGGCCAGCCTGCGCGCCTCTTCATCCTTGCGGGCACTCGTGTCTTCCGGCGCGCTGTCCTGCGGCAGGGTCGCGGGATAGCCTGCGTCAACCGCCGCCTTGAGCAGGTCGGCGACCACGACCGCGCCTTCGAGATAAGTCACCGTGGCGGTTTCCGAGGCCAGATTGACGTTCACGTCCAGCACGCCCGGCATCGCCGCCAGCGCCTTGTCCACCCGCCCGACGCAGGACGCGCAGGACATGGAGGCCACGTTCAGACGAACGCTCTGAGTCCGGACGGGATAGCCGATCTCTTCCAACTTCTCGACGATGTCCGAGATGCGCTCCGGCCCGTCGATCTGCGCCTGGGCCGTCTCGCTGGCGAGGTTGACGCGAACGTCGCTGACACCCGGCAGGCCGGAAAGCCCACGCTCCACCCGCCCAACGCAAGAGGCGCAGGACATGTTTTGAAGGGAAATTCGGACGTTGTGCGGACCGGACATGGAAATCTCCTGATTCTGATCCTCCGAGAGATAAGGGTTCCATTCGCTGGAAGGTCAACAGGTGCATCGAGAAATTTTTTCGGGCATTGACCTTCCCATAGGGGAACGGCGTAGATGGCAGCAGTAAGAAGGAGATCGTGATGATCAGGTTCAGCGTGCCGGACATGAACTGCGGACATTGCACCGCGTCGATAAAGAAGGCCATTGTGACGATAGACCCACACGCGACTGTCACCTTTGACCTGACTGCGCGTTCCGTCGAGGTATATAGCGCATTGGATGAAAGCGCTCTGAAGGCAGCGATTCACGATGCGGGCTACGGATCGGAAAGACTGACTTAGTCCCGTCAATTCCAGTCATTATTGAAATACTCCCTGCCATTTTCGCGTCTTCTGTCTGAATGGTGAACGTTGCTATGTACCTATTGCGCAACAGTTTTGAGCGCTTGCAGCGAGAATTCGCCTGCCTCGCTAGAATGTGCCAAACCTTCCCGCGCTGTAAGCGTTGACTAATTTGTCAAAACGTCCAAGTTTCCGTTCATGAGAATGCGTGTCGCCACTTCGGTATGGGTGAAATTCCTCACTTGCTTCGCTTTTGCGTTGGCGCTGGTTCTGTCTCCACCTTCTGCGGCACACGCGGCCTCGGGAATGCATGATGGTCAGCATTCTGGATCGATCAGCGCCCTTCTCAGCGAACCGACTGTTGGTCAGGGAACTGATATCCACGCCGACCACATGAAACACCCGGCGACAGTTGACGTGGATGACATATCCTCCGACATTGGTGAAACAGAGCATCAATCAACTCAGTGTTGTAACGGAATATGCATTTCTGTCGTCATTCCAGACGCAGACTTGGTATTCCCGGATCCTATTGCTGCGAAAGAATATATGATCCTGAGCGGTCAGACGCATTCCGTCGAAACATCAGGGTTTCTGCGGCCCCCTCGATTCCTGATCTGAAACGGCGCCCAATCCGGGTGTGAGCCTTGCGCAGACTCTGCGTGAGACATCGTTCATCAATCAGGATACCTTCATGAAAATTCATCTACTTATGGGGGCTTCGGCCCTCGGGCTTGGCGCATGCGCCTATGAGCCTACCCCTTTGCCCTCCGTTGCGACACAACAGGCTGTCGTCAACGCGACCGTTTCGTCTCCGATCAGCTATCAAGATCCATTGGCTGGCTACACCTATCGTGGTCCGACCGGCCCCCGTGATTGGCGGTCTGTCAATCAAGAGCAGACGGAGGGCAACTGATGCGGGTATCTAAGATTCCGCTGGTTCTTGGCTTGCCACTTTTCTTGGGTGCCTGCGCAACCGCAGTACCGGGAAGCTACACCGAACCGAAGGCCGGTTTTGCCAATGTGGCCAGCCAGATCACGCCAGCGATCGGCAAACGGACCGTGTTTGCGGAAACGCAGGCCGAAAACGAAGCTCTCAAGAAACAGGTGCACAGCATGGTGCATCAGAAGACGATCTCGGCCGATACGGCGGTTCAGGTTGCGTTGCTGAACAATAAGGGTCTGCAAGCGTCTTACGCCAATGTCGGCCTCTCGGCCGCTGAGGCTTGGCAGCAATCGACGCCGGAAAACCCGATAGTCTCAATTGGTGTCTTGGGAATCGGTGCGCCTGAGCTCGGTGCCTACAGGGCGATCGAAGGGCTGATCCGGTCGAACGTCCTCGATGCCACCACGCGCAAACAGCGTATGGCCATTGCTGATGCAAGCTTCCGGCAGGCTCAGCTTGGTGCGGTTAATGACACCCTCGCGCTGGCCAATCAGACGCGAAAGGCATGGGTCGATGCAGTCGCCGCCTTCGAGGCAGTGAGCTATCTGCGGCGCGCGAAAGCGACCTCTGACGCCGGCTCTGAACTGGCGATGAGGTTGGGCGAGACCGGCGCACTTAACAAAGCTGGGCAGGCCCGCGAACAGGCATTCAATGCCGAACTGGCGGGGCAACTTGCACAGGCACGATTGAACGCCACTCGGTCCAAGGAGGCTTTGACCAGGTTGATGGGCCTCTGGGGCACCGGAGTCGATTACTATGTGCCAGATGCCCTTCCTTCACTGCCGCGTTCTGTCGGCCGTGTGACCGACATCGAGGCCAAGGCGCTAAGAAATCGGGTGGATCTGCGTGTTGCCAAAGTTGGCCTGGAAGCGCAGGCCAAGGCGTTTGGTCTGACCGACCAGACCCGCATTGTCAGCGATCTGGAGATCGTTGCGGGAGCCGAATTTGAGCGTGAAGTTGAAGGCAGTGGCGACATTGAAACCAAGACTTTGCCTCAGGTGGAAGTGGAGTTCGCGATCCCGATCTACGACACCGGCAAGGCCCGGATGCGCAAGGCGGAATTGTCTTATCTTCAAGCGGCCAACGTGCTCGCAGAGAAGGCCGTGAACGTCCGGTCTGAAGCGCGCGGTGCTGAAGCCTCTTATCATGCCGCATACAAAATCGCTCGCCACTACCGCGACGTTCTGGTGCCGCTACGCACGACCGTCGAAGAAGAGGGTTTGCTGTCCTACAACGGCATGATCACCAACACTTTCGAGCTGCTAACTGATGTGCGCGAGAAACTTGCCGCATCCCTGGAAGCGGCAAATGCAAAACGCGAATTCTATATGGCACAGGCCGATCTGACCGCTGCGATCTATGGCGGCGGCGAAGGCGGTGGTGGTGCTGGTGGAGAAGGCGCAACGCTTGCCGCCGGTGGCGGCGCAGGACACTGAAAGGAACTGACATGTTGAACAGACGTCAATTACTCGGAGCCGGCGCCGCAGGTGCAACGCTGGTCTCTTCAAAAGCCTGGGGTCAAACCCTGAACATGGGCCTGCCCGAAGCCGCGCAGATGGACAGTGCGGCAACGGCGATTACGGCGCGTCCATCGTCAGGGCCGGACTACACACCTGTGGTCACGTTGAACGGGTGGACCCTGCCGCACCGGATGAACAATGGGGTCAAGGAATTTCACCTCGTGGCCGAACCGGTAGAGCGCGAGCTTGCAGACGGCATGATCGCGCATTTGTGGGGTTACAACGGCCAGTCCACCGGTCCAACGATCGAAGCAGTCGAAGGTGACCGGGTCCGCATCTACGTCACCAACAAGCTGCCGGAAGGCACCACGGTGCATTGGCACGGGCTCATCCTGCCCTCGGGCATGGATGGGGTCTCCGGGTTGAGTCATCCCAGCATCCCGCCAGGAAAAACGTTTGTCTACGAATTCGACTTGGTGAAATCAGGAACCTTCATGTACCACCCCCATGGCGACGAAATGACCCAGATGGCGATGGGGATGATGGGCATGTTCGTGGTCCACCCCAAGGATCCCACCTTCATGCCGGTGGATCGCGATTTTCTGATCATGCTGAATGCCTTTGACATCGATCCCGGCACATACGTGCCCCGCATCATGACGATGACGGACTTCAACCTGTGGACGTGGAACAGTCGGATCTTCCCCGACATCGATCCGCTGGTCGTGAACAAGGGCGACAAGGTGCGAGTACGCGTCGGCAACCTCACGATGACAAACCACCCGATCCACATGCACGGCTATGATTTCAAGGTCACCTGCACGGATGGTGGCTGGGTACCGCCAGAAGCGCAATGGCCGGAGGTCAGCATCGACATCCCCGTGGGCGCGATGCGCGCCTATGAGTTCGTCGCAGAGCATCTGGGTGACTGGGCGATTCACTGCCACAAGTCGCACCACACGATGAATGCCATGGGTCACGATGTGCCGACGTTCATCGGGGTCAACAAGAAGCCGCTGACCCAGAAGATCCGTCAGTTCCAGCCGGAATACATGCCCATGGGCATGTCCGGCATGGGGGACATGGCGAAAATGGAAATGCCGCTGCCTGACAACACGATCCCGATGATGACGGGTTGGGGGCCCTACGGCCCCATCGAGATGGGCGGCATGTTTTCGGTCGTAAAGGTGCGGGACGGCATCGACGCGGACGATTACTCCGATCCCGGCTGGTACGAAAATCCTCCGGGCGAGATGGCCTACGAATGGACCGGCGAATTGCCCGAGTTCGCCTCGAACAACAGTCCCAAGACCATTCTCACACCAAAACCAAACTCGAAGGGCTGAACGGCCCTTCGTCAACTCCAACCAAACCAACCTACAGGACAATGAAATGAGAAATCTTCTTTTGACGACAAGCTTCGCGTTGGTGCTTTCGGCACCAGCATTTGCCGCAGGCACACATGATGGCGGGCACGGTGAGACCAAGCCGGCCGCAATGATGATCGGTATGCCGGGTGAAGCCGCCAATGTGGACCGCACAATTGATGTCACTCTGCTCGAAAACGACGAAGGCGAAATGCTGATCGAGAGCGAAGAGATGACCATCAAGGAGGGTGAAACCATCCGCTTCAACATCACGAACAAGGGTGAGCTGGAGCATGAATTCGTCCTTGATACAGTCGAGCGCAACGCCGAGCACAAGATCGAAATGGCCAAGATGGATATGGAACACGACGACCCGAACCGAATCCGTCTCGATGCAGGCGCTTCGGGTGAGGTCGTCTGGACGTTCGCGAATGCTGGTACGTTCGAAGCGGCGTGCCTGATTCCGGGTCACTACGAATCCGGAATGCACCGTGCGGTCTCAGTGGGGGACCAGATGGCTCAGGCTGACGTGGAATATACGAGCGGGACCATCAAGAAGATCGACGCCAAGGCCGGCAAGGTCACAATCATCCACGGCCCTCTGGTCAACCTCGATATGCCCGCGATGACGATGGTGTTCCGCGCGGACGAAGCGATGATGGCCAAGATGGCGGAAGGTCAGGACATCGAGTTCGTTGCCGACCGGGTCAAGGGCAAGCTTACTGTCACGCGGATGAAGTGAAGATAGACAATGGGGCCGAGGCGAACACGCCCGGCCCCAACGTTTTGAGGCAATAAAATCAAGCGCTACGGAAATAGCCGAGCATTATGAATTTCCTGATAATCTGCACCACCGCCCTTGTGCTCGTCTTTCCGGCTTTCTCAGTGAACGCTTCTAGTGGCAAAGGCCAGCAACCTCATGCGCGGGCCTTTGAATTGCCTGGCCATGATGCGATCGGGAAGCCCGGTGTCGGTTCCTCATTCGACCGGACGATCGAAATATCCATCAGGGAGACAGAAAGCGGATACATGCTTTTCGAGCCGGACGCGATCCAGATTGAAAAGGGATCGGTCGTTCGGTTTTTGATCGGCAATACGGGCGCTCTGGATCACGAGTTCTTTCTCGGCTCCTTTGACGAAATTGCGAAACATCAGCAGTGGATGCGCGAACACCCCGATATGCAACATGATCGCGCCAACTCGGTTTTGATCCCAAGTGGACAAAATGCCGACCTGATCTGGGAGTTCTCCGATATGACAAACCTGGAGTTCGTGTGCTTGATACCCGGCCACCGGGAAGCGGGCATGTGGGGCGTCATCATGGTGCACGATCACCTTGCGCCGAAATCAAAGGGTTAGAATTTTTGATGTCACTCCTGGACAGGTATCACGTGCTTGTACACAACGTATCTGCCGCGTTTGGGTACGACTACAGCGATGCGACGCCAGACTGGGTTCACCCGTTCATTCATCTGATACTGGTCTTGGCACCCGCGCTGCTGATCACTGTCGGCTCATATCTTGCTATTCGCGGCATTCTCAAGCTTTGGAAGCGCCGTCACACCCCTACGTTCCACCCCGAACCCATACGGGGGCTTGAAGGCAGTCTTTTCAGCACGGTCCTGCGCTACTCCAGAAGGCAGCAGGCATTGATGATTGTCGTCAGCCTCATCGCGATGCCTATTCTATATTTGACCCTCGAACTGCCAAAGCAGATCGTCAACAACGCTTTGGATTCTGATCGTTTCCCCGTTGCCGTTTTGGGGCGAGACGTCGATCAGGTCGTTTTCCTAATGCTTCTCTGTGGTCTCTACCTTTTGGCGATCATCCTGAATGGGCTAAACAAATATGGCCTTAACGTGTTCAAGGGATATGTAGCTGAGCGTTTTCTGCGGCGCTTCCGGCTGCTGGTCTATCGGCAATGGCGCAGCGATCCCGACTCCCGAAACCAGAGCGAAATCGTCCCTATTCTCGCACAGGAAGTTGAGCCCATAGGTGGCTTCGCGGCAAATGTCCTCACGCTGCCAATCCTACAAGGTGGTACACTGTTGACGATCCTGTTTTTCATGTTCGTTCAGGACCCTGTGTTGGGTGCCGCCGCACTGACGGTGCTGCCAATCCAGCTCGTGCTGCTGCCCAAGCTACA
>Ga0070754_10003995_pt1 | contig 10227 bp, 12 predicted proteins | sample VirMetDEL_Sep_01_FD_75181 | JGI IMG/M metagenome (GOLD analysis project Ga0070754, IMG submission 75181) | Aqueous microbial communities from the Delaware River and Bay under freshwater to marine salinity gradient to study organic matter... | ecosystem: Environmental > Aquatic > Marine >... | reverse complement strand
TTATTGATGCATTAAGTGTTAAAACTGGAACCGAGGCACAAGTGTCTGCATTTAAGGACTTAGCTGCTGACGTAATGTTGCAACTTACGAAAGAGAAGAAGGTGCGGGCAATAAGTGGACAGGTTATTGGCACGGCGGACGTCGATGGTAACTCAGTAACCGTTGCTGAAAGTATCAATGGTTTTCAGAGGGCTCCTGAAAGTATAGGAATTTATGTGCCTGTCCGAGTCTTTGAAGTGAGAGAATATGGTTGGTTGACATACGATAATCCAATTGACATTATTAAGGGTAGCTCGTGGTTTGCCCGACAGCTCCGGACCTAATTGTTGAAAGTTCTAATGTAAAGGTGTATAGCAAGAGGGATGGAGAGTCTGGCTTGTCCGCTAGTGTTGCGTATTTTAAAAGCACTTTCGTAACATTGACTTCGTCTTTTACTTCCCAACGCTGGGAAGCAAGCTCCATATGCAGAGTTTCAATAACGTCCCCACATGTCCAACCATTGCGTAAAAGATGACTCGCCTCTGCAATAGCATCACGAACATTGACGCAAGTTGGATTTAGCGATGCATTTATAATTTTGTTTACGGAACACCTAACACCCCATGATTCGGATGACTTAATAACCTCATTTGCATTTTTTATATTTATTGCACAACCAATTGAAATACCCGCTGGTATGGACTTAAAACTACCAACAATACTTTCAATATCTTTTTTTTGTGGAGAAAGTAAATGAAGAATATTACATTGCGAAACGGTTGATTCATTTAATCCTGAAATAGTTGAAGTTGTAATGATAAAACATAAATGTTCGTAGGTTCTAAGACACCTACGAATAACTTTTAAATCACCACCGCTAAAACAATCAATATCGTCTATCATTGCGACTTTAAGTTTTTTGTGAAAAGGGCTTTTACAAAATATTTCAAATTTTTCAATACAATGTGAATCAACACTAAATGCGCTCAAAATAAAGCGATCGCGTGGTTCAATTGTTTTCATTAAATGAAGGCGTTCTAATATTGTCGTTTTTCCACTTCGCCGATTGCCCAATATGAGAAGTTTAGCGCCTACCTTGAGCTTATCAATGACACCACGCAACCATTGCGACCTAGATTTTCCCACACACGCCATATATGTATCATTAATTGCCTCCGCACAATCTTGAGACATATAATTATGTATACAAACTATTAGCTATATCGTTCAGCTACATAGAAACGTAATTCAATACTTAATGTAGCATATATGAATACTATCGAAAGAGGGTTGGGTGAAAGGATAGCTCCGAGCAAGCCACACCTACAGCAAGCGCTTGCGATGCTTGAACTATCCACAGACTCTATGGAGACTTATGATGAAGCCACTATAACCAAACAGTGGCGAAAAATTAACCTAAAATACCATCCTAATCGCCCAGGCGGGAGCAGCATACACCTCGCTAAATGCCAATCCGCATGCCAATCCCTCTTGCAAGCTTACAGAAATACAGTTTCTGTCGATCCAAAGACATCGGCGATTAGTCCTTCTTTGGTAAGCCAACCTTCTTATATGCAAACTTCTCTTGCTAAAGTCTCAAGGTCACTTCCACCAGCATATAAAATAGCTTTACATGATGGTCTTCATAAGCTTGTTTTAAGTCTTAAGGTAAATGTTGTAGATCTTTTGATGGGAAAGCCAGTGTATTTTAAGCACATTGATGGCAAAACATATAAGATCCAGTCTTCACTGGGTCAATGGGGCGGTTGGGCAGAGTTGCCTCGCCTAGGATTATCGCCAATTTTAAACGCTCAATCACCGGGTGAAGTTGTATCAACTGAACAGGGACCGTTGATAGTAATACTCCAGCCACTCTTTCCAACAAAGGTGCCGATCACGGCAATTGAGTTAATCAAGCAAGGTATTGAAATAGCTCATGCCGAGAATGCTCAATCTGAAATAGTACAAGATTGGATGCCTGCGCTCACAATGTAGAGCGAGTTTTCAGTAAGAACCAAATAGCAATTTTCAACTTTAAAGAGCCGAACAATTTGACTTGTGTACTCGGAAGCGTTCTTAACCAATAGCTTCTCGCCTTCAGAGCGGATGCCCAGCATAACTTTTTGGTCCAAACTATCCCTCCAGTAATCCAACATAATAGGTCGATCAGTTTCCTCTGCTTTTTGAGCCGCATACTGCAAGACAAGGACGGAAGGCATTTCCAATTCCGAGGCAGCGCTTGTGTTTTCTGTTGCGGACGACATGTCTTTATTTTTGCCTAACAATAGTATAATCCTAAATGTCCGCACCTATAAATCCCACGATCACCACAATAATGGAAGATTTTTTAGGAGAAGTTAGTGCTATAGAGTTTGAGTTAAAACACAATTATTTAGCTATGATTGAAAGAGGCGCAAGTGCGATTATTCATTCGTATTGCTTAGCTTTTTATGATTCGCCTGATGATACGAGCTGTGCTAATGAAGCAGCGTCTACCGCCGCGAGTCGTTTTATTCAGTTTTTAAAGCAAGCTCAAAAAGAAGGCGGTGATACAACTATTTTAAGCCAAGCACTTCCTTTTTCATTAAAAGGGCGAACCAACAGTAAAGTAATTGGAACACCTACTGTAATATCTAAGGTTCATGAAGCTTTTATTAAAAAACTAATAATGAAGCAATTAGATTTTATTGACTTGGTTCAATTATATACCAATAGTTCTAAAGAATTACAAGAATTACAAAAAATATTTTCCGATCATTGGCATATTATCATATCGTAAAATTGCAAATCCCAGTGTTTTAAGTGTCTAGACATAAATATGCCGTTTTCTCTGCTTTTTTTCGGTTCGCTTTGGTGCTGGTTTTTCGCCTGGTCCATTCTCAATCTGACTACGATTCCTAATTAGCAGTGTTGCAACGTGGTTGTGGACCTTTTGCAGCAAAATACGGTCGCATCTACCGACAATCAAAACGCTGCCAGTTCTAAATAACATAAACGTGAGCTTAACACAAGAATTAGGTGATTCGGGTTCCTTCTTTTTCGCTGTCTTTCGCTTATCTCCAATACGCAGCGTTGAGCATGATTTGGCGCATGAGCATACGCCAGGCAATGCCTTTCCAACCCCTTCCCCTCTTGCTTCATAAAATCGACATATTACTCCGGGATAGGTGCTTGGGTCATAACTGGTTTCCAACTTACATTTTTCTCGCATAAAATTCACCACCTTGTCCCGATCTAGTCCAAATCCGCACCAAAAGTTTGAATTTACCATAACGTCGGTAATAGAACCTGGAATGTGTGCCAGCCTAGGTCTGTTTGGATTTACTATAACCGATGCATGTCCTAAAACCCGATCAATCAAAGCGAGAGAGTTGTTTAACAGCTCATCGTCCAACATACCGGGTAACGACAGCACATTTTTATTAAACACCTTAATAACTATTTCTTTGAATGCTGATTTGTATTTGACGCGAAGAACCATAGTGAAAGAGTTAAAGAATGCGTTCTTTTCTTTAACCCTGTGTGCTTTTACATCTTTGCTGGATAAGCCAATGCACAGCTTTGCGATGTAGTTAAATGGAAGGTGAGCACGCCGACGACATGCGGGTGAATAGCAAGAGGTGGATGAAGATTGGTTGGCTTTGCGGCAGTGTGGCGTAAAGCAACACTTCTCGTGTTCCTCTGTGTTTGTTCCCTGCTCCTTCGTAATAGTGTGTGACTGCACGTCTTCAAGGCGTTGGTTGAGTTCTTCCAGTTCCAAACGACTTTTGCATTGTATTTTAATTTGCTTTTTAATGACGCCCTCGCCAATGGTCATATATGGAATAACATTCAGCGCCCAAAACATGCTCGACACATCCATATCACCCGACTGTCCATTGAGCTTGGCGTTGTTGCTCTTGGTTGAAATAATTAGAGGTGGCACGTTGGCTATAGTGAGGTCAAGATCGTTTTGTATTTCAGCTCCCTTATCCTCTTGCTTTCTTTCAATGCCTTTGTTTCCTCTTTCATCACTCTTTAATTGGGCGCTTTGTCGCACCAATTGCGGTTGAATTATGGCGGAAGAGCCATTTTCTAGGAAGGCAGCCCATTGCTGATCGAGACTCATGGATGACATGATTGGAGTGGAGGCTGTGATTATTTGTCTAAGTCCTTTTAGGTCAATTTGTGTTTATCGTGTTGAGTTGAGCATATTTTCAATCTCGACCATCGCTTCTTGGCGAATAAATATTGGAACCTGTCGTGTTAGCACCAAGTCTTGAATTTCGTTAATAATCTCATTCCGTTTGAATAAATAATCAATGTTATTTTCTATTATTTGAATAGCGTGATTATTAAGTTTTTGTTCTTCTGTTAAAAAGTTTACGTTTGTTGGTAATTTACTTTGTAGAACACAATAGTTTTTTGCAGTTCGTAAATCACCATTGGTGCGCTTATACTGAAGCTCAGCTACTTCTCTTGCTATCCCTGTTGTTTTAACCAACAGATCAATCGAATCCTCAATTACTGGAGCTGGCATTTGAATCAATAAGCATGTATCCCGCAACGAGGCATCCACATGACACAAATAATTACACGTTGCGAGTAAATAGCAATTATAAGATTTAAGCAAAGTTGCTAGAGAACGTTGAGCTATCCCAGTCATCGCATCAATCTCATCCATCACAATTATACGCGGCGTTGCACCGCTATGCTCTACAAATGACTTAATTGTTGTTCTTACGGTTTCAAGACCTCTATCGTCTGAAGCATTAAGCACCAACACATCACGATTCTTAGAAAACCATGAAACTTTTAAATCCAACTCGTTGCACAAACACTCAATTGTTGACGTTTTTCCAACACCTGGGCTTCCGTGTAGCAAGAGTGAACACATGTGGGCTTGGGACACTACGCCAGTAAGTAATTTTAATGTTACTTCAGGAATTACTAAATCCTGAAACATTTGCGGTCTAGAGTCCATTTCGGTGGCAGCTATGAAAAAATATAGTTTTGATTTTAGGTTATTTGGGATATATGTATGTTCCAGTCCGCGTTTATTTATGCACACATGGCGTAGTGTGACATTTTTCACACCTCGGTTCGTATTCGGAAGATCCTATTAAAATTCGCTCACCCGAGCAAGCTAAGCGCGCTGTGCATGTTGCAGAATTGCCGCATACGCTACAAACGCCCTTAAGCTTATGAATTTTACTTGCTAGTAGGGAGACCTCATTCATATTGTTAAAGTCGCGCAGCAAATAGTCCTTGTCTAAGCCAAACACATGCACAATCTTTCCTGTTTCCGTAGCCATTTTGCAAAACCAAACTAAATCTGGCATAAACTGAGCCTCGTCAATAAAGATAACTTGACTTTTATTAATGTCTGCGTCTTTTAATTTGGTTACCGCATCGCATGGCGCTTTTACGCCATCGTGCGATACTACAAATTTTTTTGCGTAACGCTGATCTAGTGCGTGCGAAATCACAATCGTCGACAACCCAAGTTCCAATGATGACTTGTACAAACGCAGAAGCTTGGTCGTTTTTCCTGCAAACATTGGACCCTTGTGAATTTCCAAGTTACCACGCATACTTTTATGCTCTTACTTCAAAATATCATTCTGTCTCAATTTTGCTAATTTTGTTAACCAACTTAGGGACTCAAACCGACAATTACTTATCAATGGCTAACGCAAACCGAGGACGACGACCTCGTGGGAGTAAAATCCGCAAAACGGAACTAACGAACCCAACACTAGAAGCTAGTCCAGTCCCATCTGCTTACTCTTCAAAGCAGCTCACTTCGCTGCGCCCCAATGTAATTCTCTTGCTACGACACGTGACCCGCAACAAAGAGGTTGCCAAGCCTCTTGGTTCCATTTCGTCGGTAAAGATTCAACCTGAAATTTTTGGTGCTGATATTGCCAATAATAATATGAATATATCTAATAATCAAATAAACCCTATTGACAATTTTAATGGAATGGAAATTGGCTACAATGTAAAGAATAGTGATGAAGATTTAAATAAAACTCTTCAAAAACACAACACAAAAGTTAGAACTGGCGAAGTTGTGAATGCACGCTGTTGTTTTTGGGATACTCAGCCCTTTTATACACCTCCGGTTCATATACCTACGCGTGTTTCTGCAAATGAGATTGAAACTTTTGGTTGGTTTTGCTCACCCGAATGCGCTTCAGCGTATATCGCCAACCATTACTCATCAAACGATAACGCACACGAACACCTTACCCTCTTGCATCATGTATATGGTCCCATATACAAAAACAACACCGCTTTCCAGAGAGCCCCGGATCCTCGGCAAGTGTTGGATTGTTTTGGTGGCGTAATGACAATTGAACAATACCGAGATATTATGAAATCCGGCAAACAAATCCAGTCTCTCTCGACCCCGCTGGTTAAATCAGTTTCTGAAATTCATCTTGTTACGCCGCGAACCGATATACTTAAGCCTTTAAGGGGCAAACGCCAACTCGTTTCAAAACGCATACACACATAAATGTGTTTATTAGTCAGCAACTATGCCATTCCTTGAACGTATCCAATCGGGAATTATATCTGCTGCGGCATGGATTCAAAATAGTTTTTTTGAACCTGAAAAGTGCGTTGGAAAGTATATTCAGTATATTCATACTGGTCAAATTAGAAAAAGTGATGAAATGCCAGAGTTAATACCAGGAATCGCAGTTTGGCAGTTAGAACCTAACGATACATACACCCGTATACCGCTCATGAACCAAAATTTAGAAGGCAAACAGTTAAAACTTCCACTAATTCAAGTTGTAGTGCAAGTTTCAAAGTTTCGTAAAAGACGAGGGCGAGCCGTTCAGGATGGTTCTAATCAAATTAATTATGATATTACATCTGAAATCACCAAGTTTCACGGCGAACCCTCGCTTGACTGGCTTCACGTTGGTCTTTGTGTAGCACACAGATATGGCGTTAAAGTTACGCCGGGTGAGTACTCATTATCCATAATTGATGGTATGTGTGGGCTACATAGTCTAAGCCGTGAAGAAGCAGCCGTATTTTCGCTTAGCACGTGTGCGAACGAAAGAGGAGCTATGACAGTGGGTCAAGTGGAATCGCCAGGGCAGTCGGACAGCATTATTCAAAATATAAATGATTGCGATGTGAGCAATAGTGATGGACTTATAGCTTCATCGAAATCAGTGGCAATCGTTGAAATCAACGAGTGGAGCGAACCAGAGCCTGAAGACGCGAACATTGATGTTGAACTTGGTGAAGATGAGTCGGAAGACTATGACAGTGACCCCGAACCCGACTTTAATGAGTAAAATTGATGATTTCTGCCAACTTCATGGGCTGGCAATACCCAGCATGGCGCTCGCAATGTCCGCTCCCAAGTATTCCGCAGCAACTACTAATCCATCTAGGAACGACAAGCGACAAAGGGACAGCATGACTGCCTCGTCAGCAGCTGTCGCACTAACTCCGCCTCCTTCCTCCGATTCTGAACAGATGCAGGAGGTTGGAACTCCTCTGCTTGACAAGTGGGTACTATATGCACACTTGCCAAACGATACTGAGTGGGATTTGAAAAGCTATCGCCGCGTCCTTGGGTTCAACGCCCTCGAGCAATGCATTGCATTAGCAAAGGTGCTTCCCGAAATTGTCGTAAAACGCTGTATGCTCTTTATGATGCGCTCACATATTGAACCGCGATGGGAAGATCCGCTCAATAAAAATGGTGGGAGTTTCTCATTTAAAGTTTCTAACAAGACGCTTATTCAGGGTTGGCGAAATCTAATGTACAGCGCGGTAGGCGAAGGCATCTTTTCGCGTCCCATGTTGAACTCTAAAGTCACAGGCATTACTATTTCGCCCAAACGCTCATTCTCTATTGTAAAAGTTTGGCTGACAGATAGTAGCAACCAAGATCCAAATACAATGAATGAAATTCCAGGACTTCAAAAAGAGGGCTGTATATTTAAAAGACACAATGCTAAGTAAGCAATTGCGGATCACATTTTACTGCACCTGTGGAGGAAGCGGGGTCAAGCAAAGGCGAATCGAGCCAAGCGAAGCAACATTATAGGTTACAATTAGGGGTAAATCATTCTCAAGCATAATTTCAATAGATGGACACAAGCTTGTGCATTTGATGAAATAGGATAAGTTTTTTAATGAGAATTCTCCGTGCACTACCTGACCATTATTTTCCTTAAATGTGGTGGAGCCATCCTCCATTTCGTGGCGGCGAATTGATGATTCTGCATAGGAACCCTTGCAGTTAAATATAAGCTCCTTTCCAACCGACTGAAGCGCTATTCTATCAGTGGAAAGAGAAGCTAGGTCGCGAATGCAGTTTTGAAAATCAACCGAAGGCATTCCAATAATGGACGAAAAGTTTACATCTGGCATATTGCTTTCTTCGGGATCGGGCTCGATTAGCTTGAGCTTGTGCGTCTTGCGCTGTCCCTTATCGCCGTCTTCAAAGATTAATCCGAGATTATCGACTATACCATCACTGTAGTCTTCTTCATTTATAAATATTGTCAGTGTATCATCACTGCTCATTGTGTTAATAAGTCTGAAAAAGTGTAATGTATTGACTCCTATTGTAATCTTTGGATAACGGCACTCAAAAGCGTCAAAGTTCTCGGCATCTAAAAAAAGGTGCACAAGGATCGTTTGTGTTTTATCCATATTCATGATCTTCAAGCCTTCGGGAGTGAAGATTATGTTGGTCTCGAGCAGAATGTCCTTCAAAGCTGTTGCTAACGTTTTGAAGGGGGTTGTTTGAATCGTTGTAATTTCAAGAACGCGATCAGGCATTTACATTAGGCTAAGCGTGAAGGTCTAACCCCCTTTTAACTATAAACAACCCCCTCAATCACCTCTTTCTGAAGTGTAGTATAAAGAATATCAGCCGATGTCCTTTCGCTTGGCATCCACCGAAGACACGCGTGCATATAACTTGTTAGTGTTTCTGCTTTCCCTATTACGCTCTGCGGTTCTCTAATATCACTGCGCCGAGTTCTAACAAACTCCACAGTCCCATTTTTTCCAGCTTTTAGATATTTGATTTCTTTTTTGCGGGGAGGCAATGGCAAGCTAAGAAACGCAGCAGGAGGCGCGCCTAATTCGGTAAAACATTTATGAATTAGTTTTGAATTAGTTTCTGCAACAAAAAGAGGCTTACCGACTTGAATTTCGTAAATAAGACAACCTATGCTCCACATATCCGCTTTTTCAGTGTATTTAGCTCCCACACAGATTTCCGGCGCACGGTACCAGGGCGTAACTGCATCGTAGTATATGTCTAATCCAAATTTTGACTCAGCATTGCCAAAGTCGATTATTGTCCAATTGGGTCTTAAGTTGACTTTACTGCACATTATATTTTCTGGTTTCAGATCCAAGTGCATAATACCCGATTTATGTATAAAGCGCAATCCGTTAAGCACATCACTCAACACTAATTCCTGCGAGCGCGCACTCAATCCACCCTCCCCTCCTCTTTCCTGTCTAGCTTCTTTTAGATGTTCGTAGAGATTTCTCTCGTATTGCGGTAATACTAATGCGTATTTTCCCATATCACCAACCGCATATTTATCCAAAATTAAAAAATCTAATAATCTAGATACATATTTATTTTCTTCTTTGTTTAGCAAAGTAAGAGTTGATTTTTCTCGTATAGCAATATTTTTGTATTTTGCGCTCATTACCTTTAGAGCTACCGCCTGTTTGGTAAAAGTGTCTTCCCCAGAGTAAACGAAACCAAAGGTGCCCTGTGACAATCGACCAATTATATTGTAGCGTGAAAATAATGTTGTTCCTATTTTAAGTGGGTTGTTGTGATCTATCGGCGGTTCTTCTTGTTGTTCACAGTTTGGAACGCCTGGTGGAGGAGCGCGCGTAAAGCCGAATGGCATATATTATAATACCATAATTCTGCTTATTAGATTTAAGAACTCGCAAACTAAATAGAAGTCTCTTATGCATTTTATGAATATCCACTAGTCTCATGGATTCAGTGCTTACCTACATGGGCAATAAACGTGAAGCAAGAGTGTTATTGGAATGGGCTATGACTCAAGCGACGGAGTTTTTAGGTCACATTCCGCGGAGCGGTGGCGACGGTTTCTTTGGCAGTGGGGCGGCAGCACAACACTTGATGGTTCTATCGCCGAGTACTCAGTAGTATTTGAACGATGTGTCACCCGCTTGCGTAGCCGTGGCGAAATCACGCGCTACTGCCGCCAACTCCTCGGTAATGCA
>Ga0070754_10003992_pt1 | contig 10231 bp, 10 predicted proteins | sample VirMetDEL_Sep_01_FD_75181 | JGI IMG/M metagenome (GOLD analysis project Ga0070754, IMG submission 75181) | Aqueous microbial communities from the Delaware River and Bay under freshwater to marine salinity gradient to study organic matter... | ecosystem: Environmental > Aquatic > Marine >... | reverse complement strand
GCCTGCCAGCCGAAGGATTGTTCCAGCAACCCGCCCACAGCGGGGGAGATCATGGGCACCAGCGCCATGCCCATCGTGACATAGCCGATCATCGAGGCGGCTTTATCTTGGGCGAACATATCGCGCACCACGGCGCGGCTCAGCACCATCGACACGGCGACGATGGCCTGCACGCAGCGGAACGCAACGAACACAGCCGTCGTGGGGGCGTAGATACAGCCCACCGTCGCGACCATATATATCGCCAGCCCCCACAGCAGCACATTCCGGCGGCCCAGATTATCCGAAATCGGGCCGATCAGCACCTGCAATACCGCACTACACAGTAGATAAAGCGGCACGGAAAGCTGCATCACAGCGTAATCGGCGTCGAAATACTCAGCCATAGCGGGAAGGCTTGGCAGAAACATATTCATCGCCAGCGCCCCGATCCCCGAAAGAAGGATCAGCGTGGAAATATGCGGGGGGGATGTTTTATCCAGAAAACGGACGGGGTTATCCTTGATCATTGCATATCAGTATGCCTGCGGTTGCATCTTGTCTATCCAGAACCATACGGTAACCGAACGATTTGCAAGTTTTCAATTAGCAAAGAGAAGGGTGTATAGTTTTTGCAAATTTGCAAAAATGCGCTTTGGTTCGCGCGGGGGCGGCGTTACGGTGGCGGAAATCTTATAGAGGTGCGTGATGAAAGATATTCTGGAACAGCTTGAAACCCGCCGCGACGACGCCCGACTGGGCGGAGGGCAAAAGCGCATTGATGCGCAGCACGCCCGTGGCAAGCTGACCGCCCGCGAGCGGATCGACCTGTTGCTTGATGATGGGTCGTTTGAAGAATTCGACATGTTCGTCACCCACCGCTGCACCGACTTCGGGATGGAGCAGCAAAAACCCGCAGGTGACGGCGTTGTCACCGGTTGGGGCACGATCAATGGCCGTCTGGTCTATGTCTTCAGTCAGGATTTCACGGTCTTTGGCGGATCGCTGTCCCAGACCCACGCGCAGAAGATCTGCAAGATTCAGGATATGGCGATCCAGAACGGTGCGCCTGTCATCGGGATCAACGATTCCGGCGGTGCGCGTATTCAGGAAGGCGTCGATAGCCTCGCGGGTTATGCCGAGGTGTTCCAGCGCAATATCGAAGCCTCCGGTGTGATCCCGCAGATCAGCGTGATCATGGGGCCATGTGCGGGCGGGGCGGTCTATTCCCCTGCGATGACCGACTTTATCTTCATGGTGAAAGACACGTCCTATATGTTCGTGACAGGCCCTGACGTGGTGAAAACCGTGACCAACGAACAGGTCACCGCAGAGGAATTGGGCGGCGCGACGACGCACACGCGCAAATCCTCCGTCGCGGATGGCGCGTTTGAAAATGACGTCGAAGCACTGGCCGAGGTGCGTCGTCTGGTCGATTTCCTGCCCGCTAACAACCACGACATGCCGCCCGTGCGCCCGTTCTTTGACGAACCCGACCGGATCGAGGCGTCGCTTGATACATTGGTGCCCAGCAACGCCAACACGCCCTACGACATGAAAGAGCTGATCCACAAGCTTGCGGATGAAGGCGACTTTTACGAAATTCAGGAAGACTTCGCCAAGAACATCCTGACGGCTTTATCCGTATCGAAGGGCGCACCGTGGGTGTGGTCGCGAACCAGCCGATGGTGCTGGCGGGCTGCCTTGATATCGACAGCTCGCGCAAGGCGGCGCGGTTTGTGCGCTTCTGCGATGCGTTTGAAATTCCGATCCTGACGCTGGTGGACGTGCCCGGCTTTCTCCCCGGTACGGGGCAGGAATATGGCGGCGTGATCAAACACGGTGCCAAGCTGCTGTTCGCCTATGGCGAAGCGACGGTGCCGATGGTGACGGTCATCACCCGCAAAGCCTATGGCGGCGCGTATGACGTGATGGCGTCCAAGCACTTGCGGTCCGACTTCAACTACGCGTGGCCCACAGCCGAGATTGCCGTGATGGGGGCCAAGGGCGCGACAGAGATCATCCACCGTGCCGATCTGAACGACCCCGAAAAGATCGCGCGCCATACCGCCGATTACGAAGAGCGTTTCGCGAACCCCTTTGTCGCGGCAGAGCGTGGCTTTATCGACGAGGTGATCCAGCCGCGTACCACGCGCAAGCGGATTGCCCGCGCCTTTGCCTCGTTGCGCAACAAGAAAGCCGCGATGCCTTGGAAAAAGCATAACAACATCCCGCTCTAACGTCGTTTAATCCATATCCCTCGCGGTGCCTTTGCGGGCACCCCGAGGGGCAGGAGACCGCTTTGGTTACCGATCACCCCTCTCTTTCCGCGTCTTTGCCTTACAGGCTGCATCCAGCGGGTGCGGCACTGAAGTGGCTTGCGGTTTGCGCAGCTTTCGCCACGGCCCCTGCCGCGGCGCAGCCCGTCGAGGTGCCGTCGGGCGAAAGCATCGAATTGCAAGAGGTGCTGATAGACGAGGTGGGCGTGCAGACATGGCTGCGCTTCCGTTTTGTCGCCCCTTATATCGCGCGCGATACGGGCGCTGTGGACTTTGCGCAGGTTGGGGCCGATATGACCTATCTGTGCGACGCGCTGGCCATTCCCTACATGGCGCAACATGCGCTGGACGGAGAGGTCATCGTGATCTCTTTGGCTGATCGCGTCACGGAATTCGGGGTGTCCGACCCCGAGGCCACACAGTTTTTCGAGGCATTTCGCCTGAGCAACGACACCTGTATCTGGGAGGGCCTTTGATGCACCCACAACATCTTGCGAGCGCTGCGGCACCAGCGCGCCGAACTGCGGCTTTGGCGTCACATCTGGCCGCATTGGAAAGCACACCGTATGCAACGCCAATGAACTGCGATAATGTCGCGGCGGGGAATACCGACGTATTTCTTACTTTAACATCGGGGTCTGATTGGCATGAGGCAGTGCCGGGCCCTTTAAACAGTGACAGGAGACTTAGATGTCCAAGAGCATCACAATGCTGGCCGCATTCGGCCTTATCGCAGCCGTTGCGGCATGCGCACCCAAGCAGCAAGAAGAATATGTCGTGGTCGCACCCGAGCCCATCTCGGTTGAGCCAGTGTACACAGGCAAGTACAAGTAATGCTTGTCGGGGACAGGCCTCTGCGCCTGTCTCCAACCCCTCTGCGGCATGTAACGCAGGGGTAGCACCGCGCATCGCCCTCGCAGTCTGGGGGGTATCATGCTGAAACATCGCGGTTTTCCGGGGCGTATGCCCGGATCAGACTATCAATTCGTTATCCGTCGCGCCAATCCGCGTGGGGTCACCCCGCTGACCCGTCGCGAACGCCGTTCCGACCGCAAGGCGGCGGACCGTCGCGTTGACACGGCCTTTATGCGCGCGCTGTGGGAAGCCTTTGGCGACCAGCCGTTCGAAAGGGGCAATCTGGACGCGGGGCGTTTGTCTTGGCTCTTTGGTCGCGAGGTCGTCGCGGTAGACGACCCCTTTGATCCAGCCGACTATGACGCGATGCTGGTCATCAACGAAGCCCTTGCCCGGGCATCTTTCCCCGACGCGTTCGAGGATTGATCATGCGCGTCGCCCCCTTCCGTTCGGCTGCTTTTTGCCACATGCGCGGCATGTTGGGCGGTAATTTGCCCGTCGGGGCAGGGGCGCGCGCCGTTATTCAAACCGCGGTGGAACCTTCTGCGAAACCATGCGTTTATCAGTATCACATCGCGAATAACGCACGATCAATAAAAGGTTTAATCCCATGTCCATCAAAACAATTCTTCTCGCCGTTACTGCCTCCGCTGGCCTTGCTGCATGCGGTGACACACTGGGCGAACAAGCGCTCGGCGGTGGTGTCGTGGGTGCCGGTGCAGCAGCCGTCACAGGCGGTAGCCTCGCGCAAGGCGCGGCCATCGGTGCCGGCGCAAACGTACTTGCGTGCCAAACCGGCGCAGTGCGCTGCCAATAATCTGACATCTACCGCGGCCTCGGGTCGCGGTAGCTGCACTGCCAAAGATTTTGCCCCGCTCAGCCGCGTGCTGATGCGGGGTTTTTCCGTTCACTCAAGACCAAAAGGGACAGTCGATGTTCAATAAGATCCTGATCGCCAACCGCGGCGAGATTGCCTGCCGCGTTATCAAGACCGCCAAGAAGATGGGCATCGAAACCGTCGCCGTCTATTCCGACGCTGATGCGCAGGCGTTGCACGTCCAGATGGCCGATGAGGCGATCCACATCGGCCCGCCCGCCGCGAACCAGTCGTATATCGTGATCGACAAGATCATGGACGCGATCAAGCAGTCGGGCGCGCAGGCCGTACACCCGGGCTATGGCTTCCTGTCCGAGAACGCGAAATTCGCCGAGGCACTAGAGGCCGCTGGCGTCGCCTTTGTCGGCCCCCCTAAGGGCGCGATCGAGAAGATGGGCGACAAGATCACCTCCAAGAAAATCGCGCAGGAGGCCGGTGTTTCCACGGTCCCCGGCTACATGGGGCTGATCGAAGACGCGGACGAGGCGGTGAAGATCTCGAACGAAATCGGCTACCCGGTGATGCTGAAAGCCTCTGCCGGTGGGGGCGGCAAGGGGATGCGTATCGCGTGGAACGACGAAGAGGCCCGCGAGGGGTTCCAGTCGTCCAAGAACGAGGCCGCCAACAGCTTTGGCGATGACCGTATCTTTATCGAGAAATTCGTCACCCAGCCGCGCCACATCGAAATTCAGGTGCTTTGCGACGCCCACGGCAATGGCATCTATCTGGGCGAACGCGAATGTTCGATCCAGCGCCGCAACCAGAAGGTCGTGGAAGAGGCCCCGTCGCCTTTCCTTGACGAAGCCACCCGCAAAGCCATGGGCGAGCAATCCGTCGCCTTGGCGCAGGCCGTTGGCTATACCTCTGCCGGTACAGTCGAATTTATCGTGGACGGCGACAAGAACTTCTACTTCCTTGAAATGAACACCCGTCTTCAGGTGGAACACCCCGTGACCGAGCTGATCACCGGTGTCGATCTGGTCGAACAGATGATCCGCGTCGCCAATGGCGAAAAGCTGACCATCACCCAGGACGACGTGAAACTGACCGGTTGGGCGATCGAAAACCGACTTTATGCCGAAGATCCGTACCGCGGCTTCCTGCCCTCCATCGGGCGTCTGACGCGCTACCGCCCTCCGATGGAGATCGCGGCCGGCCCCTTGCTGACCAACGACAAATGGCAGGGCGATGCGCCAGCGGGTGACACGGCTGTGCGCAACGATACCGGTGTCTACGAGGGCGGCGAGATCTCGATGTATTACGACCCGATGATCGCCAAGCTGTGTACATGGGCACCGACCCGCGCCGAGGCGATTGAACGCATGCGCGTGGCGCTGGATAGCTTCGAGGTCGAAGGCATCGGGCACAACCTGCCGTTCCTCTCTGCCGTGATGGATCATCCGATCTTTGTCGAAGGCAACATGACCACCGCCTTTATCGCCGAACAATACCCCGACGGCTTTGACGGGGTAGAGCTGCCCGAGGCCGAACTGCGCCGGATCGCGGCGGCCACCGCAGCCATGCACCGCGTCGGAGAGATCCGCCGGACTCGCGTGTCGGGCCGCATGGACAACCACGAACGCAAGGTCGGCACCGCCTGGAACGTCGCGCTGCAAGGCCAGTCGTTCGATGTGGAAATTCAGGCCGACCCAAAGGGCGCGACGGTGACCTTCGACGACGGCACAGCGCTGCGCGTTGCGGGCGACTGGACACCGGGCGACCAACTGGCCGAGATGACCATCGACGACGCACCGCTGGTGTTCAAGGTCGGCAAAATCTCTGGCGGGTTCCGCGTGCGGGCCCGTGGCGCGGATATGAAAGTGCATGTGCGCAACCCGCGTCAGGCCGAACTGGCCCGTCTGATGCCCGAGAAACTGCCGCCCGACACATCGAAAATGCTCCTGTGCCCGATGCCGGGTCTGGTGGTGAAAATCGATGTAGAGGTCGGCGACGAGGTGCAGGAAGGCCAGAACCTCTGCACCATCGAGGCGATGAAGATGGAAAACATCCTGCGCGCCGAGAAGAAGGGCAAAGTGTCCAAGGTCAATGCCGCAGCGGGGGATAGCCTCGCTGTGGATGATGTCATCATCGAGTTCGAATAAGCGCCATGCCAGCCGTTGCCATCATGGGATACAACACGGCGCTGCGGGGGATCCCTTCGCAGCACCGGCCCATATTGCAGCGGCTGCTGGCTGTTCAGTCGAAGATTTTACCTGACTTTTCCTTGGCTTCGCGAATTTCGCGTTGCCGGATGGTCATTTTGTCGATGCTGCGGGTGATCTCGCGCACATCCCAGGGGCGGGGCTTGCGCAGCTTGATCCCGCCGTCTTTGCCCACCAGCACCAACATGAACCCGCGCGGCCGCATCCGCAGCCGCAACGGGCTGCGCGCGCCCGGATCGGTATCGGTCAGGACGATCACGTCACGTTCGATCAGGTCTTCGGGCTGCTCGCGCAAAAGCTCCATCTGGGATTGGAAGGCGGGGTCATCCTCGCTGTCCGCAAAGACCAGAACCGGCCTTTTTTTCCAGTGGAATTCACTCAAATGTTCCATATCTGCGGGCAGGAACAAGCCGGGAACCTCGGGTTCCGTGGCCGTTTGCGCCCCCGCCGAGACCGCAAACAATCCTGCAAAAACAAGGGCTATCACTGGTTTCATTTTGTCTCCTGTCCGTACAGATATAAGCTTGCGCGACGCGATTGCGATGCACAACCGGACATCTGCGCATATTAAGCACTCTGCAACAGGTTTGCGGGCATGACTGTGGCTCAAACTCTTAGTGGGCCACAGTGGCTGGCCCCCGTTCAAGGATTGGGCAAGCAGATCATGGATATTCTTCTTCACGTCGGTGCACACCGTACAGGAACCACCAGTTTTCAACGCTATCTGGCGGATCACGCCGATCCCATTGCGGCGCAGGGCACCTGCGTCTGGGGGCCGCGCCAGACCCGTGGCGGGCTGTTTGCGGGGCTGTTTCCGGCGTCGGGAATGCTGGCCTCGGGGCCGAATTTGGTAAACGGGCGCGTGTCGCTGCTGATGGGCAAGGCACGGGACCTCGGGGCGGATCAACTGCTGATCTCGGACGAGAATATGATCGGCTCGGCGCGCCATTCGGTGCGCAGCGGGCGGCTGTTTCCGGCCATCGGCGAACGTATGGCGCGGTTCGGGGCCAGCTTTGGCGGGCGCGTGACGCAGGTGGTGCTGACCATCCGGCAGACGGACCATTGGTGGGCCTCTGCGCTGGCCTATACCGTGGGGCGCGGGCATCCCGTACCGGACGCCGACCAGATCGCCCGCATCGCCCATGACCGGCGCGGCTGGCGCGATGTCATCACTGATCTTGCCTGCGCCTTGCCCGAGGCGAAGATCAGCATCGCCCGCTATGACGATTACGCGGGCCGCCCCGATGCGCTGTTCACGCAGCTCACCGGTCGTGCTGCCCCCGCCACCACCCAAGGCTATTGGCTGAACCGCCGCCCGGACGAGGCGAGCCTGCGTGCGCAGATGGGCCCCGACGCGGCAGGGCTGCGCAGCGACGGGCTGGGCAACTGGCATCCCTTTAGCGACGCGCAGGCCGCGGCCTTGCGTGAAACCTATGCGGACGATCTGTTCTGGCTGACAGCCGGTGCGGATGGTCTTGCCACCCTGACAGAGACCTCAACCGCCCCAAGAGCCGGCACAAGCTGGCCAGACGGCGATAGAAGAAAAGGACACCACCATGACAGCGGACAAAGAAAACTGGCGCAATCTGGCTGAGGCGGAACTGCGCGGGCGTAGCCTCGATGACCTGACGTGGCACACGCTGGAAGGCATTGATGTCAAACCGCTTTACACTGCGGAAGACACCGAAGGGCTGGACCATCTGGGCGGCATCCCCGGAGAGGCACCCTTTACCCGTGGGGTGAAGGCGACCATGTACGCCGGCCGCCCGTGGACGATCCGCCAATATGCGGGGTTCTCTACGGCAGAGGAATCGAACGCCTTTTACCGCCGCGCCCTTGCGGCGGGGCAGCAGGGGGTGTCGGTGGCCTTCGATCTGGCCACCCACCGCGGCTATGACAGCGACCACCCCCGTGTCGAGGGCGACGTGGGCAAGGCGGGCGTGGCCATCGACAGCGTCGAGGATATGAAGATCCTGTTCGACGGCATCCCGCTCGACAAAGTATCGGTCTCCATGACGATGAACGGCGCGGTGATCCCGATCCTGGCGAATTTCATCGTCGCGGGCGAAGAGCAGGGGCATGATAAATCCGTGCTCTCGGGCACCATTCAGAACGACATTCTGAAAGAATTCATGGTCCGCAACACCTATATCTATCCGCCCGAGCCCTCGATGCGGATCATCGGGGATATCATCGAATATACCTCGGACCACATGCCGAAATTCAACTCCATCTCGATCTCGGGCTACCACATGCAAGAGGCGGGCGCGAACCTTGTGCAGGAACTGGCCTTTACCCTTGCCGATGGCCGCGAATATGTGCGCACGGCGATTGCCGCGGGCATGGATGTGGACCGGTTTGCACCCCGGCTGAGCTTCTTCTTCTGCATCGGCATGAACTTCTTTATGGAGGCCGCGAAACTGCGCGCGGCGCGTCTGCTGTGGTCGCGGATCATGGATGAATTCAAACCGAAGAACCCCAAATCCTCGATGCTGCGGACCCACTGCCAGACCTCCGGCGTGAGCCTTCAGGAACAAGACCCCTATAACAACGTGATCCGCACCGCCTACGAGGCGATGAGCGCGGTTCTGGGCGGCACGCAGTCGCTGCACACCAACGCGCTGGACGAGGCGATTGCCCTGCCCACCGATTTCTCCTCGCGCATTGCGCGCAACACGCAGTTGATTTTGCAAGAAGAAACCGGCGTTACCAATGTCGTCGACCCGCTGGCCGGCAGCTACTATGTCGAGAAGCTGACCGCCGATCTGGCAGACGCCGCATGGAAGCTGATCGAAGAGGTGGAAGAACTCGGCGGGATGACCAAGGCCGTCGCCTCCGGCATGCCGAAACTGCGCATCGAAGAGGCCGCCGCCACCCGCCAGGCCAAGATCGACCGCGGCACCGAGGTGATCGTCGGGGTCAACAAATACCGCCGCGAGGTCGAGGACGAGATCGACATTCTGGACGTCGATAACGTCAAGGTGCGCGACAGCCAGATCAAGCGTCTTGAAGCGATCCGTGGCGCGCGTGACGAAGACGCCTGCAAAGCCGCCCTGGCCGAGCTGACCCGCCGCGCCGCAGAGGGCGGAAACCTGTTGGAAGGGGCGGTCGAAGCCGCCCGCGCCCGCGCCACCGTAGGGGAGATCAGCATGGCGATGGAAGAAAAATTCGGACGTCACCGCGCCGAGGTCAAGACATTGGCCGGCGTCTATGGCGCGGCCTATGAGGGCGACAGCGGCTTTGCGGAAATCCAGAAATCGGTCGAGGATTTCGCCGAAGCCGAAGGTCGCCGTCCGCGTATGCTGGTGGTCAAGATGGGTCAGGACGGGCACGACCGCGGAGCCAAGGTCATTGCGACCGCCTTTGCCGATATCGGGTTCGACGTGGATGTGGGGCCGCTGTTCCAGACCCCCGCCGAGGCCGCGCAGGATGCCGTGGACAACGACGTGCATGTCATCGGCATCTCGTCCCAGGCGGCGGGTCACAAAACGCTCGCCCCGCAGTTGATCAAGGCGCTGAAGGATCAAGGGGCCGAGGATATTCTGGTCATCTGCGGCGGCGTCATTCCGCAGCAGGATTACAAGTTCCTCAAGGATGCGGGGGTCAAGGCGATCTTCGGGCCGGGGACAAATATCCCCAATGCCGCGCAGGATATCCTGAAACTGATCCGTGCCGCACGAAGCTAAACGGGCGCGAGGGGGCTGTCTGCCCCCTCACACTCCCCCGAGGATTTGAACCATCTGGAAGCAGGACCAATGATCGAACTGGACCATCTTGCCGTCGCGGGCGAGAGCCTGAAAGCCGCCTCTGACATGGCCGCGCAGGTGCTTGGGGTGCCGTTGCAACCGGGCGGCGCACATGCGGTGTTTGGCACGCATAACCATCTGCTGGGGCTTAGCGATGGGCTGTATCTGGAGGCGATTGCCGTCGACCCCGACGCGCCTGCGCCTGCCTATGCGCGCTGGTTTGATCTGGACCGGTTCAACGGACCGGCGCGGCTGTCCAACTGGATTTGCCGCTGCGATGATCTTGAGGCGACGCTGGAAGCCTTGACCGAAGGCTATGGCGCGCCGGTGGCG
>Ga0070754_10003987_pt1 | contig 10242 bp, 20 predicted proteins | sample VirMetDEL_Sep_01_FD_75181 | JGI IMG/M metagenome (GOLD analysis project Ga0070754, IMG submission 75181) | Aqueous microbial communities from the Delaware River and Bay under freshwater to marine salinity gradient to study organic matter... | ecosystem: Environmental > Aquatic > Marine >... | reverse complement strand
TGGTGATCGAAATGTGTTCGCTGTGGTTCAACGACGTGGAAGCCCGCATTGCTATGAGGCGGGCCATGTGGGTGGCCCGGCACGGGCACTAGCCGGCCATCCCGGCGGCGAACACTCGCAGGATCACGATCACAAGTTCAATCCAAAACGTGGGGTTGTTCATGGTTTGGCCCTCCTTGGCGGTGAAGAATCCAAAAGTGCCACCCGTTTCGCTGCTGTCGGCTGGCCGGGTGGCCCCACCATGTGCTGTCAGTTGTTGATGCCGTGGCGGCAGAGGTGCTGGTCGGGGCAGGCTGTAGGTTCGCCACGCTCGCAGGCTGCGAGAGCGGCGCGGTCTTGAATGTCCCGCTGACTCCGGTGCCAGTAATCTATGTCGCACACAACGTCGCGGAGTCGGTCGCGGACGTATGTCTTGGTTCCGTCTGGACGCGTTGCGAGAAACGTGCGGCTGTGGGTGCAGCGGTTGATCGTGAACCCGCAATAGCGCCAAGTGTTCGCGCCGGTCTTCGTTGCCTTGCTCATCGTTCGTTCCCTTTCGTGTTGGTGGCGTCGTGCCCGCCGGCCCCGTTGCCGGCGGGCGTTGGGCGGCTCAGGTTTTAGCCGCTGTGACCTGCTCCTTGAGGAACCGCTGTTTTTCCTCTTGCAACCCTTGGAGCCGACGATATGCCGAAGCAATCAAGTCATCAAACGCTTCTTCAGCCGTTTCAAATACTTCGTAAGCCCTAAACTTTTTTGGATTCGACCACTCGCATTCCCGCATCCAAAAATTTCCCTCTGCGTCGATGCGGTGAAACAGCTGAGTCGTCACAAACCCAAACTGATTCGAAAAAAGTTTTGTTCCCTTTTCGTAGTTGATGGCGTTCATCGTTTCGTCTCCAGGTTAGTGTCGCGGGCTCCCGTGCCCGTCTGTTCCTAGTATAGCCGATCGGCAATACCATGCAAGCCCCTTGACCAAAAAAATCTTTTTTGCTGTTTTCGCCGGGAAACTAGGGCTTTTTTCGGCCCGCCGGCCTGGACATCCGAGGCCGACCGGCCGTCGGGTGCCGCTCGAAACCCTCGGCGGCTGTCCGCAAGACAAACCAGATGCCGTCAATACAGACGCCCGGCAGCTTGCCGGCTTGGACCTGCTGCCGCATCCAGAACCGCGACACGCACGCAATGTCGGCCGCGTGGCCGCAGGTGATGTATTGGGATGGGTCGATTTTCATCGCCGCAAGTATTGCCGATTGGCAGCAGGTCGTCAATCAGGCCGCCCCCGCCGGCGGCTGTTCATCGCCCGGCCAAATCCGCGGCAGCAGCTGCCAGGGGGCCGGCTGGCCGGCCTGGGTGATCCTGGGATCAAGGTAGCGCCGGGTCACCTTTTCGCTGCTGTGCTGCAACGCCTCGCGGGCATCGCCGCCGGCCGCCGACAGGTGCGAGGCGAAGGACCGCCGCAGGGCGTGAAACTGGACGTCGGTTTCATCGCCCAGGCCGGCCCGGCGGGTTATTGTCTTCCACCGTTCGCGGAGGGCGTTGTGGCTGGCCGGCCAGTAGAACAGCTGCGGCTGATCGTGGTCGGCGACTTGGTCCACCAGATCGGCGACGTGGTCGGGCAGCTGGTACGTCGCTGGCTTGCGTGAGCCTTTGCGGGCCTCGGCGGGCACCGCCAGCCAGGGGCGATGCCAACGATCCCGGCCAACCCGCAAAATCGCTGTGATCCGTTCGCCGCTGTAGAACAGCACGCCGAGCAACGCCTGAAACCATACGCTGGCCTTCACTGGCCCGACGTAGCGGCGCACCTGCCCGCAGCTGATCCACAGGCGTGCCAGTTCGTCTGCGGTAAAGGCCCGCGGCGTTTTGTCTGGGATCAACTCTGGCGCGACTAGCGGCCGCAGCCGCACTAGGCCGCGGGCTTGGGCAAGGTTCCACAAGGCCAGCAGGCCCGACCGTTCGCGGGCCACGCTGTTGGGAGACAGCCGGGCGGCCCGGGCTGTCAGGAACTGCGACACGGTCAGGTCGTCCAGGTCATCTAACGTGGCGTTACGTCCAAGATACTTCCCGAACTGATTGATGGCGTGTCGCAGCAACCGCACCGATTCTGGCGATCGACCTCTGAGTTTCAGCGGGACGTATACGGTATCGAGAAACGTTGTCAGCAGCATGGCATCAACCTCCACATCAGGGATAGGTCGCATCCATGCTGAAGGCCGGCGTTATTACGCTTGGGCCTTCGCACGCTGTTTCCGCCGGCGTGCGGCTGGTATCGGTCATGCGGGTGGTATGCCCCATCTTTCTGGGCATCCTGTCCCCGCCATTTCCAACCCTTCCAATCCTGTCTGGGGATTGGAAGGGTTGGCCGCCTCGGCCAGCGTCAACCATACGGCGGCCGGGGATGACAAGGCAAACCGGAGATTCGCCAGGATGGCAGCGGTTAGACAAACCGTTCGGAATGAAGGCGGCCGGCCCCCCGTCTACGCCTTGTCGGATTTCGGCGAACGCCTGAAAACCCGGCTGGACAGGCGCGGGTGGAGCCGCAACACCTTGGCCCGCGAAACCGGGATCAACGGTTCCACTTTGTGGCGGTGGATGGTGGGCCAAGCGTCGCCGCCGCTGGACAAGTTGGTCCAGATTGCCAGCACGGTCGGCTGCCAGCCGGCCGACCTGTTGCCCAAAAAAACCCGCTAAATCGGGTTGTTTTGCCAATCAAATAACTGGTGTTGACCGGTTATTTGATTTTTGCAATCCTGCCCCCCGTGACACCCATTTGGGTGGTCACGCCCGACCGGACGGGCCGGCCGGGCCGCCAAGGACTAGGCGAGGGATCGGCCATGCCCGCAGGACGCGGACCTACCGGTGCGGCCCCTCGAACAGGAGGCCGCGATGAAGGTGACCGTGACAGACCAGCAGATTCGCAGCTGGAGGCTGCAAGGCTACTCGCTAGAGAAAATAGCGTCGGCGTGCGGATCGACTACCTGCGAAGTCTCGCACCGCATACAGCAGATTTGGCGACGCCACCAGCGGCTGCCGGACGATCCCAGACCGGACGAAATCAAACGGCTTTGCGACGCGATCCAAGCCGAGTGGTCCCAAACCGAACGCGCAAGGCGGCAGGTCGGACAGGCCGACGAGTGGAAACCGGCCGTCGTACCCGCCTCCGTGCTGGCACTGACCCGCAGTTAGCCGGCTGGCTGCACCGGGTGGCCCGCTGCCACGCCCACCTCTGCGCCATGGTTCGCTTGTACGGCGATCCGGCCAAGGCTGGCGGGCAATCGAACCAGGGCGAGACCTATGCCGCCCGGGCCGCCCGCGGTGACCGCACGATCCTCTACGACGCGATCGGGGTGACCGTCGACGAGCTGGTGGCGGTGCGGGAAGAAATCCAGGTGGTGATCGATGCGGCCACGCCGACCACGGCCGAGCCGGGCACCGCCGCCAAGGTTGAAGAGATGGCCCGCCGGGCGGAGCGCGGCGAGTCGTTGTTTGTTGAGGGTGATGGACCACGACCGGGCGATGGATCGCCCGGGTGATCAGGGATGGTGCGCCGGTCGCTGGCGAGGGATCGCCGGCGGCCGGATTTTTGGAGGCCGCCAGTGCTGGTGCTGCAACGTCGAGAAGGGCAGTCAGTCGTGATTCCAGGTTGTCGGGTCGAAGTCGTCGTCAAGGAGGTGGCGGCCGGCACGGTGAAGCTGGGATTTCTGGCCCCGGACCACGTTGACATCTACCGCGACGAAATCTGGCGGGCGATGTGTTTTGCGGATTGGAACAAGGACAACAGGAGCAACCACGATGGGACTGAAGATTGAACGGGGCGTGCAGGCCTCACCGGTCAAGGCGGTGATTCACGGCGTCGAGGGCATCGGCAAAACCACGCTGGCAGCCCAGTGGCCAAACCCGCTGATCTTGGACACCGAAGACGGCAGCAAGCGAATCGACTGCGCCCGGGTCGTGATCCACGACTGGCTGGCCCTGCAATCGGCGATGCTGGATTTGGCCGGCGACGCCCAAGGGTTCGAGACGATCGTGATTGATTCGATCGACTGGGCCGAGCAGCTGCTGCGGAAGCATCTGGAAAAGAAGTTGGGAAAGCCGGTCGACGAAATGCCGTACGGCCGCGGGTTCGGGATTCTGGCCGAGCAGTTCGGCCAGCTGATCGCCCAGGCCGACGGGCTGGTGGCGGCCGGCCTGAACGTGTTGTTTGTCGGCCACAGCGAGGTCAAGCGGTGCACGCCGCCCGACCTCGACGAAGGCTACGACCGCTACGAAGTCAAGCTGTCGAAAAAGGTGGCCCCGATCGTCAAAGAATGGGCCGACCTGATCCTGTTTTGCAACTACAAAACCAAGCTCGTCGAGGGTGCCGACGGCCGCAAGAAGGGCCGCGGCAAAGAGCGGGTCATGTACGCCGAGCGGACGGCAGCCTGGGATGCCAAGAACCGCTACGGTCTGCCCGGCGAACTGCCAATGGGCATTGACGCGCTGTCGCAATGCTTTGCCGCGCCCAGCCTGGCCGACACGATCGCGGCCCATATCGCCTCGGCCGGCAGCGTAGCCCAGTTGGGCCGGTATGGCGACCGGATCGACCAGCTGGTGAGCGAGGACAAGATCAGTGGCGACGAGTGGTCGCGGCTGACCGATGCGATCGCGGCCCGCCACCAGGAGATCGAGCCGGCAAAGGAGGTGGCCGATGCCTAGGCCAGCCTGGCACAGCAGCTGGAAGCGAATGCGGGGCGAAACCCGCCGGCGGGACTGGCTGACCTGGTCCGAGTTTCAAGGCCTGCTGGTCACGCTGCTGGGCGTGACGCTGACGCCCTACCACGTCAAGCAGGCCACCCGCGGCTACCCGCCCGAACGGGTCCACGGGGCCAAACGCTACCGGGACTGCCACGTCCAGATGGCCGTCGGCTACGCCCGGGCCAAGGGGCTAGTGCGAACACCTGACCCAGAACCAGAGGAGGTGGAGGCATGACGCAAGACGAACGGCAGCGAGTTGAGGCAATCGAAGGCCAGGCCCGCACGATCGAACGCATCCGCGACGCCTGCGAGACCTACCAGCGGGGCGGCGTGACGTATCGGCACGTTGTGGAGCTGATTGAAGACGTGATTGACGCCCAGGCCCGCATCGTGCGGGTGGGCAACAAGACCTACACCCCGGAGGTGAAGTCATGAGGTTCGATGAATGGTGGGGCGACGACGACACGCCCGTGGGCGATTACCCGAAGCTGCCCGACGGCCGGCATGGCGGCGAGATCGTGGTGGCCGAGTTCAAGGATTTGAAGTTCAAAGTTAGCGATCGCAACCCGACGGGCAAAAGCCTGGTCGTCAAGGTGCAGATTCCCAAATACGAACGGGTCGAAACGATTGTGCCGGTCCAGTTTCGCGGCCTGATCGAAACGATCTGTCGGGCGGCCCGGGTGGCCCCGCCGGTCAAAGGCGAGGACTGGGACGAAACGACGCTGATCGGCCAGCAGGTGCAGATCGAAACCGTGCTGGGGATCGGCAAAACGGGCCGCGAGTTTGTGCGGGTCGATCAGTGGCATCCGGCCCCGGAGCCGCTACCAGAGGCAGTCAAGAAGGCCCCGGCGCGGACGCCGGCGGCCAAGGTCGAGGCAGCAGGGCAGGGAGGGTCAGCCGATGACATCCCCTTTTAGTACGGCCGAGATGGTCGGCGGCCCGTGGGACGGTGCGACCTACGAACGCCGCGGCGACACGTTTCCGCTGCGGCTGACGATGCAGGCCGAGGGCGTGACCTACCTCTACGAAGCGGGCATGGGCCGGCTAGGCAGCCCTGTCTATCGACTGGTGGCGTGGTTTTTGACTGGCTTGGAGATCGTGAAATGAGCGACGAACGCAAAAAGGTATATCGGGCACATCTGACAACCAACCCGGCCCACGGCGAGCCTTGTTTTTGCCACTACGGCTACGTCAGTGACTGCGGCCAGTGGGTCGAGGGCGGCGACACCCGCTGGCGGCTGACCCGCGACTGGTGCGAGACCGAAGCCGAGGCCAAGGCGGTGCTGGCCCCTGAACTGGCCAGCATGGGCAGCCGGCTGATTGAAAAGGCGGCCCAGCTGCTGGCCGCGGGCGAAGAGGCGCGGGCTGGGGTGCCGGCATGAGCGACTACTACCCGGAACCCGAGGCGGTGCTGGACCTTTTCGTGGCCTGCCGCACGACCGATCCGGCGACGAGCCGCGAGGCCGGCGACCAGGCCCGCCGGTTTGTCACGGGCCACGCCCGAAAAGTGCTCCTGGCCCTGGAGCAAGGCCCGGCCGGCCAGACCGAACTGGCCGAGCGGTGCCAGATGTTGCCGCACCAGGTCAACAAGCGGCTGGCTGATCTGCGGCGGGCCGGGTTGGCCGAGCCGACCGGGCGGCGGGTGCTGAATGAGGGAGGGTTTCGGGAGCGGGTTTGGAGGGTGACATGAACGACCAGACCCCCTTCGGGCCGTATCTACACGCATCTACAAACGGTGACGAATGACCAGCCGGTGGCTGACCAGCGACGAGGTGGCACAGCTGCTACGGGTGCGACCGGCGACGGTGGCCCAGTGGCGGTGGCGTCGGCGCGGGCCGGCGTTCGTGAAACTCGCGGACGGGCCGGCTGGGAAGGTGCGGTACGAGCGGCGAGAGGTTGAGCGATGGATGAAAGACCCGGTGAGTTACCAAGCAAGGAGGAGCAAGTGAAGACCAAGAACAAGAAAAGCAAACTGAAAACGCCATACGCGGAAATGCTTCCGCCGCTCAAGGCGTCGGTCCTCGAGGCCCTGGCGGCCGACATCGCCATCAACGGCGTGCTGCATCCGGTGGTGATAGACGAGGACGACAACATCCTCGACGGGCATCATCGGTACGACATCTGCCCCGAAGCGCCGACCGTCGTTGTCCGCGGCCTGTCTGACGACGAGAAGCGGGCCTACACGATCCGGGCCAACCTGACTCGCCGCAACCTGTCGCCAGACGAAGCCCGGGAGGTCGCCAAGACGCAGCGCGAGATCGCCAAGAGGCTGCGGGACGCAACGCCGCCGTGGACGCAGGAGCGGATAGCCACGCTTGTCGGCGTGACACAGCAAGCGGTCGCTGCGTGGTTTAATAATACAACTGATTGTAATGCTAAATCGCAGACCAGGGTGGACGCTCGCGTCAAGCTGCCGCCGGCCGCACAGGCTGAGATCGTCAAGCGGGTGGCCGCAGGCGAAGAGCAGCGGCAGGTGGCGGCAGAGTACAGCGTCAGCCCGGGACGCGTGTCGCAGCTGGTGCAGCAGGCCAACCGCCGCGCCGAGGCCAAGGCCCGCCAGGCCGAGATCGCAGCCAAGGCCGCCGAGATCGGCGGCGACGATATCGACGTCCGGCTGTGCAACTGCCTGGACATGATCGCGTCTTTGCCCGACGGCACGGTGTCACTGCTGTGCACCGATCCGCCGTATGCCGTGACCGACAACGACTGGGACGTGTTTGGCAGCGAGCAGCAATTTTGGGAGTTCATGGCCACCTGGCTGTCGTCCATGCGGCCGAAGATGGCGGCCGAGTACACGGCCTTTGTCTTCTGTGATGCCGACAAGTCACCGCGTCTGTCGTACATGCTGGCGGACCTCGGCTACGACGTGCTTCGGCAGGTGATCTGGTATCGCCCGGCAATCGCCAAAAAGCGGTCGGGGAGTCTGACCTTCCTGTCGTCGTACGAGCCGTTCTGGCACTGCGGGAACCGCGGTCTGGCTTTCCCAAGGAGTGGGGCGACGAGCGGTTCGACGTCCAGACGTTCACGGCCCCGCAGTCGAACCACACGAAGGACCAGTCGTTTCACCCGACCCAGAAGCCGCAGGCGCTTATGGAGCGGCTAGTGTCGCTTGGGGCTGGTGTTGGCGAACTGGTGGTGGATCCGTTTTGCGGGTCCGGGACGACTGCTGTGGCGTGTGCCAAGTCTGGTCGACGGTGCATCACGTCTGACCTGAATAACGAGTACGTGGAGATCGCCAAGGGGCGAGTTGCGAAGGCCATGCAGGAGGCATAAGTAATGTCGCTGGCAGTAGAGCGAAAAATTGCAACGTCAAAGCAGGCCTTTTTGAATGAGGTATGGCCCGCTATCGCGTTTTACGTTGGCGGCGGCGAGGTGATTAGCTGCGAGGGATCGAATCATCCTCTACTTAAGGCGTTTGACACATGCTGCGGCATTGACGCGTGGCAATGTACTGACTGCGGAATGTGGGGCCTTGCAAGTAGGGTTCAGAACTGCCAGGGCAAAGACTGGGGAACCTTCACTGTTCGTCAAAGCCGTTTGTCAGGCTACACGACGGAGTACGAAAAGCTCTGGAGTGCCGTCAATTCCGACGACGGTCGTGTGTGCCCCTTTTGGTTTGTGCAGGCATATATGTCGAGCGACATGAGTTGTCTGTTGTCGGCTGCAGCGTGCCAAACGCGATCGATTTTGTATTACATCAGAGACAACCTCACGCCCAAAGACTTGAGGACCAACAGTCAAGATGGCTCGACTTTTTGGCCAGTAAGTTGGCTGGCAATGCAGGCTGCGGGCTACACGGTGCATGTAGTCCGGCCTGAACGCAAGGAATCCACTCATGCCATCTAAACACCTCCCCTACCGCGAATACCAAGCCCGCCGCGACCAGGAGGCGGTCGCCGAGGCCCGGCGAAAAGAGGAGAAGACCCGCGACCCGGAAATGGAGGCGTGTGTGATCGCCTACCACGCCCACCGGGTCGACGGCGGAACATTGGGATGGGACGTCTTCAAACGGCAGTGGTACCAGGCAAGGGAGGGCCGCTATGGGTAACTGGATCAAGATGCGACACGACCTGATCGACGCCCCCGAGGTGCGTCGACTGGCCCGGGCGACCGGGCTGGACCGGGACCAGGTCTACGGCAAGCTGTTCCGGCTGTGGAGCTGGGCCGATCGGCATGGCACCAACGGGCTGCTGGATGCCGAGATGGAAGACCTGGACGACCAGGTGGGGCACGTCGGATTCGGTGCGGCGCTCGTCAGCGTCGGCTGGCTGGAAACCCCAGATGGCGGGATTGTGATTCCGCACTGGGACCGGCATTTTTCCGACTCTGCCAAGGTGCGGTCGCTGGCCGGCCAGAGGGCCGAAAAGCATCGTGCCAAGCGGCGTAACGCGCCTAGCGTTACTGGGCCGCCGGACGGCGTAACGCAAGATGCGTTACCAGATAAGAATAAGAATAGAGGAGATATTCCCCCTCCTCCCCCGCGGGATGCTGCGCAGGACAAGGCGGCCCTGCGGGCCGCATGGGCCAAGGCGGCCCGTGCTGGGCGGGTGCAGCCCTACCGGGCCAAGGGCCTGCCACCGGCCCTGGACGAGCGGTTGGCCGAGCCTGGGTGGCTGGACGAGGCCCTGCGGGCGATCGACCACCTGCCCAAATGCCGGTATTTCGACACGCCGGCCACGATGTTCCAGCTGGTCGGGGCCGGGTTCGTCCAGCGGGTGCTGGCCGGCCAATACGACGACCCGAAGCCGGCCAAGGGTGGCCGGGGGCCTGGTCAGGCGGACGACAGGCCGCCGGCCAAGGCCTGGACCGGTGACGATGCGGCCCGGCTAGAGGCCACCAGGAAGGCCCTGGCCGGCAAGATGCAGGAGGTGGCCTGATGTGGCGATGGATGCAGGCGCGCATTGAAGCCCGGCGGATCGCCGAGGTGCTAGAGCGGGAGAATGAGCAGCTGCGGCTGGAAGCCAAGACAGCCCGCGAACACTACGACAGGCTGCTGGAGCTATGCCGGGCCTTGCGTGACGTCAACGCTGACCTGGACACGAAACTGTTGAGGGCCACCGATGGGCAGGGCTAGTCGTGAAAAGGGCAAGCGTGGCGAACGGGAGGCGGCTGCCGAGTTGGGTGCCATCCTGAACGTCGAGGCCCGGCGTGGCGTTCAGTATCAGGGCGGCCCGGGATCGCCTGACGTCGTGCTGCCAGGCGTGCCGATCCACGTCGAGGCCAAGCGAACCGAACGGCTGCAACTTTGGTCTGCCCTTGAGCAAGCCAAGGCCGACGCACCAGCAGGCAGCGTGCCGATCGTCTGGCACAAGCCCAACCGGCGCGGCAGCGTGGTGATCGTCGAGACCGACAGCCTTTGGCAGTTGGCCCATGCGGTGTTCATGTCGCGGCGTTGGGTCAGTGCCGACGAAGACATCAGCACAGACGCCCGCAGTTCGTCTGTGCGGGCCGATGGCCCTGCGGACGTGGTGCCAGGGCCTGTAGAACCAAAGGGCCGCAGAGGGCGACCAGAGGCGACGTAGCGGGTCCTTCCTG
>Ga0070754_10003986_pt1 | contig 10246 bp, 16 predicted proteins | sample VirMetDEL_Sep_01_FD_75181 | JGI IMG/M metagenome (GOLD analysis project Ga0070754, IMG submission 75181) | Aqueous microbial communities from the Delaware River and Bay under freshwater to marine salinity gradient to study organic matter... | ecosystem: Environmental > Aquatic > Marine >... | reverse complement strand
TTTATCAGCATTTGCAGGGGGGCGCTTTCTGGTGAGCTTTTCCCAGAAGGGCTGCGACAAGTTGACGCGCTAAATTAACATTTCTTAACCTGTACAAAAAAGGCGAAACATGCTGTTACGGGAAAGCAATGCAGCTAGAAGTGCGGCGGGCGGCTTAAAAATAATATTTTATTGTTTAATTATTTCAGGTTGAGCAGATTTATTATGCGTGTATTGGTTGTCGAAGATGAAACTAAAACTGCCGAGTACTTACAGCAAGGATTCTCGGAAAGTGGCTATGTTGTTGATCGTGCCAGCAACGGAGTCGACGCATTGCATTTGTTCACGCACAACTCCTATGATCTAGTCATTTTGGACGTAAACCTTCCAGGCATCGACGGCTGGGGAGTGCTCGATACGATCAGAAAAACCAGCGGCGTGCGCATCATGATGCTTACCGGTCGAGGCCGGCTGAGTGACAAGATCAAAGGACTAGACAACGGTGCTGATGATTATCTGGTCAAACCATTCGAGTTCCCTGAGTTGCTGGCCAGGGTTCGGTCCCTGTTGCGCCGAGGCGATGCCTTTGTCGAACCTACAACGCTGCGAGTGCGTGATCTAGAGTTGGACCCTGGTCGGCATCGCGCCTATCGCGGTGAGAACCGAATTGACCTGACGACCAAAGAGTTTGCGCTGCTGCATTTGTTGATGAGCCGCACTGGCGAGGTGCTAACTCGCTCGCAAATCATTTCGCTTGTCTGGGACATGAACTTCGACTGCGATACCAACGTTATCGATGTATCCATACGTCGCCTGCGCGCCAAGATTGACGATCCGTACGAGGTCAAACTGATCCATACCCTTCGTGGTGTCGGATATGTCCTTGAGGATCGATCGTGAGCCGCAACAGCCTGGCAGCAAGACTTGGGTTAAGAGTTGGGTTGATGAGTGTTGCAGTCGTGGCGCTGCTTGCCATCATCGCCTACATGATGCTGGAACGAGGGCTGGAACGTATCGCCCAAGAGAGTCTTGCGACCAAAATGGCAGGGCTATCGACGAGTTTGTCCGAAGCGCTGAGTATCGACGAAATAACGTCTGAATCACATGTTCTCGTTGATTTAGCGATGGGCCACAACAACCTCTACGTGAGCATTTTTGACTCTGCGCAAAGCACTGCACCGCTACTCTCCATTGGCTCTAAACCAGTAACATTTGAACTGCATAGATATACCGCACGTGAGGAACTCGGGTTTCACGAGTGGCAGAACTCCCTTGGCCGTCCCATGCTCAGCGCCTCACAACTTATGCGACTGAAGGATGGCGTCCAAGTGGGGGTTTATCTGACAGTTGATCAGTTTGCCGACGCGGAACTGCTCAATGATCTCGCTAAATGGGCATTGGGAGCTTCGCCCATCCTGCTACTTCTAATTCTCTTGGTCGCATGGGGAACCGTGCGAAATGGCTTGCGGCCGCTCACAAGTTTTTTACGGATCGCTTCAAAAATATCCACAGAAAATCTTGAGCATCGCTTACCGACAGACCGATTGCCTAGCGAACTGCGAGAGCTCGCTGACGGCATCAATTTTATGCTCCATCGTCTCGATAATGGCGTCCAACAGCTTTCGCAGTTCTCCGATGATCTAGCTCACGAGCTTCGCTCTCCAATCACAAACCTGATGGGTAAGGCGCAGGTCGCGCTGTCGCGTGAGCGTGGTTCTGAGGAGTACAGAGAGGTATTGGAATGCTGCACTGAAGAGCTGGATCGAGTTACGCGAATAGTCTCAGACATGCTCTTTCTTGCCCATGTAAGTCATCCCGCATCGTTGGTGCAGTTCGAGACCATTACATTGAATGACGAGCTGCAGCGCGTTGGAGATCTTTTTAGCCTCAGCGCAGAAGAAAAAGAGGTGCGCTTGACCATCTCTGGACAAGGGAAAATTCTGGGTAACCGGCTGATGATTCAACGGGCTATTTCAAATCTCCTGTCGAACGCCATTCGATACTGCCCACCGGGTGAAAAAGTATCGATGAACATCGAGAGCGCGGGAAATAGGGTCCGGCTGACGATAGGGAATCCCGGAATTGGCATCGATGAAGCGCATCGTCCGCGACTGTTTGAGCGCTTTTACAGGGCGGACAAAAGTCGTACGCGTAGCGAAGGAGGAACAGGGCTGGGACTTGCCATCGTTCGCTCTATCATGAGTCTTCACCAGGGCAGCACCAGTGTAGAGGTAGATGGAAACGGCTATACCCGTTTCTATCTGGACTTTAGCACGACAAGGACCGACAGGATGTAAGTAAATAGTAGCCGCGCCAATTGGGCGGCTCCATTTCTTACTTGCTACTTCGAAATACCTGATCCATTTCACTGAACGTGGGCGATGGGCCGGGAAGTCAAGCGGTACTTCTTGAGCAGACCCTCTTCACCGGCGACCTTCAAAGCCAGATAGGACGTTTGATTCATCCTGGAAAACCAGCCAAAGAGCTTGCTGTCAGCATTGTAATGCTCACCTCACGTTGTCGTTAGGTTCGAGTTATTAGGATCCAGGTATGGAAATTGGCCACACCGTTGCGGCCAGAACTGCTTGGAGAACCAAATGAAATTCATCAAATTGCTCCTCATTGGTGCTTTGCTTTCAACAACTAGCGTTCCGGCTTTTTCGGGGGATGGTTTCAACCGTTCCGCTGAAATGACACGGAAATTTCGCGAAGATCAGAAACGCATCTGGGGCGATAAAACGGCTGCCCAAAAACAGCAAGAAAACGCCGCTGCGAGCAAGAAGGAAAAATCCGAAAAAGAAACCATAAGGCCATCGCGGTAGGCGCTTTTACTTCCGCATCGATGGACTCCGTAAGGCGCTTCGGCGCCTTTTTTGTTTGTCGGGGAGAAAAAGCTGGCGTTGACCATATCCCCCATTTTCTCCAAAAATCAGGTATGACCTCAGCCGAGACGATCGGCTTTTGCCGACTGGGCCTATAGTGCAACGAACGCAGGGCGTATTCCCACGTGGGCGGCCCCCATGGTGGAATCGACCCACAACGAACTGAAGTTCACGGCGCCGCTGACGGCCATCACTGCCGCCGTGGTCGGGGTGATCCTAAATCTGGCATTGTTCTTCGGCTACCACGTGCTCTGGCCGCAAGGCTTCGAGGGAACTTTCGACTGGCCGTCGGCGCTGATCGCAGCTGGCTGCTGCCGTCGCCTTGTTCCACTTCAAGCGCGGCGTCATCCAGGTGCTGACGGCCTGTGCGTTGGTCGGACTGGTGGTGGTACACCTGCTGCGAAGCTGAGAGGTGGAGGATGAGCAGAATCTCGATATGCGAACTGGCGGAATGGCAAGTCGCAGGGCGGACGTTCAGCCTGCTGGATGTCCGCCGCACCAGCGTTCGGCTTGCCGATGCCCAAGAAATTTCCGCCGCACACTGGCGTGATCCCGAGGATGTCTTCACCTGGAAGGATCAGGTTATACGGGATAGGCCGGCGATTCTCTATTGCGCCAAGAGACATGAAATCAGCCAGGGCATCGCGGTCACACTGGAGGCCATGGGCCTGGATGCGCGCTACTTGACCGATGGTTTTGCTGGCTGGCAAGGCGCTGGCCAACCCATCGAGAGCCTACCCAACTAGGCAGGAGGTGCTGCATGAAGTGGATCACCCGCGAACGCCCGAAGATCGACCGAATCGCCTGCCCCTGGCTGATTGCCCGCTTTATCGATGCAGAGTCGGAATTTCTCTAGGTGCCGAGCGGTGATGTGCTGCGCCTGGCGCGAGAGGAAGGCGCTACACCCTATGACATTCTCAGGTGTGGAATTCACCCACGAAGGCGAGCTGTGCAGCTTCGATGCATTCCTGAAGAAGTACCAGCTGGATGAGCCGGCCTTGCAGCAACTGGCGCAGATAGTGCGCGGTGCCGATACCCCAAGGCCGGATCTCACTCCTCAGTCGGCTGGCCTTTATGCTATCTCGCTTGGCCTATCGCGTACCTTCGGCGATGACCATGAAATGCTGCTGCGCCACGGCCTGGTCATGTATGACGCGCTCTATGCCTGGTGCAAGGACTGTCAGAACGAGTCGCATAACTGGCCGCCGCAGATGTGAGGCGGCGGCCAGCCACTACCGGTGAATGCTTAGTGGCAGTGGTAATCGCCCGTTTTGTGGTTGCGGTGACAGCCTTTCGAGTCCGTACCACCGCTGTGGGCGAGAGCTGCCACGGAGGTTAGGGCGAGAACAGTAGCAATCAGGACAGCAGAAAACTTCTTCATGAGGAACTCCTTTTCAGCCTCTTGTTGTGTGTTACATAGGTCACATCTACAGGGTATGGCAAAAGGCTTTCATCGGGCAAGAAGGTTTCTGAAGAGAGAAATCTGCGCTAGTTGAACGAGCGGATCAGGTGCAGTGCAGCCAGATGGCCAGGGTAGAACCAATAGCCCCAGCGCTTGACCGGCCAGATCCTGAAATGGCGCGGTCGGCGCAGCAGCCATAGCCCAAGCAGAGGGGCGACGAACGCTGTGAGCACTATCAGCAACGTGTAGGGCTGCAACTCCCACTCTGCAAGCCAGCGATTGCGACTGTTGGCCAGTACGCAAAGTGCGGCCGGCAATAACCACACGAGACCAGGGCGCTGAATGGCCAGCAGCAATGCCGCCGGTAGCAGTGCGCCGAACACGCCGTACATCAGGCGCTCTTGAATCAGCACCGCCACGCTCACGCCGACCAGAGCCAGAACAAAACCGTCGCGTCCACGATGATGTACTCCCCAGGCGATTAGCAGGCCCAGCATCAGCGTGGGCATGACATTGATCGTGCTGCTGCCGCTGGAAAGCAGACGATAGGGTAATTCCGATATCAAGGTAAACGCCGCCATCCAGCCCAGGTAGCGAACGTTGTCATCGGTATACAGATCACCGGGTTGCGAGCGCGCGACATTGGCTGCGATCCCCAGGCAGAACAGTGGAAAGGCTAAGCGCCCGACGATAAACAACCATTCGTCAGGCCAGACGTAGCGCAGGTGATCCAGCAGCATGGTCAGCATCGCCAGCCACTTGATCAGATCCAGGTTGGTGTCGCGCGTATGCAGGCTCACCCGAGCCACCCAAGCGTCAAGGCAGCCAGCACCAGATAGCGAGTGGCCTTGGCTAACGTCACGATCAACAGAAAGCTCCAGAACGGTTCGCGCATAACACCGGCTACCACGGTAAGTGGATCACCAATAATCGGCACCCAACTGAGCAGCAGCGACCATCGACCGAAGCGGTGATAAGCCTGCTGGGCCTTTTCCAGTTTGCCTTCGCTGACGGGAAACCAGCGCTTGTGTCGGTAGTGCTCGATGGAGCGACCCAGCAGCCAGTTCAGCACCGCGCCCAGTACATTACCCGTGGTGGCCACCGCTAGCAGTATCCATGCTGCATAGCGGTCAGTCAGCAGCAACCCGACCAGTACCGCCTCCGACTGCATAGGCAGCAGCGTGGCGGCACCGAAGGCGGCGAAGAACAGGCCGAAATAACCGGATAACTCCCACATCGGCTAGGCGTTCAGGCCGACCCAGCCGTGGAAGCCGACGTAAATCCCCACACCAATGATCAGCACGCTGGATAGGTAAGGGGCGCGCCGCGCAACAGCGCCCAGCCAGGGCCAGCGATTCGATGCCTGGCGAGCCCCGATAGCGGCGGCAGCACCAACGGTGACCAGGGTGATGGCCAGACCAATGCTGAAACACACCACCAGGACGGCACCCAGGGCGACTTCTTTCACTTGCAGGCAGAGCAGCAGCACGGTGATCGCTGCCGGACAGGGAATTAGCCCGCCCGTCAGGCCGAACAGAATGATCTGGCCGGTAGTGACATTGCGGTTGCTGAAGCGCTTGCGGATGTCGTTGGCATGCGCCCGTTCATGGGCATCCTGGTAGCCCTCCAGCGACAGTTCCAGTTCCTCCAGCTCGGAATGATCATGGTCATGACCGTGCCTGTGCTCGCGGAACTCCAAGTTATAGTCGTGGGAATAACTGGCATGGCCCAGACTCAGACGCGCAGTGAACTCATGGGGCTCGGGAATTTCGTCCACTGACTCCAGGTAGTCACCCCGGTCGACGAAGCGAAACTGCTGGGCTGCTCCATCGGGGCGAGTTGTCAGTAGACTCACTTCAGCAGCCGGCCAAGCATGGCCACTCAAGGTCTTTAGCCGCCAGCGCGGTGGAACGCCTTCTTCGAAGGTCGACAGCTCGATACGCCCGTGCCCGGTATCGATACGGTGCGTTTCATCGTGGTGGTGATGGTCGTGTTGATGTTCGTCACCGTCCTCGAAGCGCCACATCTGCTCGCCACGCCAGGTGCGCCAGAGCATCCACAGGGCGATGATGATAATAATGGCGGCGGACGCTAGCTGGAAATACGGCTCGGTGGTTTCGGCATTCAGGTTCTGCCCCAGGTACATGCCGGTCATGGCCACCAGCCAGACCACTGCCGTGTGCGAGAGCGTTGCGGCAAGGCCTAGCAGAACGGCCTGCTTCACCGTGCCGCGAATGGCCACGATAAACGCTGCCATCATGGTCTTCGAGTGACCAGGCTCCAGGCCGTGCAAGGCACCCAGCAGAATGGCGCTGGGGAAGTACAGCCAGGCCTGCGAGGCCCCCTGTTGCAGCAGTTCGGCGAAGCTCGACATGGGAAGGAGCCTAGAGGTACTTGGTGATTTGCTTGAAGTCTTCGAGTGATGTGCGCTCGCCTGTCGCGAGTGCTTCGACGGTGTGTTCCAGGCAGTGATCGATATGGTCCTGGATAAGCACACGCTTGGCCTGGCAGACGGCTTTCTCCACGGCATGCAGTTGCTGAGCGATGTCGACACAGGCCCGGCCGTCTTCGATCATGCTGACGGTGCTGCGCAGGTGGCCCTCCGCACGCTTCAACCGTTTGATGATGTCGCCATGACTTTGGTGCGGGTGGCCGTGTTCGTGATCGCTCATATCTTGAGTCTCATGCGTCGATGAATTAGGCTCGCATGCTATCCCTGTGGGGGGGATATGGTCAAACCGACCATCTCTCCATAAAGCCAACAGCTTAGGCATTGAAAGAATCACGACATGCTCAGCAATCCCATCAGCACCAAGGTGATTTTTGCCCTTGCTCTCGCCATCTTGATGGCCTGGGCTGGACATACCTCTGCGCTGTTTATGGGGTCGAGCCAGCAGGCTTGGGAGGGTGGCGACACAATTCATTCGCACACCCATGGTGACGAGACACTGGCCTGTGCTGCATACGGGGATCACTGCCACTCGCCGCTGACCGCCGACCACCTGCATGAAACACCGCACCTAACCACGCTGCTCAGCATCAGCACGCAGCCAGAGCATGCGCAGCTAATAGACGCTCCACGTCATTTCATTCATCCCCGCCTGATCTTTCTGATCGAACGACCGCCACGCGCCACATTCGTGCTCTGACACAGGTCGCCCTTCCCCGATGCCGGGAAAGGATGCGCGCCCCATCGAGTCAACGCCATCTACCGATTCCAAATTGGGCAATACGGGCGGGTCGTGCCCTGGGAAGCTAAATGACTAAAACTATTTTACTGACAGGGTTTGAGCCCTTCGCCGGCCATATGCTCAATTCATCCTGGGAGGTTGCTCGTGCGCTCGCCGGCCAACGCATTGGCCACGAACACGTCGTAGTGAGCGAATTGCTACCCTGTGCTTTCGACGATTCGCTTCAGCAACTGAGACAGTTGATCTCTTTGCATCAGCCGGAAATCGTCGTGGCGCTGGGTCAGGCAGGTGGCCGTACTGCCTTCTCATTAGAGCGAGTTGCCATCAACCTGAAAGATGCCGCAATACCCGACAATGCTGGGCAGCAGCCTGTAGACCAGCCGATCTTGGAGGATGGCCCTTCGGCCTATTTCTCGAGTCTACCTATCAAGGCAATCGTTGCCAGATTGCGCGAGCACGGCATCCCCGCTGAGCTATCTCAGAGCGCAGGCACTTACGTGTGCAACTCGGTCTTCTATGGGCTGATGCATGCGGTAAACAAGCTTCAGTACCCAGTAAAAGCTGGATTCGTGCACATCCCATATCTTCCAGAGCAGGCTACGACCAAGTCGTGTGTGCCGAGCATGGCGGAACCAATCATCGTCGAAGGTCTTCGCCTTGCCCTATCAGTCACGCTGTCGGCGAAGCAGGGTCTGAAGCTCAGCGGCGGAACGACACATTAACCTGAAGCCGCTGTGCGAAAGCCTCCACGAATGCACAGGGAGGCTTACTCACGCGGCTCTAGCTCAGCATCAAGGTATCCAATGTTAACCAAAACGCTTTTAGTGGCCATGTTCGCGGGTCTGCTCGCGACCAGCGCCCTAGCCGACGATTATCGATACAGCGACACACACCTGCATTATGTGGACTTCTTCCAAACGAGTGCCGGCATGGGGCCACTGCTCAAGGAAATGGCCGCAGCCAAGATCGACCATGCGATGCTCGCAGGGATCTCGGTTGCCAAGGAGTGGGACGAGACTGAGCCCAAGCGCCCTCGCTACTATGCAGGTGACGACGCAAGAGCCTATTGGTATAGCGCCACCGACACCCTGATCGCCCACGCTTATAAACAGTTGCCGGCGGAGCAACGTAAGCGCTTTCACCCCTTCATTTCAGGATTCAACCCGAATGACATGAATGCCGACGCGCAGGTCCGGCGCTTGCTAGAACTCGACCCAGGCCTGTGGCAAGGAATCGGCGAGGTCTTCACCCGTCATGACTACTTGACTGCCCTGATTTACGGCAAGGCACCGCGCGCGAACAGCAAGGCATTGGCTAGGGTGTACCGTGTAGCTGCCGAATACGACTTGCCGGTATTGCTTCACTCTAACATTACCTCCAAACGGGAACGCAACCCGCTTTACTTGGGGGAGTTCGAAGAGGCATTACGCTCCAACCCGGACGTACGCTTCATCTGGGCTCATGCGGGGACGAGCATGGAGATCTATCGAAACCAGGGAAAAATGGACTTCCTGCTGCCGATCCTGGAGCAACTGCTTGGCAAGTATCCAAATCTCTACATCGATCTGTCCTGGACCGTACTTAATCCCTACTTAGTGGACGAGCAGGGTAAGCCCGACCCACTGTGGGTGGACCTAGTTACACGCTTTCCAACCCGCTTTATGGTCGGCTCTGACGTAGTGGGCACATTTGGAAGCCTGGGCAAGTATATGTCTGGGTTCGACCCGTTCCTGGAGGCTCTGCCGCATGAGGTGGCGCATCAGGTCGCCTTGTCGAATTTCGTCTCGGTGCTTCCGGCAGAAAGGCGACAGTAAGTACAGACCCGCAACGGCACTGTTATTGGCTTCCAGGGAAAAGCACGCTTATGAGCCAGGCGTTTTCTGCCTGCATAATCGACGGCCGCTGAAGTTAGCCAAATGTATGGCTATTTCAGTTCATCCTTATGACTTTGGTGCCTATGGGCGTGTTCCTTATCGCTGATGTCTTGAGTCTCACGCGTCAATGGATTACGCTCGCATGCTATCCCCCTGGGGGGCATGGCTAAGCCGGCCAGCCGTCCAGAAAAACCAATTACCTAGGCATTGAAAGAACCACTACATGCTCAGCAAACCCATCAGCACCAAGGTGATTTTTGCCCTTGCTCTCGCCATCTTGATGGCCTGGGCTGGGCATACCTCAGCGCTGTTTATGGGGGCGAGTCAACAAGCCGGGGACAATAGCAGCGGTGCTCATTCGCACTCACACGACGACAGCGTATTTGTCTGTGCGGCATGCGCGGATCACTACCACTCCTCGTTGACCGCCGACCATGTGCATGAAACACCGCATCTGACCATGCTGCTCAGCATCAGCACGCTGCCCGAGCGTGCTCAGCCGATAGAAGCCCCTCGCTACTCCATTCCTCCCAGTCCGATCTTTCTGATTGAGCGCCCCCCCCACCCTACATTCGTGCTCTGACATAGGCCGCTGTGCGGCCCAAGACCACTGCAATTTAGGACTCTGAACTATGCATTCGCCATCTATGGGCGCAATGGACGCAGCTGCCGTGCGTCCGAATCGCTCGTTACTACTGTTGCTGTTGTTCACGGCATTGCTGTTTCTCGGCATGCCTGACGCGCTGGCCCACGCTGTTGCCGAGGGCGACAAAGGCTTTATCCAAGAAAGCTCCGGGGTGATGTTGCTGCCGTTCATCTACATGGGCGCGAAACACATGATGACCGGGTACGACCACCTGCTGTTCCTCTTCGGGGTGATCTTCTTTCTCTACCGCCTGAAGGACGTGGGGCTCTACG
>Ga0070754_10003983_pt1 | contig 10249 bp, 8 predicted proteins | sample VirMetDEL_Sep_01_FD_75181 | JGI IMG/M metagenome (GOLD analysis project Ga0070754, IMG submission 75181) | Aqueous microbial communities from the Delaware River and Bay under freshwater to marine salinity gradient to study organic matter... | ecosystem: Environmental > Aquatic > Marine > Coastal... | reverse complement strand
CGGATACCGTTGACGTCAACGGTGAAGCCGCCTTTGACCTTACCGTTGATAACGCCCTTGACCACTTCTTCAGCGTTGAACGCAGCTTCCAGAACCAGCCAGGATTCAGCGCGCTTGGCTTTCTCGCGGGACAGCTTGGTTTCACCGAAGCCATCTTCAACCGCGTCCAGCGCGACGTGGACTTCGTCACCGACCTTGATGGTCAGCTCGCCTTGTTCGTTGAAGAACTGGTCGAGCGGGATGACGCCCTCGGACTTCAGGCCGGCGTGAACGGTAACCCAGTCACCGTCGATGTCGACCACGATACCGGTGATGATGGCGCCCGGCTGCATGTCGAGGGTTTTCAGGCTTTCTTCAAATAGTTCTGCAAAGCTTTCGCTCATGTTGATTCCTGTTGATCAAGGGCGGGGATTCGCCCAAACCACATTCCAGACCATGTGGGTTCGTTCATATAAAAAGAGGCCTACGGGACAAGGACTGGTCTCCCGTATGCCTCCTTGCGAGTCTTTCAGCTTCTAGCAGCTGCGACTCTCTACCCGGCAAGATCGCGATCAGCGACCTCGCTCAGAATTCGCTCAAGTACCTGCTCGATGGAAAGCTCGGTGGAATCCAGCACTATCGCGTCGGCTGCCGGCTTGAGCGGAGCCACCGCGCGCTGGGTATCGCGCTCGTCGCGCGCCCGTATCTCGTCGAGAAGACTCGCGAGATTAACATCATCGCCCTTGGCCTTCAACTGCAAGTAACGGCGACGGGCACGCTCCTCGGCGCTGGCGGTCAGGAAAATCTTCAGCGGCGCGTCGGCGAACACCACGGTGCCCATGTCGCGACCATCGGCTACCAGGCCGGGCATTTCCTGAAATGCACGCTGCCGCTGCAGTAGCGCTTCACGCACGGCGGGCAGCGAGGCGACCATCGATGCGCCCGCGCCTACCTGCTCGTTACGGATGGCGTCGGTGACCTCCTCGCCTTCGAGGATGATGCGCTTGTCGATGAACTGCACATCCAGATGCGCGGCCAGTTGCTTGAGCGACTCTTCGTTGGTCAGGTCGATGCCGTGGTTTCCAGCAGCGAAAGCCAGCAGGCGATAGAGCGCACCGGAGTCGAGCAGATTCCAGCCCAGCTGCTTGGCCAGCAGTGAACAGAGCGTGCCCTTGCCCGACCCGCTCGGCCCGTCGACCGTGATTACCGGCGCGCTCATGCGTTGCCCTCTACGACCACATTGATACCGACTTCAGCCGCCAGGGCGAGGAAGTTGGGGAAGGACGTGGCGACGTTGGCGCAGTCGTGGATGCGGATTGGCGCACCGGCACGCAGCGAAGCGACGCTGAAGGACATGGCAATGCGGTGATCGCCATGCGCCCAGACTTCACCACCGCCAATGACGCCGCCTTCGATGATGATGCCGTCAGGGGTCGGCTCAGCCTTGACGCCCAGCGAGATCAGGCCGTCGGCCATGACCTGGATGCGGTCGGACTCTTTCACCCGCAGTTCTTCGGCGCCACGCAACACAGTGCGACCTTCGGCACAGGCGGCAGCGACGAACAGCACCGGGAACTCGTCGATGGCCAGCGGCACCAGGTCTTCCGGAATGTCGATACCCTTGAGCTTGGCCGCACGCACACGTATGTCGGCCACTGGTTCGCCGCCAACTTCACGCTGGTTTTCCAGGGTGATGTCACCGCCCATCAGTTTGAGAATGTCGATCACGCCGGTACGGGTCGGGTTGATACCGACATGCTCGAGCACCAGCTCGGAGCCTTCAGCGATGCTGGCGGCCACCAGGAAGAACGCCGCCGAAGAGATATCCGCCGGCACTTCGATACGCGTGGCGCTGAGTTTGTGCCCGGACTCGACGCAGGCGGTGCTGCCCTCGACGCTGACCGGGTAGCCAAAACCGCGCAGCATGCGCTCGGTGTGGTCACGAGTCGGCGCCGGCTCGGTCACAGAGGTGCTGCCCGCGGCGTACAGGCCCGCCAGCAGCAGGCAGGATTTGACCTGGGCGCTGGCCATGGGCATTTCGTAGGCCATGCCGGTGAGACGCTGGCCACCCTTGATGGTCAGCGGCGGACGCCCTTCCGGCCCGGTCTCGATCACCGCACCCATCTCGCGCAGCGGTTTGGCCACACGGTTCATCGGACGCTTGGACAACGAGGCATCGCCAGTCAGCGTGGTGTCGAACGGCTGCGCGGCCAGCAAGCCGGAGAGCAGACGCATGGAAGTGCCGGAGTTGCCCATGTACAGCGGGCCAACCGGCGCTTTCAGACCATGCAGACCGACACCATGGATGGTCACACGGCCGTGGTGCGGGCCTTCGATGACCACACCCATGTCGCGAAACGCCTGCAGCGTGGCCAGGGCGTCTTCGCCCTCGAGAAAGCCGTCGACCTCGGTAGTGCCTTCAGCCAGCGAACCCAGCATGATCGAACGGTGCGAGATGGATTTATCACCCGGTACGCGGATACGTCCAGCCAGCGAGCTACCAGGTTTTGCCAGGAAAATCAGATCGGTCGAGTGCATAGCGTCCACATAGGCCCTGCGGGCCAGAATTTTGCTGAAATGTTCGCGGGCAACGCGGGCGCGCGTGAACACGCCCAGCAGTTGATGCCCATCCCCGGCGTCGACCGCGTCGCGCAGGGCGTCGAGGTCGTCGCGAAACGTATCCAGTGTGCGCAGCACGGCCTCGCGGTTGGCGAGGAAGATATCGTGCCACATCACCGGGTCACTGCCGGCGATCCGCGTGAAGTCGCGGAAACCGCCAGCGGCATAGCGGAAAATTTCCAGGTTCTCGCTGCGCTTGGCCAGCGAGTCGACCAGGGTAAAGGCCAGCAGGTGCGGCAGATGACTGGTAGCAGCGAGCACCTGATCGTGATGCTCGACTTCCATCGATTCGACATCCGCCCCCAGCTCGCGCCACAGGCCTTCGACCAGCGCCAGAGCAGCCTCATCACTGTACTCGCACGGTGTGAGAATGACCTTGTGGCGCCGGAACAGCTCCGCGTTGGCCGCCTCCACCCCGCTCTGCTCGGAGCCAGCAATGGGGTGGCCTGGCACCAGACGCACGGCCTTGCCGGAAAATGCCAGGCGTGCCGCGCGCACGACATTACCCTTGGCGCTGCCCACATCGGTCAGCACGGCATTACCGAGATCGAGCCTGGCCAGTTGAGCGAGCAGCTTCTACATGGCCAGGATAGGCACTGCCAGTTGAATGACCTCTGCCCCCTGACAGGCGGCAGCCAGATCACTCTCGCAGCGATCGACCACCCCCAGCTGCACCGCCAGGCGACGCGATTCGGCGTCCAGATCGACCCCCACCACCTCCCGACACAGGCCGCGTTCGCGCAAACCTTTGGCGAAGGAGCCGCCGATCAGGCCGAGGCCGACCACCACCAGGCGGCCGATCTTAGGGGTATTCGATTGCACTGCAGTGACAGTCACGCCGACAGCACCTTGGCCAACGCCTCGAGGAAGCGTGCGTTCTCTTTCGGCAGGCCGATGGATACACGCAGGAAATTCGGCATGCGGTAACCGGCCATAGGTCGCACGATCACCCCCTCACGCAGCAGCGCCTGGTTGATCGCAGCGGTGTCGCGGCCAAAATCGACGGCGATGAAGTTGGCCTTGGAGGCAATCCAGCTCAGGCCCAGGGCGCGCAAACCCTCTTCCAGCTGCTGCATGCCGGCATCGTTGAGACGACGACTTTCGGCCAGGTAGTCGGCATCGCTCAGCGCCGCGCAGGCAGCAGCCAGCGCGAGGCTGTTGACGTTGAATGGCTGGCGTACGCGATTGAGCACATCGGCAATGGCTGGCGAGCTGATGGCGTAACCAACACGCAGCGAGGCCAGACCATAGGCTTTGGAGAAGGTGCGCGAAACCAGCAGATTCGGGTAACGCGCCAGATAATCCAGGCCATCCGGCAGCTCATCGCCTTCGGCGTACTCGATATAGGCTTCGTCCAGCACCACCAGCACCGATTCCGGCACCTTGGCCAGGAACGTCTCCAGCGCATCCGGGCCAAACCAGGTGCCGGTCGGGTTGTTGGGGTTGGCTATGAAGACCACGCGGGTGTTGTTGTCGATGGCGGCAAGCATCGCTTGCAGGTCATGACCGTAATCCTTGGCCGGAACGATCTTGCCCTGCGCGCCGACGGCCTGGGTAGCGATGGGGTAAACCGCGAAGGCGTAGTCGCTGAACACGGCATTGAGACCAGGCGCCAGGTAGGCGCGAGCGACCAACTCGAGAATGTCGTTGGAGCCGTTGCCCAATGTCACCTGCGCGGCATCGACGCCGTAGCGGGCAGCCAACGCAGTCTTGAGGGTGAAGCCATTGCCATCCGGGTAGCGGGTCAGCTCGTCCAGTTCGGCGCGAATCGCTGCCAGCACCTTGGCACTGGGGCCGAGTGGGTTTTCGTTACTGGCCAGTTTGACGATACCCACGGGATCGAGCCCCAACTCACGAGCCAGCTCATCGACTGGCTTGCCTGGCACGTAGGGGGACAGCTTTTGCACGCCTGGCTGGGCCAGGGCTAGGAAATCGCAGCTCATGAATGGAGGCTCTTCTCTAACGCAATACGGTTGACCACATCACAGGGCATGATGGCTCCTGAGGTAGTCGTGGATCTGCTGCACGGCCTCTTCAACCGAACAACTGCTGGTATCGAAACGCAACTCGGCAGCCTGCGGCGCCTCGAACGGGGAATCAAGCCCCGTGAAGTTCTTGATCTGACCCGCACGGGCGCGCCGGTAGAGTCCTTTCGGATCGCGAGCCTCACAAACATGCAGGGGCGTATCGACGAATACTTCAATGAATCGACCCGAGAGCAACTGACGCACAGCATCACGATCAGCACGAAAAGGTGAAATGAACGTAGCCAGTACGACCAATCCCGCATCGACCATCAATGCAGCCACCTCACCAGCACGACGAATATTCTCTTGCCGGCCATGCTCAGAGAAACCCAGATCACGATTCAGACCGAGACGCAGGCGATCCCCATCGAGTAGATAGGTATGCCGCCCCGCCGCTTGCAGGCTGCGTTCCAGCGCCTCGGCCAGGGTCGATTTACCCGCGCCACTGAACCCCGTGAACCAGATGACACAAGGCTTCTGCTGCTTACTCAGTACCCGTTGATTGCACTCTACAAGCGAGGAGCCGAGCGGCACCTGAAGCCCAGGCTCCACTCAAAGCACCGCCTTCGGATAGGAGCCCAGCACCTTCAGCGCCACAGCCTCCTGAGCGAGCTTCTCAAGCACATCCTTGATCAGCGGATCGCGGTGGTGACCGACAAAGTCGATGAAGAACACGTAGGTCCACTTACCGCTGCGCGACGGGCGAGTTTCGATGCGGGTCAGGTCGATGCCGTTATTGTGGAAAGGCACCAGCAACTCGTGCAGCGCGCCCGGCTTGTTGCGCATGGAAACGATGATCGAAGTCTTGTCATCGCCAGTCGGCGGCACTTCCTGGCTACCGATGATCAAAAAGCGCGTGGAGTTGTCCGGGCGATCTTCGATCTTCTCGGCCAGCTTGGTCAGGCCATACAGGTTGGCCGCCATGTCGCCGGCGATGGCCGCACTGTTCCACTCGCTCTTGACCCGCTTGGCGGCGTCGGCGTTGCTGGAAACCGCCACACGCTCGACATTCGGGTAATGCGCGTCCAGCCACTTGCGGCACTGCGCCAGCGATTGGGCATGAGAATAGATGCGAGTGATCTTGTCGGTCTGGGTGGTATCGCCCACCAGCAGATGGTGGTGAATGCGCAACTCCACCTCACCACAGATGACCATGTCGTGCTCGAGGAAGCTGTCGAGGGTGTGGTTGATCGCGCCTTCGGTCGAGTTCTCCACCGGTACCACGCCGAAGTTTACCGCGCCGGCAGCCACTTCGCGGAACACCTCGTCGATGGCGGCCATCGGCACGCTGATCACCGCATGACCGAAGTGCTTCATCGCTGCGGCCTGACTAAAGGTGCCTTCAGGGCCGAGGTAGGCAACTTTCAACGGGTTTTCCAGCGCCAGGCAGGAGGACATGATTTCGCGGAACAGCCGCGCCATTTCCTCGTTGCCCAGCGGACCTTGGTTGCGCTCCATCACGCGCTTGAGCACCTGGGCTTCGCGCTCAGGACGGTAGAAGACCGGCAACTCGCCTTCCTTCAGCTCCTTCATTTTCACTCGCGCGACTTCTTCGGCGTAGCGCGCGCGGTCGCTGATCAGCTCGAGAATGCGCTCGTCGAGGTTGTCGATGCGCACCCGCAGCGCTTGCAACTCCTGCTCGGACATATCAGGCATGCTCCTTCTCGAACTCGGCCATGTAGGCCACCAGCGCCTCGACCGCGTCCATGCCAACAGCGTTATAGATCGAAGCACGCATGCCGCCGACCGAACGATGCCCCTTCAGATTGAGCAGGCCGCGCGCATCGGCGCCGGCGAGAAAGGCTTTGTCCAACTTCTCGTCGGCCAGGCGGAACGGCACGTTCATCCAGGAGCGCGCGTTGTGGGCGATGGGGTTGCTATAGAAATCACTGTCGTCGATGGCCTTGTACAGCAGGTTCTTCTTGGCGCGGTTGATACGCTCCATCGCCTCGACACCGCCCTGCTCCTTCAGCCACTGGAAAACCAGGCCGGAGAGGTACCAGGAATAGGTCGCCGGGGTGTTGTACATCGAACCGTTATCGGCGGAGATCTTGTAGTCGAGCATGGTCGGGCAGCTGGAGCGCGCACGACCGAGCAAGTCTTCACGCACGATCACCACCACCAGGCCGCTAGGACGGATGTTCTTCTGCGCACCGGCATAGATCAGACCGAACTGCGAAACATCGAGCGAACGCGAGAGAATGTCCGAGGACATGTCCACGACCAGCGGAGTATCGCCAACCTGCGGCACCCAGTCGAACTGCAGGCCGCCGATGGTCTCGTTGCTGCAGTAATGCACGTAGGCCGCGTCTTTCGACAGTTGCCAGTCGTTCTGCCCAGGAATGGCGAAATAGTCATGAGCCTTGGCACTGGCGGCCACGTTGATGGCGCCGTAACGACGCGCCTCTTCGATGGCCTTCTTCGACCAGATACCGGTCTCGACGTAATCCGCCACACCATTTTCCGGCAGCAGGTTCAGCGGGATTTCGGCGAACTGCTGGCTGGCACCGCCTTGCAGGAACAGCACCTTGTAGTCACTGGGCACGGCGAGCAGATCACGCAGGTCCTGCTCGGCCTGGCTAGCGATGGCCACGTACTCGTCGCTGCGATGGCTCATCTCCACCACCGAGAGGCCCTTGCCTTGCCAGTCGAGCATCTCGGCCTGGGCACGTTGCAGTACAGCGGTTGGCAGCGCGGCAGGGCCGGCGCAGAAGTTAAAAGCTCGCTTGCTCACGTCTGTCTCTCTCAGATTCACAGAACGCCACCACCAGGCGATGGCATGTCCACACTGCCTGCCGTGCTAGCGGGAGGCGCTTCAGCAGCGACAGTCGCGGCTAAACCCCCTCCCACGGAGCCCGACGTCACTCCTCGCGGCCTTCCTCGGCATCGACGACCGGCGCTTCGGCGTTTTCGGCGCTTTCAGCAACTTCAACGCCCTCTTCACCTTCAGCCAGTTCGTCCTCTTCTATCGGTGCCGGCTCCTGCACGCGCTCCAGGCCAACCAGGGTCTCGTCCTTGGCCAGCTTGATCAGGGTCACGCCCTGGGTGTTACGACCAGAACTGGACACTTCGTCGACACGGGTACGCACCAGGGTACCCTGATCGGAAATCAGCATGATTTCCTCACCGTCCTGTACCTGGATGGCGCCGACCAACTTGCCGTTACGCTCACTGGTGACCATGGCGATCACGCCCTGACCGCCACGACCGCGACGCGGGAACTTGCCAGACCAGTACGCTTACCGAAACCACGCTCGGAGGCGGTGAGAATCTGTGCGCCAGACTCTGGAATCAGCATGGAGATCAGTTGTTGCTCCTTGCCCAGGCGCATACCACGCACACCACGCGCGGTACGACCCATGGTGCGCACCTTGCTCTCGGCGAAGCGCAGCACCTTGCCAGCGTCGGAGAACAGCATGACTTCCTTGGCACCGTCGGTAATGGCGGCAGCGATCAGAGTGTCGCCCTCTTCCAGCCTCAAGGCGATCAGGCCGGCGCTACGCGGACGGCTGAACTGCACCAGCGGGGTCTTCTTCACGGTACCGAAAGCGGTGGCCATGAAGATGAAGGCACCAGTCGGCTCGGCGACCAGTTCAGGGGTTTCACCCTCGACTTCTTCGACTTCTTCGGCCTCGACCACTTCGACGGCTTCGCCTTCGATCAGCACGCCTTCGTCGTCCAGGTCTTCGTCGGCGCCAGCGCTTTGCTGCAGGGCTTCGAGGTCGATCTGCAACATCGCGGTGATGCGTTCGCCCTCATCCAGCGGCAGCAAGTTGACCAACGGACGACCACGGGCAGCACGCGATGCCTCGGGAATTTCGAAAGTACGCAGCCAGTACACCTTGCCCTTGCTGGAGAACAGCAACAGGGTGGCGTGACTGTTGGCAACCAACAGGTGCTCGACGTAGTCCTCGTCCTTCACGCCAGTGGCGGACTTACCCTTGCCACCGCGGCGCTGGGCCTCGTAGGCGGCCAGCGGCTGGCTCTTGGCGTAGCCACCATGGGAGATGGTGACGACACGCTCTTCCTCGGTGATCAGGTCGGCGATGGTCAGATCCTGACGCGAGGCGGTAATTTCGGTACGACGAGCGTCGCCAAACTCGGACTTGACCTTCTCCAGCTCCTCGCGGATCACTTCCATCAGGCGCACGGGGCTGGTCAGGATGTGGATCAGCTCGCCGATCAGGCTGAGGATTTCCTGGTATTCGGCCAGCAGCTTCTCGTGCTCCAGGCCGGTCAGGCGGTGCAAGCGCAGCTCGAGGATGGCCTGAGCCTGCTCGGGCGAAAGGAAGTACTTGCCATCGCGCAAGCCATACTGCGGATCGAGCCCTTCCGGACGGCAGGAATCAGCACCAGCGCGCTCGACCATGGCCTCCACGGCGGATGATTCCCAGGCAGTGGCGATCAAGCGCTCCTTGGCTTCGGCCGGGGTCGGCGAGGCCTTGATCAGCTCGATTACCGGATCGATGTTGGACAGCGCAACCGCCTGACCTTCAAGGATATGCCCACGCTCACGCGCCTTGCGCAGCTCGTATACGGTACGCCGGGTCACCACTTCACGGCGGTGACGGACGAACACCTCGAGCATGTCCTTGAGGTTCATGATCTTCGGCTGACCGTCGACCAGCGCCACGACGTTGATACCGAATACGCTCTGCATCTGAGTCTGGGCGTAGAGGTTGTTCAGCACTACGTCCGGCACTTCACCACGACGCAGCTCGATCACCACGCGCATACCGTCCTTGTCGGACTCGTCACGCAGCTCGGTGATGCCTTCGATCTTCTTCTCTTTGACCAGCTCGGCGATCTTCTCGATCAGACGCGCCTTGTTCAGCTGGTACGGCAGTTCGGTGACCACCAGTTGCGGGCGACCGCCGACCTTGTCGATGTCTTCGACCTCGACCCGGGCGCGTACATAGATGCGACCACGGCCAGTGCGGTAGGCCTCGATGATGCCGGCACGCCCGTTGATGATGCCCGCGGTGGGGAAATCCGGACCCGGGATGTATTGCATCAGGTCATCGACGGTCAGATCGGCGTTGTCGATCAGCGCCAGACAGCCGTCGATAACCTCGCTAAGGTTGTGCGGCGGAATGTTGGTGGCCATGCCCACGGCAATACCGCTGGAGCCGTTGACCAGCAGGTTCGGCACCTTGGTCGGCATGACTGCAGGGATCTGCTCGGTGCCGTCGTAGTTGGGCACCCAGTCGACGGTTTCCTTGTCCAGGTCGGCTAGCAGCTCGTGAGCCAGCTTGGTCATACGCACTTCGGTGTATCGCATGGCGGCAGCGTTGTCGCCGTCCACCGAGCCGAAGTTGCCCTGGCCATCGACCAGCAGGTAGCGCAAGGAGAAGTCCTGAGCCATCCGCACGATGGTGTCGTACACCGCCGTGTCGCCGTGCGGGTGGTATTTACCAATCACGTCACCGACCACACGGGCGGATTTCTTGTAAGGCTTGTTCCAGTCGTTGCCCAGTTCACTCATGGCGTAGAGCACACGACGGTGGACCGGCTTCAAGCCATCGCGCGCATCCGGCAGCGCACGCCCGACGATCACGCTCATCGCGTAGTCGAGGTAGGACTGTTTCAGCTCGTCTTCGATATTGACCGGGAGGATTTCTTTG
>Ga0070754_10003980_pt1 | contig 10253 bp, 8 predicted proteins | sample VirMetDEL_Sep_01_FD_75181 | JGI IMG/M metagenome (GOLD analysis project Ga0070754, IMG submission 75181) | Aqueous microbial communities from the Delaware River and Bay under freshwater to marine salinity gradient to study organic matter... | ecosystem: Environmental > Aquatic > Marine > Coastal... | reverse complement strand
GCGCCCGATCCGGTGGTTCTGCTCCAGCCGCTCGCGGTGCCGGTCCATGAAATGCCAGTACAGCGGATTGAACGGGCAGGCTCCTTCGCCGGTCTTCTTGCTGGGGGAATAGGTGCAGCCCGCGCAGTAATTGCTCATCTTGTTAATGTAATTGCCGCTCGCCGCATAGGGCTTGGACGCCAGCTTCCCGCCATCGGCATAGAGGATCATTGCCGCCACATTGGGCAATTCGACCCATTCATAGGCATCGGCATAGACCACGAGATACCAGTCCTGCACCTCGCGCGGGTTCACTCCAGCGAGCAATGCGAAATTGCCGAGTACCATCAGCCGCTGGATATGGTGCGCATGCGCATTGTCGCGGGTCGAGCGGATGCAGTCGGCGAGGCAGGCCATGTCGGTTTCGCCGGTCCAGTAAAACTCGGGCAGGCCGCGCTGCGCATTGAGCGCATTCGCTTTTTGCAGATGCGGCATCTGGTGCCAGTAGAAGCCGCGCACATATTCGCGCCAGCCGATGATCTGGCGGATGAATCCTTCGACGCTGTTGAGTGGCGCGCGCCCCTCGCGATAGGCTTCCTCCGCGCGGCGGCACAGCTCGAGCGGGTCGAGCAGGCCGAGATTGATGCTGGTCGAAAGCATCGAATGGAACAGATCGTCCTCGCCCGCGACCATCGCGTCCTGATAGGGGCCGAAACATTCTATCCGCTCGGCGAAAAAGGCATCGGCGGCCTCTTCGGCCTCGTCGCGCGTCACCGGCCAGCCGAATGTGTCGAGCGATCCGAAATGGTCGCCGAAGCGCGCCTCGACCAGCTGGATGACCTCCTGCGTCACGGCGTCGGGTGAGAATTTGGGGCGTTCCGGGGCGGCGAGCCCATCCTTGGGCGGCTTGCGGTTCTCGCTATCGTAATTCCACGCGCCGCCTTCGGGCTTGCCGTCCTCGGCCATGAGCAGCCCGGTCTTGCGCCGCATCTCGCGGTAGAAGAACTCCATCCGCAATTCCTTGCGGTCCTGCGCCCAGTCGTCGAACTCGGCCTGGGTGCAGATGAAGCGGTCGTCGCGCAGGATTTCTATTTCGCAGGCGAACTTGTCCGCCCATTGCTCCATGTCCTGCCGCACGCGCCACTCGCCTGCCTCGACCACGCTGACGCGACGAGGCTCGTGCCGTTCGATCGCGCGTGCGACCTCGCCGGTGAAGCTCCCTCCATTGTCCGGATCGCCAAGTTCGGTGTAGTCGACGCTCCAGCCCGCATCGCGCAATTCCTGGGCGAAATGGCGCATGGCGGAAAAGATCAGCGCGATCTTCTGCTTGTGGTGGCGGACATAGGTCGCCTCGTCCCACACCTCCATCATCAGGATGACGGTATCGTCCTTGGTGCGCCCGCGCAGGCTGGCAAGTTCGCGGGTCAGCTGATCGCCGAGGATGGGCACGAGGACGGGGCCGGGCATGGTTGTTCCAATGCCCGGCCCCCGCGATGGTGCCTTACAGCTTGGCGATTTCCTGCTTCGCCGCATCCATGCCCTGTTCGATGGCCTCGGGACCGAAGCCCGCCTTCTCGACGCGGACGAAATGCAGATCGTCCACCCCGATAAAGCCGAAGAAGGTGGTCAGCAGGCTTTCCTGGTTCTCGGCCAGCTGGTCGGTCGAATATTCGCCGCCGCGCGCCGAGGCGACCACGACCTTGCGGCCGCCTGCCAGCCCTTCAGGGCCGTTCGCGCCATATTTGAACGTCACGCCGGGCACGCCGAGCCGGTCGAGCCATGCCTTGAGCTGGCTGGGGATGGTGAAATTGTACATCGGCGCGCCGACGATCACCACGTCGCTGGCGAGGAATTCGTCGAGCACCGCGCGCTGTTCGGGATAGGCTGCAGCAACCGCTTCCTCATGCGTTTCGGGCGGGGTGCGGATCGCGCTGGTGGTGATCGGGTCGATATGTGGCAGCGGTTCGGCCACGAGATCGCGCGTGACCACCTTGGCCTCGGGATGCTTGGCAGTGAAATGGGCGAGCAGTTCGTCGGTCAGCTTGCGGCTGATCGACTGGTCGCCGGTGGTCGAGCTGTCGATACGAAGGATTTGCATAGGGTGAACTCCATAGTTACTGTTGATAACCTGGAGGCCATATGGAAACTGTACCCCACCCCGCGCAAGAAGGCACTTCGTTGTCCGATAGGGACACGGGTGTTCCCCTTGAGGTTCATAATGCGCCGCAATGCACCGCGGTGAACGACATCCTCGCGCGTGTCGGCGACAAATGGTCGGTCCGCGTGGTGATGGGGCTGGCCGACGGGTCGCGGCGGTTCAACGAATTGCGGCGCGATATTCCGGGTATTTCGCAGCGCATGCTTACGCGCACGCTGCGCGGGCTGGAGCGCGACGGGCTGGTCAGCCGCACGGTCACCCCCAGCGTGCCGCCGCGGGTCGACTATGCGCTCACCGCGCTGGGGCGCTCGCTGTGCGATCCGGTGGCGCAGCTGGGCAATTGGGCGATTGCCAATATCGGCAAGGTCGAGGCCGCGCGTGCGGTCTATGACGGCGGTCAGGACTAGGCCGAAAGATCGAGCTTTTCGCGCAGCATGTCGAGCGCGGCGCGCAGCGCGGCGATCCGCACGCCGTCGCGGCCGATCGGCCCGAAATGCTCTTCGCGGTGAGTCAGCGCGCCGGTTGTATCGGCGAGCGCAAAATGGACGAGGCCTTCCTCGTCATCTTCACCCCCGGGGCCAGCGAAACCGGTGATCGAAACCGCCAGCTGCGCATCCGATCGTTCAAGCGCGCCTGCGGCCATCGCTTCGGCGACCGCGCGGCTGACTGCGCCGCAATTCTCGACCATGTCACTTGCGAGACCCAGCAGATCGCATTTGGCCCCATCCGAATAGGACACCACGCCGCGGTCGAACACGTGGCTGTAACCCGGGACGTCGGTGAACAGCGCAGCGAGCAAGCCGCCGGTGCAGCTTTCGGCGGTGGCCAGCTGCCAGCCGCGGTCCTTGGCGGCGGCAAGGATTCGCTCGGCCAGCCGGCAGACGTCGTCGGGAAGGGCAGCTTCGAGTTCTTCGGCCATACGGCGGCAAACGTACCGGAGAAACGCCGGGTTCCCGAACTTGCGCGGCCCAAGCCTAGACGAAGCTGTAGGGGTCGATATCGACTGCCACGCGCACGCCGGGCGGGTGGTGGATCGCGGCCAGCCAGCGGCGGATGACCTGCTGCAATTGCACGCTGCGCCGTGCATTGATCAGGAAGCGGTAGCGATAGCGGCCGCGCAGCAATGCCATCGGGGCGGGCGCGGGGCCGAGGATCATGCATTCGGCGACATCGGGGCGGAAGGCGCCGATGCGGTTGGCCGCCTCGCGTGCCTCGGCATCGTCCTCGCTCGAAATGATGATCGAGGCCCAGCGGCCGAAGGGCGGGGCGCCCGCCTCGCGCCGCATCTCGGTCTCGGCGGAATAGAAGGCATCCCGGTCGCCCGCGGCCAGCGCGGCAATCACCGGCGCGTCGGGGTGACGGGTCTGCAGCAGCACTTCGCCCGGTTTCGAACCGCGCCCGGCGCGCCCGGCGACCTGCGCGACCTGCTGGTAGGTTCGCTCGCCCGCGCGCAGATCGCCGCCCTCGAGCCCGAGATCGGCATCGACCACGCCGACCAGCGTCAGTTCGGGGAAATGGAACCCCTTGGTTACCAATTGCGTGCCGACGATCACGTCCACCTCGCGCGCCTCGACTGCGGCGATGAATTCGGCGGCTCTGCCGGGCGAATTGAGCGTGTCCGAAGTGGCGACGAAAACACGCGCCTGCGGCAGGCGCTCAGCCACTTCGTCGGCGATCCGTTCGACCCCGGGGCCGCAGGCGACGAGGCAGTCGGGTTCGCCGCATTCGGTGCAAGTCTTCGGGGCGGGCGCCTCGTGCCCGCAATGGTGGCAGGCAAGCCGGCCGGTGAAGCGGTGTTCGACCAGCCACGCGCTGCAATTGGGGCACTGGTAGCGAAAGCCGCAATTGCGGCACAGCGTCAGCGGGGCATAGCCGCGCCGGTTGAGGAACAGCAGCGATTGTTCGCCGCGTTCGAGCCGCGCCTCGATCCCGTCGACCAGCCGCTGAGCCAGCCACATGCCCTGCGGCGGCTTTTCCTCGGTCAGGTCGATCGTCTCGATCGTGGGGATCTGCGCCCCGCCGTAGCGGCTCGGCAGGTCGATCTTCGCATAGATCCCGCTTTCGGCCATCTGCAGGCTCTCGAGCGCGGGGGTGGCGCTGGCGAGCACCACGGGCACCTGCTCGAAATGCCCGCGCATCACCGCGACGTCGCGCGCATTGTAGCGCACGCCTTCCTCCTGCTTGAAGCTGGTCTCGTGCGCTTCGTCGACCACGATCAGGCCAAGCCGTGCGAAAGGCAGGAACAGCGCCGAGCGCGCGCCGACGACCACCTGCGCGCTGCCTTCGGATACGGCGCGGTAGGCGCGCCGGCGTTCGGTCGATTTGAGCGAGGAGTGCCACAGCACCGGCGGCGCGCCGAACCGCTCCTCGAAGCGGTGGAGGAAGTTTTCGGTCAGCGCGATTTCGGGCAGCAGGACCAGCACCTGCCGCCCCATCCGCAGCGCCTCGGCGACGGGTTCGAAATAGGTTTCGGTCTTGCCCGACCCGGTCACCCCGTCGAGCAGGAAGGGGGCAAACTCCGCCTTGCGCACCGCGTTGGAAAAGATGTCCGCCGCCTCGCGCTGCTGCGCGCTTAGCGCGATCTCGACGAAATCGGGCCGCGCGGGCGGATAGGGGCGGTCGCAATCGACCTCCACCGGTTCGAGTGCGCCGTGATTGACCAGCCCGCGCAGCACGCCTTCGGAGACCCCGGCGATCCCTGCCAATTCGCGGATCGTCGCCTGCTCGCCTTCCAGCGCGCCCAATGCCGCCTCGCGCTGCGGCGTCATGCGCTCGGGCAGGCCGCCGGTCAGGCGGTATTCGGTCATTGTCGCGGGACCCTTGAGCGCGCCGCCCGATGACAGTGCCATCCGCGCCACGCTGGCGAGCGAGGCGACGTAATAGTCCGCGGTCCATTCGATCAGCCGCCTGAGCGCGGCGGACAGCGGCGGCACGGGCAGCACCCCGCGCAAATTGCGCAGCTTCTCCACCGGAATTTCGGTTCCCGGGAGCCGTTCAGCTTCCCAGACAATTCCGATCACTGTGCGCGGGCCCAGCGGGCATTCGACCACGGCGCCGGGCCCGACCACCATGCCCTCGGGCACCTTGTAGTCGAGCGGGCCGAGAGCGGCATTGAGGACGAGGCAGCGCACGCGGTTCATGGCCCGGCCATATGGGCGGCCACAGGTGTGCGAAACAAGGGCAGGATACAATGAGGACCAGCGATATGACCGATATTCTCGTCAAACCCACCGGACGGCGCGGCTTCCTCGGCGGGGCCATGGCCGGGGGCGGCCTTCTTCTGCTGCCCGCCTGTTCGACGATACCCGGTTTCGGCATGGTCGATGCGGTCCAGCGCATCCTGTTCCTGTCGAGCGAGCGGGCGTTCGCGCGGATGCTCGAGGGCGGCGGCTTCTGGGACGAACAGGTCGCGCAGGTCGGCTTCGGCGAGCTATTGGGCGCGCGCGGCGATGTGGTGTCGCGTATCCTGACCTCCGCATTGTTCAAGAGCCGGCTCGAAAACGCGTTCGGCGATATCGCCTATGAAGGCGCGCAGCGCGCGGCCCCACTGGTGACCGATGCGGTGCGCACCATCGGCATCCAGAACGCGATCGACCTCGTGCGCGGCGGCCCCACTGCGGCGACCAGCTTCCTGCGCGATTCGATGGGCCGCAGCCTGGTCGAGGCGATGGTGCCCGAACTGGGCGACGCGCTGCGCGTGGCGCAGGACCCGCTGGTGGCAGAGCTGGTGCAGGGTCTGGCCGGGGTCGATCTGGCGGGCGCGGTTACGCGCTTCGCGGGCACTATCGACACCACCATCTGGCGCGAGATCGGGACCGAGGAAGCGGCGATCCGCCGCAACCCGCAGGCCACGCGCGACCCGCTGATCATCGGCGTGTTCGGCGCGGGCGCGCAGTACTAGCCGCAGGCCATATCGGGCGCTAAGGCTCTGCGGGAATCGCAATTCCCCCGGAGCCTTCGCGCATGAAATTCTTTGTCGACACCGCCGATATCGCCGACATCAGGGAAATGGCCGACACCGGCCTGCTCGACGGCGTCACCACCAATCCGTCGCTGATCGCCAAATCGGGCCGCGACTTCATGGAAGTGACGAAGGAAATCTGCGATATCGTGGACGGCCCGGTCAGCGCCGAAGTCGTCGCGCTCGATCACGACACGATGATGAAAGAGGCCGAAACGCTGCGCAAGATCGCGGACAATGTCTGCATCAAGGTGCCGCTGACGATCGACGGGCTCAAGACCTGCAAGAAGCTGACCGGCGATGGCACGATGGTCAATGTGACGCTGTGCTTCTCCGCCAACCAGGCGCTGCTGGCGGCCAAGGCGGGCGCGACCTTCGTATCGCCCTTCGTGGGGCGGCATGACGACAACGGCTTCGACGGCATGGCGCTGATCCGCGATATCCGCCTGATCTACGACAACTATCCCAATTTCTCGACCGAGATCCTCGTCGCCTCGATCCGCAATCCGGTGCATGTGCTCGAAAGCGCGCGCATCGGTGCCGATGTCGCGACCATGCCCGCGGCGGTGATCAAGGGCCTGTTCAAGCATGTCCTGACCGAAAAGGGCATCGAAGGCTTCCTCAAGGACTGGGACAAGACGGGCCAGTCGATCCCCACCGCATAAGTGAGCGAACAGACCCCTCTCGACCGCTTCAAGCAGGCGCTGACCGGCGCCAGCCGCGCGCTTGCGCATGAAGCGGAGGTCGAGGTGGCGTGGAGCGCGGATACGCCGACCCAGTCGGGCAAGAACTTCCGCGTGCCGCTGCCCGGGCGCAATCTCCCGCGCGAGCAGGCGATCGAAGCGCGCGGATTTGCCGACAGTTTCGCGCTGCGGCTGCGGCATCACAGCGAAGCGCTGCACGGCAAGGGCGCGCCGCCCGAACCGATCGCGCGCGCCTGTTACGACGCGATCGAACAGGTCCGCTACGAAGCGATCGACTCCACGCGCTATGCGGGCATTCGCGGCAATCTCGACGCGGCGGTCGAGATGCGCACCGCGTCCGATCCGATCGTACGCGCCGAGGCGGCGGGCGATGTCCCGCTGCCCACCGCGCTGTCGCTGATGCTGCGCGAGGCGCTGACCGGCGAAGCGGTGCCCGAACGCGCCCGCGCGGGGGTTGATCTGGTGCGCGAGGATATCCTTGCCAAGATCGGCACCGACATGGACGGGCTGGCCGATGTGCTCGACGACCAGTGCGCCTTCCAGAACCTGACGCTCGACATCCTGCGCGATCTCGACCTGACGCTGCCCGAAACCCCCGAACCGACCGATGCCGAGGATGGCGAGGACGAGGAGGGCGAGAACCCCGAGGACCAGGACGAAACCGACGAGGAAGACGAGGGCGGGGCCGAACCCGATGCCGCCGATGCCCGTTCGGAAGTCACCGACGGCGAGGCCGAGGGCGACGCCGACCAGGACGTCGAGGGCGAACAGGAAATGTCCGATGGCGATCCGTCGGACGATGGCGAGGAAGGCATGCAGCCCGTCCGCCCCAATCGCCCGTGGACCGACTTTCCCGAAGGCTTCGACTACAAGGCCTATACCCAGAAATTCGACGAGGAGATCGAAGCCGCCGAGCTGTGCGACAATGAAGAGCTCGACCGGCTGCGCACCTATCTCGACAGCCAGCTGGCGGGCCTGCAGGGCGTGGTCACGCGGCTGGCCAACCGGCTGCAGCGCCGGCTCATGGCGCAGCAGAACCGCAGCTGGGACTTCGACCAGGAAGAAGGCATGCTCGATGCCGCACGGCTGACCCGCGTGGTGGTCAGCCCCGGCCATGCGCTCAGCTACAAGATCGAACGCGATACCGAGTTCAAGGACACGGTCGTCACGCTGCTGATCGACAATTCGGGCAGCATGCGCGGGCGGCCGATCTCGATCGCCGCGATCAGCGCCGATATCCTCGCGCGCACGCTCGAACGCTGCGGCGTGAAGACCGAGATCCTCGGTTTCACCACCCGCGCGTGGAAGGGCGGGCAGAGCCGCGAGATGTGGCTCTCCGACGGGCGCCCCGCGAACCCCGGACGCCTCAACGATCTGCGCCACATCCTCTACAAGAAGGCCGACGAGCCGTGGCGCCGCGCGCGCCGCAATCTCGGCCTGATGATGCGCGAAGGCCTGCTCAAGGAAAACATCGACGGCGAGGCGCTGATGTGGGCGCACGACCGCCTGCTGCGCCGCCCCGAGGACCGCCGTATCCTGATGGTCATTTCCGACGGCGCGCCGGTCGACGACAGTTCGCTGTCGGTCAACCCGGCAGGCTTCCTCGAGGGCCATCTGCGCAAGGTGATCGACTGGATCGAGAACCAGTCACCCGTTCAGCTCGCCGCGATTGGCATCGGCCACGACGTCACGCGCTATTACAAGCGTTCGGTGACGATCATGGATGTCGAGCAGCTCGGCGGGACGATCATCGAGCAATTGGCCGATTTGTTCGAGATCGAGAAATAGGCCGCGCCTCTTCAAGCATCGTCATCCCCGCGCAGGCGGGGATCCCGCTACTGTGAAGCTGGCGAGAAAGTGAGCGGGACCCCCCTCTGCGCGGGGGCGACGGGCCGAGGGGCGGGGTCAGAAGCCGCAAATTGGGGCGCCTGCTTGCAGGCGAGGAGGAGAGACAAGCTACCATGAACGTTACCGAAGCCGTCCAGACGCGCCGCTCCGTGCGCGCTTTCACCGATCAGCCGGTCGAGCGCGAAACGCTCACCCGCATCCTCGAGAAGGCGCAGCGCAGCCCCTCGGGCGGCAATACGCAGCCGTGGCACGGGATCGTCCTGACGGGCGAGCCGATGCAGGCGCTGTTTGACCGCGTGGCGCAGGATTTGCCCAAGGGGCGCGAGGCGTTTGCGCCCGAATACAATGTCTATCCGCCCGAACTCGACGGCGCCTACGAACAGCGCCGTCGCGGCGTGGGCGAGGACATGTATGGCGCGCTCCAGATCTCCCGCGAGGAGAAGGGCAAGCGGCTGATGTGGTTCGCCAACAATTTCCGCGCTTTCGGCGCACCGGTGCTGACGCTGGTCCACACGCCCCGATACATGGGCCCGCCGCAGTGGAGCGATATCGGCATGTGGCTGCAGACACTGGGCCTGCTCGCGCGCGAGGAAGGGCTCGACACCTGTTTTCAGGAAGCCTGGGCCGTTTATGCGCCGCAGATCCGCGAAATGGTCGACATCCCCGAGGATCACACCTTCTTCTGCGGCGTCGCCATCGGCTACCGCGACGAGGAAGCCGCGGTGAACAATTTCGCCGTGAAGCGCGCCGGGATCGAGGAAAGCGTGCGCTGGGAAGGGTGGTAGTACCCTGACCAATAGTCATTGCGAGCCGCAAGGCGAAGCAATCCATCACCCGACACTAGCGAAATACACCAGGTCGGAAGATGGATTGCCACGTCGCCTCCGGCTCCTCGCATTGACTGCTTGTTGACCGCCCCCCGCCTCCGCGCCATTGCGCTTCGCATGACCGATACGCCGCTCAAGCTGTTCAACTCGCTCACCCGCGAGTTGGAGGAATTCACCCCCGTCCACGAGGGCGAAGCGCGCGTCTATTCCTGCGGGCCGACGGTCTACAACTACCCGCATATCGGCAACATGCGCGCCTATGTCTTCGCCGACGTGCTGGGCCGCACGCTGAGCTGGAAGGGGTACGATCTCACCCACATCATCAACATCACCGATGTCGGCCATCTGACCGACGATGGTGATGCGGGCGAGGACAAGATGGAGAAGATGGCTGCCGCCAAGGCGCAGTCGATCTGGGACATCGCGAAGCACTATACCGAGGCCTTCTGGGCCGATGTGAAAGCGCTCAACATCCGCGAGCCGGCCAAGTGGTCGGTGGCGACCGATTACATCGACGAGATGATCGACTTCGCGAAGGGCATTGCCGACCGGCATTGCTACGAGCTCGACAGCGGGCTCTATTTCGATGTCTCGACCGTGGCCGATTACGGCCGCCTCGCACGAGCGGTGACCGAGGAAGGCGAGGGCCGGATCGACACCGTCGCGGGCAAGCGCAACGCCGCCGATTTCGCGATCTGGCGCAAGACCCCGGCCGGCGAGACGCGGCAGATGGAATGGGACAGCCCGTGGGGCAAGGGCGCGCCCGGCTGGCATCT
>Ga0070754_10003979_pt1 | contig 10253 bp, 9 predicted proteins | sample VirMetDEL_Sep_01_FD_75181 | JGI IMG/M metagenome (GOLD analysis project Ga0070754, IMG submission 75181) | Aqueous microbial communities from the Delaware River and Bay under freshwater to marine salinity gradient to study organic matter... | ecosystem: Environmental > Aquatic > Marine > Coastal... | reverse complement strand
TGGCTGTCGACGAGCATCAGGCCGGCTCCTCTTCGGGCAATTCGAGCCGCGGGAAGACCGGGGTCGGCTTGTCGATAGCATGGCCACTCGCCGCCAAAGCGCTTAACCAGTCCGCATCGCCCAGGTTGGCATAGGACCTGCGATCCGCCGGGATACCCAGCTGGTCGAGCACTGCCGCGGCCTTTTCGGGGACGACAGGCTGGATCGCGATGGCGAGGTCGCGGATGGCGATGAACAGCGTTTGCAGCACCGCCTTCATCCGTTCGGGATCGGTCTTCTTGAGCCCCCACGGCGCCTGTTCGTCGACATAGGCATTGCAGGCATACACGGCTCGAAGCCAGGCTTCGATCCCGACCGAGAAATTAAGCGCTTCGAATTCTTGCGGCAGCGTTTCGGCGCAGGCCTTCCCAACTGTGGCCAGGAGCGTGTCGTCTTCGCTGGCTGCGGAGAACAGCTCGAGCTTGCCGTCCATGTTCTTGGCGATCATCGAAAGCGTGCGCTGGGCAAGATTGCCGAAACTGTTGGCTAGTTCGGCATTTACCTTGTTAACAAGCGCTTGCGCCGAATAGCTGCCATCCTGTCCGAAGGTAACCTCGGCCATGAGGAAGTACCGCAGCGCATCCACGCCGAACTTGTCGGCCAGCTCCATCGGATCGGTGACATTGCCCGCTGACTTGGATTCCTTGACCCCGCGATTGAGCAGGAAGCCATGCCCGAAGACCTTCTTCGGCAGCGGCAGGTCCGCGCTCATCAGGAAGGCCGGCCAGTAGATCGTATGGAAGCGGACGATGTCCTTGCCGATCAGGTGGAGATCGGCGGGCCAGAACTTGTCCCACAATTCGCCGCCATCGGGATAGCCGACGCCGGTGATGTAATTGGTCAGCGCGTCGACCCAGACATACATGACGTGGCCATCGCCGCTGGGCACCTTGACGCCCCAGTCGAAACTGGTGCGGCTGACCGACAGGTCCTGCAAGCCGCGTTCGATGAACGCGACCATCTCGTTGCGCCGGCTCACCGGTTCCAGGAAGCCGGGCGTCTTGAGCAGTTCGAGCAGGGGCTCGGCATAGTTGGACAGGCGGAAGAACCAACTTTCCTCCTCGGTCCATTCGACCGGAGTGCCCTGCGGCGAGAGCTTGGCCCCGCCCTCGCCTTCGACCAGTTCGCCTTCGTCGTAATAGGCTTCGTCGCGAACCGAGTACCAGCCTTCGTAGCGATCGAGATAGAGGTCGCCCTTCTTCTCCATCGCCTCCCAGATCGCCTGGCTCGCGCGGTGGTGATCGGGATCGGTGGTGCGGATGAAACGGTCATAGGAAATGTTCAGAACATCGAACAGTTCCTTGAAATGGCCCGACATTTCATCCGCAAGCTCACGCGGGGTGCTGCCGATGTCGCGGGCTTTCTGGGCCATCTTCAAACCGTGTTCGTCGGTCCCCGTCTGGAAGCGGACTTCACGGCCGCGCAGGCGCTGGAAGCGGGCGATAACATCAGCCGCGATCGTCTCGTAGGCATGGCCGATATGCGGCTTGCCATTGGGATAGTGGATCGCGGTGGTCAGGTAATAGGGTTCAGCCATCGGCTCGCTCGCTAGCGGTAGCCGCCTTGGCGAGCAAGGTGCCGATTTCCATCGCCAGCAGTCCCGCATCGAAATTATAGGTTGGTTGCTCGCCGGTCAGGCGGACCAGTTCGCTATGCGTGTCGATGACGGGTCGCGGATCGGCCATCGCCCCGTCGAGCCGTTGCGCCGCTGCCGAGCGGGCCAGTTCGAGCACCGCGCGGATCCGCTCGCGGTCAGGCCGCGCACCGATCAGCCCCGCGAGTGTGCCGCGCAGCTGGAAATCGGGATCGCCGCGGGCCAAGATTGCATCCATCGCCTGACGCACCTTGCCCAGTTCCATGTCGACGAACTGGAGCGCGGCGCCGGGCGAACCACCGGCCGCCGCAATCGCCGCCGCGCGTGTGGCAGTGTCCGCTCCCGGCGAGAGATCGGCCAGCAGCCGGTCCATCTCGGCATCGGATACCGTCGGAAAGCGCAACACGCGGCAGCGCGAGCGGATGGTCGGCAGCAGGCGGGCCGGACTGTGCGCGACCAGCAGGAAATAAGTGCCAATCGGCGGTTCTTCGAGGCTCTTGAGCAGCGCGTTGGCGGCATTGCGCTCGAGATCGTCGGCCGGATCGATGATGATCGCGCGCTTGTCGCCGAGTGTCGGGCGGGTTCCGAGCCGCGCCTGCATGCCGCGCACCTGCGCTATACGGATGCTGCGCGCGACATCGTATGGCTTGCCGTCGGCGCGCTTGCGTTCTTCCTTGTCGTCCTTGGGAGCGTAGGTGAGCGTCAGTATGTCGGGATGGTTCTGGGCATCAGCGGGATCCACACCGACCAGTTCGCAGGCGGCGGCGAAGGCAAAGCTGCCCTTGCCCACGCCGCGTCGTCCGGCCAGCAGCCAGGCGTGGTGCATGCGTTCCCCGCTCAGGGCCTTGCGCCATTCGCGCCAGGCAGTCTCGTGGCCGAGCAGCATCAGTCCGCCCCATCACCGAACCGCGTGGCGATTTCCGCCAGGATGCGCCGGTGCACATCCTCGACGCTGCCGCTGCCGTCGACCACCGCGAACCGACCGGGTTCGGCACGCGCGAAGGCGAGGAAGGCTGCGTTGACGCGCGCATGGTAGTCGGCTGCACGCCCGCCGATGGCGTCGCTGACGCCGCCATCGCGCTGCGCAAGACGTCCCGCCACCGCCTGCGCGGGCGCATCGATGACGATTGTCAGATCGGGCAATAGCCCCGCGCTGCCCAGCGAATGCAGCGCCATCACGCGGTCATCACCCAGCGCCCCGGCCTCGCCCTGATAGGCCCTGCTCGAGTCGATGAAGCGATCGCAGACCACCCAATGGCCCGCGTCTAGCGCAGGCCGGATCAGCCGCGCCACGTGATCCGCGCGCGCTGCGGCGAACAGCAGCGCCTCGGCCTCGAGCGTCCAGCCATCAGCCGGCGGATCGAGCAGCAACGTACGGATCGCTTCCGCGCCCGGCGTACCGCCCGGCTCGCGTGTGAGTTCGACCCCCAGGCCGCGCTTGCGCAAGTGGTCCGCCAGCAGGCGCGCCTGGGTGGACTTGCCCATGCCCTCCCCGCCTTCGAAGGCGATGAAGCGGCCCGCGCTCACCCGAGCCAGCTCTGGAATGCGTTGAAGACGCGGCGGACGATCGAGGCTTCGGACACCTCTTCGGCCGCGACCAGCGGCACGCGGTGTTCGGGCATGCCGGCGATCGACACCACCAGTTCGGCCACTTCTTCACCCTTCGCGACCGGAGCCTGCAGTGGTCCTTCATAGCTGATCGTCAGCGATATCTCGGGATCGCTGCCGCGGGGCACGGCAATGCGCAAGGGCCGGCGCGTGGTCAGCCCGACCGTGCCTGCTCCGCCCTCCTGCACGCGCGCCGTGCCGATGTGTGCGTTCTGCGCGAACAGCACGCGGCTGTCGAAATTGCGAAATCCCCATTCGATGAACTGCCGCGCGGCGCGGCGCCGCTCGCGTCCGCCCGGGCTGCCCGCCACCACCATCACGAGGCGCTGGCCGTCGCGTTCGGCGGACCCGAGGAACCCGAACCCCGCCTGGTTGGTATAGCCGGTCTTGATGCCGTCGGCGCCGGGCACGACACCGGTTATCGGATCGTGGTTGCGCTGTTCGATTCCGTTGTACTCGAGACCCTGCGCGCCGACGAAATGACGGTATTTCGTCGGGTGCCGTACCACCATGGCTTGCGCCAGCGTGCCGAGATCGCGCGCGGTGACGAACGTCCTGCCTTCGTCCATCCAGCCATTGGGATTGCCGAAATGGCTGTTGGCCATGCCGATCTCGCGCGCCTTGGCATTCATCGCAGCGACCCAGTCCTCGACCGATCCGGCCGCGCCTTCGGCCAGCACCACCGCGCCGTCATTTGCGGAGACGGTGGTCACGCCGTGAAGCAGGTCGTCGACCGACACGCGCGCGTCTTCAGCGAGGAACATGGTCGAGCCCTTGCGGTGCCACTGGCGGAAAGTCTCCGGCCGCACACCGAAGATCCGTTCACGCAGGAGGCGGCCCTCGTCGATCCATTCGAAAGCGAGGAAAGTCGTCATCACCTTGGTGATCGACGCGGGCATGAACCGCCGGTCTATCTCCCGCTGATAAAGGATCTGGCCGCTTGTGGCATCGAGCAGATAGGCGATCGGCGCATCGGCCTCGCTGGGAATGGCGGCGCCCGGCGCACGCTGCGCGCCAAGCGGTGCAGCGATGCAGGCCATTGCCATGCTAGCCAGTAAAGTCAGGCGGTTGCGCAAGTGTGCTCCCGTCGCCGGGCAGGAGCCGCGGCGGATCAATCGAGTGGTCGTATCAGCGCGTCGCTATAACCGCGTGAGCGAAGCTTGGCGAGCGCCTCCTCCGCCTGTCCACGGGTTGCGAAGGGTCCCACGCGAACGATTGCCAAGGCACCGCTGTCTTCAACATAGCCCTGCACTTCGCGCGCCAGCTTCTGCGCATTGGCCCTGACCGAAAAGGCGCCGAGCTGGACCGCGAACTTCCCGTCCGGATCGGTCGGCACCATGACCGGGGGCCGGGCAGGACCGCCTTCGACTGCATTGCGCAACTGCGGCCGTCCGGCCGGCGGTTCGGCTGGCGTGAGCGCAGGCTCTTCCGCTTCACTCGCAGCATCTTCCACCAGCGCCTCCTCGTTCGGGTCGCGGGTTTCGATGACCTCGAGCGTCGGCGCGACACCGCTCACCTCGGCTTGCCGCGGATCGCCGAGCGGCGCCGAGCCGCGCGGCGGCAGCCTGCGCTTGAGGACTTCGAGCAGGCCCTGCGGCGTGTCCATCCGCGGGGGTGCCTCGCGCCCGGCGCGCAGTTCCGCACGCTGTTCCTCGGGCGGGTTCACCCGCCGCATGCGGATGGGAGCTCCCTCACCGATCCCCAACTGCGCGATAGCGTCGGGGGCCAGTGCGATCAGCCGGTCGTTGGTCATCGGTCCGCGCCGTTCGAGCCGGACAAGGATGGTCCGCCCGGTGTCGAGCGAGGTCACCTCGACATAGCTCGGCAAGGGGAGTGTCCGATGCGCGCCGGTCACCCCCGTCACGCCGGCCTCTTCGCGCCCCGCATAGCCGACCTGGTCGTAATTCATCGTATCGACCGGGGTATAGGTTACGCCGTCGATGGTGAACGGATCGCCGACCACGACGGGGTAATCGGCGGCGGGGCCGTTGCCCGCTTCGGGCGCGGTGCTTGCGGCCGGGGCTTGCGCGTTCGAAGCGCAGGCACCGAGGCCGAGCAGGCCCAGCCCGGCGCTCGCAGCAAGAAGTATCCTATTCGGCGATTTCATCTGCGAGCAGCCCCACACTCATGGCGTAATAGTTCGAACAGTTGTATTCGAGGATCACCCGATAATTCGAGGTTAACAGCCAAGCCGGCGTGCCGGGACCGTCGGGCTGGAACAGCGTGACCAGCACGTCGTCGCCGATCGCGCGCTGGGGCTGGATGCCGAGTGCGCGCCATTCCGACACCGGCTTGTAGACGCTGTGCCGTTCGTGGACGCGCGAACACACCGCGGCAGCGATCGGCGTGCGGTAGGCCGCGACGTCGAAGCCGGAGGGAACATAGGCGCCCACGCCCCAGGGCTGGCCTTCGCGCCAGCCCGCGTCGCGGAAATAGTTGGCGATCGAGGCCAGCGCATCGGCGCTGTCGTTCATGATATCGGCACGGCCGTCGCCATTGCCGTCGGCGGCGAGCCGCAGGTAGACCGAAGGAAGGAACTGCGGATTGCCGAAGGCGCCCGCCCAACTGCCCTGCAGTTCGCCGCGGGAGTAGCCCTTGTCGGCCACCTTCATCAGCGCGACCCACTCGCTGGCGAAGAGGTCGCGGCGGCGGCCTTCCCAGGCGAGCGTGGCAAGCGCCTGCGAAAGGTCGAACCCGCCTTTGACCGCGCCATAGGCGGTTTCATGTCCCCAGATGGCGACCACGATTTCGCCCGGCACGCCGTAATCGCGTTCGATGGCGCGCAGCGTGCCCGACCACTCGGCCCGCGCGCTGCGTCCCCCGCGGATGCGCGCGGCATCGACGTGCCGCGCGATATAGGGCGCAAGAGCCGGATAGCCGGACGAGGTCGGCGATCCCGGCTGCGCACGGTCGAGCCGGATCACCCGGTCGTTTGGCTCCAGTCCCGCGGTCATGCGCGCCAGAGTCGCTCCGCTGACCCCTTCGGCGCGTGCCTTGGCGATCAGCAGCTGGACATAGGCATCGAAGCTCAGGTCCTGCTGGGCGGTGGCGGGAACGGCGGGCAATGCGAGCGCAAATGCCCCGGCGGCGGCGAGAAGGGGTTTGAATTTCATCCGGCGATTGTCGCAGAGCGAAGCTTAACGGCAAGTGTCATTTGGCGTTTACGGGGCACGGCCCGTCCTCCTTGCAGGTAAATGCGTGACAAGCTCGGCCGAAGTGACTAGCTAGCCCGCGCTCGCGGAGAGGTGGCAGAGCGGTTGAATGCACCGGTCTTGAAAACCGGCAAGGGTGCAAGCCCTTCGTGGGTTCGAATCCCACCCTCTCCGCCACGATCCCCGATCAGTCCTTGTCGCCAGGCTTGCGGACCAGCGATTGCGCGCTGCGATCGCCCTTGGGGTAGTCCTGCGGATCGATCGACGACTGGTTCTGCAGGGCCTTGTGATCCTTGATGGTCTTGCTGTCTTCGGCGTCCTGCGCCGCGTCGTCCTGGGCCTGGGGGGTATCGCGCTTCGGGATTGTCATGGTGTTCTCCTTTCCTCCCCCAACGCGCGGCATGCTGACTGGTTGCGTCTAGCGTCCGCGCGCGGCGATTTCGTCCATCGCCTCGCGCAGCTTGGGATCCCATTCGGCCTTGAGCTCCCTGATCTTGGCAAGCAGTTCCTCGTTCTCGTAGGACGGCGTATCGAGCCGGAAGACATCGGCAATCTCGCGCATCGAGGTGCGATCCATCTCCTCCCACGCTTCGACCATGGCGGTGGCCGACTGGCGGTCGTGACCCAGCGCCTCGTAGACCGAACGGCCCATCCGCAGGCTGCTGTCATAGGTTTCGCGGACGATGTCGCGGCAGCCCATCGCCCACAGGTGATAGACATGGTCGCGGTCCTTAGCGCGTGCGACGACGTGCAGGCCCGGGAAGTTGGCACAGGCATAGCGTACCAGCCGGTCGATCTGCTCGCGCTCGTCGAGCGCCACGACGAGGATCCGCGCGCGGTCGATCCCCGCGCTGGCGAGCAGGTCGGGCCGCGTCGCGTCGCCGTAATAGGTCGTGACGCCGAACTTCTTGAGCACTTCTAAATGCTCGCTGTTGTAGTCGATCACCGTCGCGCGGTGTCCGGCGGCATCAAGCATGCGGTCGACGATCCCGCCGACGCGCCCGCGCCCCGCGATGATGATCGGGTTGTCCTCGTCGATGGCATCGGCCTCGCGGCCGCCCTGACCGGTCGAATAGGCATGCGCGATGAGCTTGTCGTAGAGGATGAACAGCAGCGGGGTGACCAGCATGGTCAGCGCGACGATCAGCAGCAACTGATCGGCGAAGGCGGGTTCGAACACCGCATTGGCGACGCCGAAGGCGATCAGGACGAACGCGAACTCGCCCGCCTGCGGCAGGCTCAGGCAGAACAGCCACAGCGCCTGCCGCCGCAGGCCGTAGAACCAGCCGACCACCAGCAGCACTGCCATCTTGGCAGCCACCGTCACCGCGGCCCAGAACACCACCGAATCCCAGATCGTGCTGGCGAGCGCGAAGTCGATCCCCGCGCCGACAGTGATGAAGAACAGCCCCAGCAGCAGGCCCTTGAACGGGTTGATGTCGCTTTCGAGCTCGTGGCGGTATTCGCTGGTGGCAAGCACCACGCCCGCGATGAAGGCGCCGAGCGCGGGCGAGAGGCCGACCAGCGACATCAGCAGCGCGATCCCGATCACCACGAGCAATGCTGCGGCGGTGAACAGTTCGCGCAGATTGGCGCGCGCGATGTAGCGGAACAGCGGGCGGATCGCGAAGATTCCGATCGCGATCACCGCGGCTACCGCACCGATCCGTGTGCCTGCAGCCAGCCAGCCCGACATGTGTGCAGTGAAGTCGATCCCGCCATGCGCGCCCCCGCCCGTGTGGTCCGCAGCCGCACCGGCGAGTTCGGGGAGCGCAAGCAGCGGCACCAGCGCGAGGATCGGGATGACCGCGACGTCCTGCACCAGCAGCACCGAGAAGCTCGCTTCGCCGCCCTCGGTCTTGAGCAGGCCCTTCTCGGTCAGCGTCTGGACGATGATCGCGGTCGAGCTCAGCGCCAGCACCATGCCGACCGCCAGCGCGGTCTGCCAGCGCTGGTCGGCCAGCAGCGCGATGCCGGTCAGCGCGAACGTGGTCAGCAGCACTTGTCCGCCGCCCAGCCAGGTGAGTTTGCCGCGCATCGCCCACAGGCGCCGCGGCTCCATTTCCAGCCCGATGATGAACAGCATCATCACCACGCCGAATTCGGCGAAGACCTGCAGCGCCTCGACATCGACCGACAACGCGGCGAGGAGCGGTGATATCGCCATGCCTGCGAGCAGGTAGCCAAGCACCGAGCCGAGCCCGATCCGCGTGGCGAGCGGAACGGCCAGTACCCCTGCGATCAGGATCAGGAAGGCGAGGATCAGGAAACCGGTCACGCTGTCATTCCCCTCGCGCTGTGGCGCGTGTCAGGCCTCAGATATGGAGCGCGCGGCCATAGCTCGCAAGCACGCTCTCATGCATCGATTCGCTGATCGTGGGATGCGGGAACACCGTCTGCATCAGCTCGGCCTCGGTGGTCTCGAGCGTCTTGCCGACGACGAAGCCCTGGATCATCTCGGTCACCTCCGCGCCGATCATGTGCGCGCCGAGCAGTTCGCCGGTCTTGGCGTCGAACACGGTCTTCACGAAGCCCTCGGCCTCGCCCAGCGCGATGGCCTTGCCGTTGCCGATGAAGGGAAAGGTGCCCGCCTTGACGTCGTGGCCCGCTTCCTTCGCCTTGGCCTCGGTCAGGCCGACGCTGGCGATCTGCGGATGGCAATAGGTGCAGCCCGGGATGTTGGCGCGGTCGAGCGGGTGCGGGTGGACCTCCTTGTTGCCCAGTTCCCGCGCGATCGCCTCGGCCGTGGTGACGCCCTCATGGCTCGCCTTGTGCGCCAGCCACGGCCCCGGTGTGCAATCACCGATCGCCCAAAGGCCCTTCGACTTGGTGCGCCCGTAATCGTCGATCTGGATAAAGCCGCGATCCATTTCGACCAGCTTGTCGAGGCCGACATTCTCGGTATTGGGGACGATGCCAATCGCGGTGATGCAATGGCTGAACTCGGTCTCGTTCGCCTTGCCCTTGCTGTCCTTGATCTTGGCCTTCACGCCCTTGTCGGTGACCTTGAGGTCCTCGACCCCCGCGCCGGTCATGATCGTCATGCCCTGCTTGGTCAGGCTCTTTTCGAGGAAGGCGGAGACGTCCGCGTCCTCGACCGGCACCACGCGGTCGAGCATCTCGACCACGGTCACATCGACGCCCATGTCGTTGTAGAAGCTGGCGAATTCGATGCCGATCGCGCCGCTGCCGATCACCAGCAGCTTCTTCGGCATTTCCTTGGGGGTCATTGCGTGGCGATAGGTCCACACGCGCTCGCCATCCGCCGGGGCGAAGGGCAGGTCGCGCGCCCGCGCGCCGGTGGCGACGATCACATGCTTGGCGGTGAGCTTCTCCTCGCCCTTCTCGCCTTTCACGGTGAGGCTGGTGGGGCCGGTCAGCGTGCCCTCGCCCATGTGCACTGCGATCTTGTTCTTCTTCATCAGGTGCGTGACGCCCTGATTGAGCTGCTTGGCGACGCCGCGGCTGCGCTTCACCACCGCCTCAAGGTCGGCCTCGATCTCGCCGGCGATCTTGAGCCCGTAGTCCTTGGCATGCTGCGCATAGTGCAGGATCTCGGCCGAACGCAGCAACGCCTTGGTCGGGATGCAGCCCCAGTTGAGGCAGATCCCGCCGAGCAGTTCGCGTTCGACAATGGCGGTCTTGAGCCCCAGCTGCGCGCAGCGGATCGCCGCGACATAACCGCCCGGGCCGCTGCCGAGCACGATGACGTCATAATTGGTGTCAGCCATGATTCGTCTCTGTAGTCTCTCGTTTGGTCGCAGACATGGACCGGGTGTTACACGGTCCAGGCGAAGAAAATCCGTGGCGCGCGGGACCGCGAATTGCGGCGGTCCGGAGCGGGGAATGGGTGCGGGTCA
>Ga0070754_10003969_pt1 | contig 10264 bp, 23 predicted proteins | sample VirMetDEL_Sep_01_FD_75181 | JGI IMG/M metagenome (GOLD analysis project Ga0070754, IMG submission 75181) | Aqueous microbial communities from the Delaware River and Bay under freshwater to marine salinity gradient to study organic matter... | ecosystem: Environmental > Aquatic > Marine >... | reverse complement strand
TCGAGCGGGAGACCGCAGATGGTTTCGTTTTCGTCTGTCATTACACCGTTGCCGCCAACGATGGAACGTATTCCAGTTCTGCCTATGGCAGCATTGGTTTCGAACGCCCCGACAACCTGATCCCTTACGCTGATCTGACCGAAGAAATCGTGATCGGCTGGGTCAAGGAAGGCCTTGGCGACGAAAAAGTTGCTGAAGTGGAGGCTGCACTCCAAGCTCAAATCGACGAGCAACGCAACCCAACCAAAGCAAACGGCGTCCCCTGGACCAACTGATTGCATAAAAAAGGAGCAGTTGTTCAGGCTGCTCCTCTTTATGACAGCGGTGATCCGAGTGCCTTCCCAAACCAGATCGACCTACAGCGCACGCCTGTGACCGGCAGCGGTGTGCCCTGAGGTGCGTAGTGACTCGCCCTAGTCCGCGGGCGATGTGCTAGGCATTAGATGGGCCAGCGCGGCTGCAACCGCCTGACCCATGACCGATCCACCGACATGGACCGCACGGACTACGAGATCCCAGTCTTGTAGCACTACCCTGTACTGGTAGCCGGCACAGCCATGATCGAGATCATCGCCGCTGTAGCCGGCGCCAGCATCAGCGTCGCGGCCATTGGGGCAGCAGGCTTCACCCGCAAGTCAGACGAGGCCAGGGAGGCGGTGGTGCGTCTCACTGCAGCCGTTGAGCACATAGCCACGCAGCTGGAGGTGCTTCACAGCGATATGAAGGAAGATCGCAAAGAAACTTTCGGCAGGTTATCGACAGTCGAGCAACGCGTCTCTAGGTTGGAAGCAAGACCACCTTCCTGCTGAGCATGGATCAGGCCACCACTTTCGCCGTTATTGCGGTCGCTGTCGCTGCTGGCTCTGAAGTGATTGGCATGTTGCCAATCAGAGAAAACAGCTGGGTTCAGCTGTTGTTGAAGGTGCTGCAGACTGCCTTCCCAAAGCGCCAAGGCTGAACCATGGCCAACGAAGCGCCAATCTCGTTGCAGCAGCTCTTCAGGTATTACAAGGGCTTGCCGCACCAGGCGGCCGCGGTTCAGCAGCTGGAAAACGATCTAGAAAAGAACGGCTACAGCGTCGCGATGCGCAGAAGCCGCGAGTGGTTCGGGACATGGAGTCAGGACGGCAAGCAAACCGATCTGGCCGCCGCAATCGCGCTGATTAAGGAGTTCGAGGGCTGCCACCTCAGTGCATACCCTGATCCGCTCAGCGGTGGCGATCCTTGGACCATCGGTTATGGCACGACGCGCTACAGCACCGGCCTGCCGGTCAAGCGTGGCGATCTGATCAACGTGATCGAGGCCGACATCTTGCTGCGGCTTGAGGTTGATCGGATTGCAGAGAAGCTGCGCAGCACGGTCCCCCATTGGAAGATGATGGACGACAGCCAGCGCAGTGCGTTGGTCAGCTTCGCCTACAACCTTGGCGCCGGCTTCTATGGCGCTGCAGGCTTTGAGACGATCAGCCTTTGCCTGCACGAGCGCAACTGGGGCGATGTGCCTGCAGTGCTTCAGTTGTACCGCAACCCCGGCACCATCGTCGAAGCTGGCCTGCTGAGGCGCCGCAGGGCCGAAGGCAAGCTATGGGGGCAACATCGAGCAGAGATCCAGCAGGAGCCGGCCAAGCTGCGCCCTGAGAGCTCGTTCAGCGCACGGCTGACACCGCACATAAGGCTCGGTGAGTTTGCGCTTGATCAAGAGGCCAGGCGATTCGATCGTCAGGATCAGCTGGACATCGCAGCTGAGCTGGCTGCATTCTTGGAGCGTGTGCGGGTGCAGTTTGGCGGCAAGCCAGTGGTGATCGTTTCCGGCTACCGGCCAGAAGCTATCAACCGTGCTGTAGGCGGCGCCAGCAACAGCGAGCACCTCTTCAACGTTGGGTGCGGCGCTGTCGATTTCTACATCGCTGACGCTGATCTGTATCTGGTGCAGGCTTGGTGCGATGAGCACTGGCCCTATTCGATCGGCTACGGCGCGAAAAAGGGATTCGTGCATCTAGGCATCCGAGGCAGCAGGGCAAAGGTCCGCTGGGATTACTGAGCCAAAAGGTTGCGGCGGCTACAGTTGCTTAGCGGCACAGCGCCATGGCGGGCTTTTACTTGGAGGTGACGTGCAAGCTATTCATTCGATCAGACAAGCCGGCTGACCTGATCCCTGGCGATGTTTACAGCCAGATCGCTGAGCACATCAGATCAGATGAAGACATCATCGACGTTGAGGTGAATTGCGTCCCGGTGCCGGCAGACATCCATGGGGCAGCACAGGATTGAAGGCACATGGCTGGTCACAAGGAGATCAGCCCGCGATCAGATTCTGTTGGCTTGGGATTATCGTTGCGCGTATTGCGGCGAAGAGCTGGGCTGCAAGCCAACTATTGATCACATCGTGCCCAAGGCAAGGGGCGGCCCTACGGTGCCGAGCAATCTGGTGGCCTGCTGCATGACGTGCAACGCCTCAAAAGGGCACAGCCCGTGGCTTGAGTGGTATCGGCAGCAGGCCTTCAGCTCAACGCTTGGCGAGTGGGCGATCAGGCAATGGATGACTTAGCGCCACTTGTCGCGCAGCAGCTGCTGACGGCAGACCTCAATGGCCTGCTGCGCCTGCTTTTGCGTCATCACAGACTCTGTGGCGTCCATCGCCTTCACTGCGCGATTCAGCAGATCAGGGTAGGAAGTGTCGCGGAAGTTGGCGGCGACGTCTCGGCAAAACTCCTCCCAAAGTCCCGTGTATGTGCTGCAGGTGCGGCCGCTTTTTTGGTAGAGCGCCTCCATCATCTCTGAGCGCTTCTGATCAAGTTCAAATGATTTCATGGCGGTGACGGCCGGCATCAAATTATGGTGCGCGTCTGATGGTTTGGGTCGGATTCGTCAAGGCCGTGCACTTCAGGCCCAAAGCCGGTGGCGATGTGCTCAGGTGTTAGGCCTTCCTTGGGCTGCTGTTTCTTGGCTTGGCGTTCAGCGTCTGAAGCTTGTACGCTCTCGACCCAGCTATCGAAGGCTTGGCGGCTTGGTGTGCCCAACGGGAGGCCAAGCCACTTGCGCAGCACCTTCACATCCCGAAAGAAGAGGCTGCAGCCCTTGCGGTATCCGATCCAATAGCGACCATCCCAATCGGGGCCGGTTTCGATTGACATGCCGCCGGGCAGACGCAGGGCGTCGCGTTTGACCATCTCAGGGCTTCAGCATTTGGTTGAGGTAGAGCTCGGCCTGCCATAGGTCTGAGCTGTAACGACAGATCCCGCCGAGGCAGCTTCGATAAAAGAGCTCACCCTTCTCGGGTTCAAGCGTTTCGATGAAGCCGCCATCACGATCGATTCTGCTAATTACCCGAACCCGCATTGATGGCTAGGCGCCTGCCTTCATTGTTGCACTGCTGGCGAATCAACCTGTGTAGGCGCATCATGGCTCGCTGTAGCCGCTGCCTGATAGCTTCGCGGCTAACGCCACCTTCTTTCCCCAAGGCTGACAGCGTGGCTTTCTTGTATCCGGGCAGCCCGTTGTACCTGCAGATCAAATACCGTTCGTCTTCCTCAAGGCTGTTCAGGGCATCGGCCAGCATGTCACGCTCAAAGGTGAAATCATCCTCCTCGTAAAGGGTTTTTTCATCTGGGATCAGATCAATCAGCCGATGCTTCTGTATATCGTTTGAGGCATGGTTGTCGAGGCTTGTGACATCCCTGGCCATCAGAAGCGACAGCACCACATCATCACGCTCGATCTCTAGCTCAGCTGAGCATTCAGCCAGCGTTGGCTCTCTGCCGGTCAGCTGCTGCTGCCGTGTCATGAATGCGCGTAGCTTGACAATCTTCTCCTGCCTGTGGATGGGGAGCCTGATCAGCCGATCGCAATCCTGCAGGCCGCGGCTGATTGACTGGCGGATCCACCAGTATGCATACGTGGAGAACTTATACCCACGGGAAGGGTCGAACAGCTCAGTCGCGCGATCTAGGCCCATGTTGCCAAACTGCACTAGATCAAGCAGTTCAAGCGATGAACAGCGGCGCGTGTACTTTTTGGCGATGGTCACCACCAGGCGCAGATTGCGGGTGATCATGCGCTCCTTGGCGCGTTGGCCGCGGCGGATGACCATTTTCTGCTCTCGCGTGTAGTCAGCAGCGTCGATGTCTTGAGACTGCAAATCCAGCATCTTCTGGATCTGCCTGCTGTACTGAATTTCTTCTGCAGGAGTCAGCAGCGGATGGCGGGCGATCTCGTTGAGGTAGTGGTGAACGGAATCCATGGTTTGAATGGCGATAGGTAAAAGAAAGGCCCCGAAGGGCCATCTGATCAGAAGGGCATCTCAGCAACGGCTGCAGCAGGCTGCTGCGCTGCGCGTGGCGGCAATGTGAAGTCAGAGACCCTGAGCACAAGCTTGCAAGCTGTTGAGCCGTCTTTGCGCTCGTACGTCTCGGCGTGGGCGTCACCAGCCACGGTGATCTGGCTGCCCTTGCTCAGGTACTGGGCAGCCACGGCAGCACGGGCGCCCCATACTGCGCAGTCAATTGCGGTGACGTGTTCTGCATCCTTGGTCTTCTTATTCACCAGCAGGGTGAAGTTCGTCACCTCCGTATTGCCGGCGGTGTTGTTGCGGGGATCAGCGGCCAGGTTGCCGCTGGCAGTCACGTTGAGCATCAGTTGAAGAAGGTAGAAAGGATGGCGATGATGGCCTGATTGGTGTTCAGTCCGGTGGTGTGCAGGTACTGGCGGAACTTCTCTGCCAGTTCAGGCGGAAGCCTGGCCTGCACCTGATCAGTGCGTCGCTTGCGGTCAGCTCGTCTGCGGTATTCGCGCAGTATCTGGCGCGGTGTTTCAGCCATAGATGACGCTCTCTGTCACCGCCTCGACGTTCACCCATTCGAGTTCGTGCCAGTGGTGCAGCCAGCGCTCAGCGGCGAGTTGTTTAGCTTCCGTCAGGCTGCAGGCTGTGACGCACTCAAAAACGTTGACGCTCGGGATGCGGTAGTAGTAGCGATGAGGGCATGGATCAGTCATGGCTTCTGTCGTGTGACTACGTTGCCGCAGTTCAGGTGCTTTTCAACGATGCCGAGGGCGATCCGCAACTCAGCGTTGCGCTGCTGTTCATGCGCCCACGCGACATAGCGATGCTCAAAGAAGAGGCGGTCGCTGTCGTTGGTGTGCAGGTAAGCGCGGATGGCACCGGCTGCGCGAAAGAGTTGCTCACGCGGTGAGCTGCTGCTGGATGAAGTCACAGTGCTCTCTGGTGGTGATGTACTGAGTGATCAGGGCGTCGGCGGCCAGGTTGAAGCGTTCCTTGAAGGCAGCGATCAGCTTGTTGCGATCAGCGGCAGCCATGTCCTTGAGGAGCTGCACGCAGAGCTGCCGCTCGTCTTCTGTGATGGGCTCGCCGGTGGCCTGCTGCTGGGGCTCTGGCGCTGCTGCTGGAGCAGCGGGCTCAGGCTTGCTGGCGGGCTTGGCCGCGGCCTTCGTGGCAGCCTTGGCGGCGGGCTTAGCCGGTGCTGCAGGCTGCTCCTCCCGGTGTGGATCCTCCACCGGATCCTTGGCCCATAGCTCATAGGCCAGGCCGAAGCTGAAGGCAGCGCAGGCGCACATGGCGCGGCGGTGCGTATCGGTGAGGATCCTGGCGCTGACCTTCTCCAGCTGGATCGGATTGTTCCGGTTGTCCATGCAGGGGAACGGAAAGCTGGCCAGCCGCTCATCGTCAGGGCCGATGAACTCGCCAACCACAAAGGCCGTGCCATCCGGCGCCTTGTGCAGCAGCGTTCCATCGAGGGCAGGCCGCAAGTGGAAGTCCCAGCCAGGTGCATGCTCGTGGAGCAGGTGCGCCACCTTCGCCCAGTTGACGTAGGACGCGGCATAAGAGCCGGTGCCCTTGATGTCCACATCGGCCTTGGTGATGACACCGGCCAGATTGGGGATTTTGAGGCTTTCAGTTTCAGGCATGAGGCGTGATTGCAATGTGCGTGTAAGGAGCGCAGTCCCGGCCGATCAGATACCCCTTGCTTGAGTTCAGATCAATGACCTGACGATCGTCGAGGTATGCCACGCCGGTCAGGGCATCAAGGATGGCCCGGCTGAGCTTGTCTATGTCGCCGATCCTTGCGCTGACTGGCTCATCTGGTGCGCTGGCTTTGATGTAGCTGATGCCGCCTTTGGATCCGTAATGGCTGGCAGGCCTGGGGAACCAGAAGCGGATGAGGACATCCATCGGAACCTTCATATCCCAGATCACCGGCTTGTTCTCTATGGCAGCCATGCGGACATCGCTGCGCCAAGGATGAACACGCTTGGATGATTCCACCATCACCTTGCCGAGCAGCCTCTTGCTGCCCTGCGGTGCGGCGGTGCCGAAGACGGCGAACGAGTAGGTCGGCATCATGGCTGGTCAGGCACCGCCTGCGCAGCGGGGGAGAGTTCACTCATGGGTTGGCAGCGGCAGGGCGTGGGCGGGGAGCCAGTGGGTGTACACCAAGGCATCATCAAAGTCGTAGCGGAGAATGCCCCACTGTCGGGAGCGTTGCATCCAGCCTTCTGAGTAGCTGGATTCGGGATGGCTTGGGTGCCACCACCAGCAGCTGCCCTCCTTATCGCAATCCTCATCCGTTGGCAGGCGTTCGCTTACCGGAATCGGCTGCAGGGAACTATCTGGATTGGCCGGATGGTTGCCCCATGACTCCGTTTTGTAAAACTCTTGAAACCACTCACAGGACGCCTGCAACTCCATGTCAGCGCCCCAACGTGCGGCTTGTTCCGCTATGTAGCTCTCGTAAAACCAAGTGTGTTCGTCGTACTCGGTGCGCTCCATCCACTGCCGCACCAGCTCAGGCGGCGGGGTGATCGGGTGGTTGTTGTCAGTCATCTTCGGTAGGCAGACGGTTGAGCAGATCTGAAATGCAATGGCCAGTGATGTTCTCGGCGCCGAGGCAATAGCGTTGAGCTTCGTGCAGCGCCATGCGCAGCCGTTCAATAACTGGCCACGGATAGCGCAGTTCGGTCGAGAAGTCACCAAAGGGTGCGGGATGAAACTGAGTCATGGCAGATCGTTGAACTTGGTGTGCGGATCATCCATCAAGCGTTCGTTAGCTTTGTCTTTGCCATAGATGAAGGCATCAGTGGACTGGCCGGGCTTGGGTCCATTGGGTTTGAGTTTGGTTACTTTGAACTCAGTGGCTGGCTTCCAAGTAGGGCGCTTGCGTCGTGGCATCGGTCTGTTGGGGGGTGAAGTGATTAGAGCTTCGGTAGCTCGAAGCGCAGGTAGGTGGTCTCCTTGCGCGTGGCATCACCGCTGAGCTGCTCCTGCTCCTGCAGTTCCTTCACGGCTTTGCTGTAGACCCAGCTGCTGCGCGTCACCGGCAGCAGCCTGCACTCGCTGATGTAGAAGGTGCCGTCCTCGCCTTGGTAGTCATCCAGCAGGCCATTGGCGCGGTATTCGTCCAGCTTGGCCATGCAGTCCTTGAGCTGGTCCTCCATCCATTTGATGGCTTGCTTGGTCTCTTTGATCTGCAGGATCAGATCTTCGACTTGATTGCTCATCGGTTCTCCTTGGAGTATTGACGGCGTTCGCGCAGATGCGAGAACGCAATCTGGCGAGCCTGAACGCCATAGGCCTGAGAGATAGCGAACAGATCGCGTTCAATGCTCAGCTCTTCAGGTGTTTTCAGGTCTGAGTAAAACCATCCATTGTTGATGATGTTTGCCATAAGGCTGATCGCATCGCAGGCCATTACGGGGCTGTGCAACAGATCGGCAAGTGTTATGTCTTCCGCCATTTCGCGTATGCGATCAGGCACTGGGATGAATGGCGGTTTTGGCAGCTGAGTCATTGCTTTTGGAACGATGGCATTGCTAGGCAGTTCTCTAGGTGTTCCATGTAGAACTGCCTGAAGACTGGATCCCTCAGTTCAATAGTGAGAACGTCACGGTCCAACACGTAGCCCGGTTGAAGGGACGGCTGGCAGTAGTGCGTGCTTTCTGTTTGCGTTGCTGGTGTGGTCGTGGTGGTTTTGGTGGTGAGATTGCGGAGAATAGCGAACAGTTGGAGCAGGAGCCTGAAAGGCATAGCAAATAGCAGCGGCAGCGGTTGTGAGTCCAAGGATCAGGCCGATTGATTCGTAGGTTCTGTTAGTCATTGCTTTGGTTGAGATGGATGGGGAGGGCCCCGAAGGGCCCCGAATGAATCAGGCAAATTGCATATCAACGCTGCTGTCGCATTGGTCAGCGCTGATGAGCCAATTGCGGAAGTTGGCCATTTCGTAGCGGCTGCCTTCGCGAATGGTGGCCCGCTTGGCGGGATAGTGCTCAGGGTGCACTGCGTGCTCAAACCAGACGCACTTAGCGGTGCGCTTGGTGCAGATGACGGGGAAGCAGCCATGGGAGCAGGCGAGGCTGCCGAAGTAAGTCTGGCCGACTTGGAAGCGAGAGAAAGAGTTGTTCATGGTGAGTTGTGAGTGTTGAGTACCGGGTGCGCCCCGATGCCCTGAACTATGGCATACCACGGCCGGATACGCAACGGCCCGCTCAGATCGACGTAACAGCCCGGTAGCGCTTGAGAATCTCCCGCTCCTGCTGCTGCTGCCAATACGCCAGCCGCCGCTCCAGCTTGGCCGTCACCACATACATCACCGTCCGCTTGTCGTGGTCAACGTCCAGCGTCGGTTCGTTGTCAAAGCAAGGCTCTGGTGTTGGCAATGTCATGCCGTCACCTCCAGCAGCTTCTCCTGCCTGGTCGCCTGCACGTTCGTCAGGTTCTTCACAGCACAGTTGAAGTACGACGGCTTCAGCTCGAACCCGACAAACCGCCGGCCCATATCAAGGCTCACATGGCCCTCGCTGCCGATACCAGCAAATGGGCTCAGCACCAGATCGCCCGGATTGCTCCACAGCTGCAGGCCGCGGCGGATCACCTCCAGCTGCAGCGGGCAGATGTGCCGCTCATCCTCGTTCGCGCGAGCGCTGCGGTACTGCAGCGTGTCCGATGGGTTGATGTCCATCCACACCGGGCTGGCGTACCGCTGCCAGATGTTGATCGAGTCCTTGATCTCATCGCCGGTCTTAGCTGGAGGGTTCTCGCCGGCAAACTCTGTGAACGGACCAGCGCACGGCTCAGGGTTCTCGCCCAGCTTTCGCACGGTCACCAGATAGTCCGGGATGCCTTGGCGGCTGAGCGCTGAATCCTTGCGGATCTGCTTGTGGAGCAGTCCGATCGCCTTGGTGCGCTGCATCGCAGTTACCGGGTCTTTCCAGATGCAGACCTCGCTATGGAAGACGAAACCAGTAGCCTGAAAGATTCGCAACATGTCACCGCGGAAGTCCTTCACACCTATGAAGCCATCGCGCTCCTTGCTGCTGGGCAAGTTCATGCAGTGGAAGCTGATTAGCCGGCCAGGCATCAGCACGCGGTGCAGCTCAGCAGCTAGGAAGCTGAAGTGATCGAAGAACTCCTGCTCATCGCGGCTGTTGCCCATGTCGCGATCGCTGTTCGAGTAGGTGTAGAGCGACGCGAAAGGCGGGCTGAAGATGCTGTAGTGGATCGAATCAGAATCGAGCTGGCGGATGCTCTCCACGCAGTCGCCGAGGTACAGATCCCAGTTGTCGCCGCTCTTGTGCTCAGTGACATGCGGCGCCACCTGGCGCTGGATCTTCTTGAGTTGTTCCATGGTTGACTGTTTCATGATGGCCACCATGCTCTCAGCCATGGCGATGCTGTCCGCTTCCTTGCGGCGGATGTTGTCGATCACGCGGCCTTCTGCCACGTCGTAGATGATGTGCGCGTTGACGGGCTGCTCTTGGCCGAATCGCCAGCAACGGCGGATCGCCTGATAGAAGGCCTCATAGCTATGCGACAGGCCGACGAAGGCGACGTTGTGGCAGCGCTGGAAGTTGAGGCCAAAGCCAAAGATGCTGGGCTTGCTGACCAGCACGCGGATCTTGCCGTCTTGGAAGTCGATCGCAGCTTGCCGCTTGTGATCGTCGCTGTCGCTGCCGGACACCTCAACGGCACCATCAATGGCAGCTGTGAGTGCCTTTGACTCGTCGTTGAGATCACACCAGATCAGCCATTGCTCGCTGTTGCTGTTGGCCAGCTCCGCAGCAGCCTCAACCCGCAGGCTGAGCGATGCCTTGCGCACCTGGCGCTGATCACTGAGCGTGCGGGCTTCCATGGCGAACAGCGCCATCTGGCCGGCGTCATCGGTGACGGCATCCCGTGGCGTCTCCACGGTGCAGTCTTGAATCAGCAGCTCCGGCAGGATGAAGCTGCCATCCTCATAGCCAAGGTCTGATGGCT
>Ga0070754_10003967_pt1 | contig 10268 bp, 11 predicted proteins | sample VirMetDEL_Sep_01_FD_75181 | JGI IMG/M metagenome (GOLD analysis project Ga0070754, IMG submission 75181) | Aqueous microbial communities from the Delaware River and Bay under freshwater to marine salinity gradient to study organic matter... | ecosystem: Environmental > Aquatic > Marine >... | reverse complement strand
TTCTTTTTTTTTTGTTTTTTTTTTTTTTTTTTTTGTTTTTTTAGGTTTTTTTTTTTTATCTTTTGTTTTTTTTTTTTCTTTTTTATTTAATGATATATTAAATTGTTTATTTATAAATTTTTTATCAGGAGTGTAAAATAACCAATCGGGTGAATTTTTTACTTTAACATATTTTTTAAAATTTTTTTTACTTTCAGGAGACATCTCTATTTTATCAATTTTTCCTAAAGTTAATTTTTGTATATCTCCATCAAAATCTTTATTTAATATAGCAAATTCTTCTTTTGATAATTGTCTCTGTTTAAAGTCTGATGGTTTTTTAGACATTTATTTTTAAAAATATAATTTTTTATTAGTTTAAATAAATGCCTAAACATTATGGAGGTGGTAATAAAAAAACTGGAATGAAAAAATCAACTAAAAAGAAAACAACTAAACGAGCACCACCAGGTTTCCATCGTATGCCAGATGGTTCATTAATGAAAGGTGCTAAGCATGGTGGTAAAAAGAAAAAATAATTAAAGTTTTTTATAATTTGATCTTTTCATATTTATATTTAGAATATCTGAGAAACCTTCTCGTTGTCCTCCTATTAAACCAAAATTATTAAAATAAAATTTATCTTTTATTTGTAATTCTTTCCATAAAATATCTAAATAATATTTAAATTCATGTTTTATTAATAAATGTTTTACAGATTTATTAAAACATTCTTTAAGTGTTTCATAATAATGTTTTTTAATTATATAACCTTCTGTTCTTGAAGCATCAATTACTTTATTAAAATTATTTTCTTTTTCACATTTATATATTGTTCCACCTAATAAAAATACATCATAATTTATATTTAAATTTAATTTATCAGGATTTTGTAAAAATATAAAATCATCTTCTAATATTATAACTTGTTCATAATTTTTTTCAATTGCTATATCTAAACATTTAATATGTGATAAAGCACATCCTATATAACCATCTTTATGTTTTATTGCTTCTACTCTTTCTCCTTTTAAATTATATTTATTTAATTCATTTATAATTTCTTTATTTCTATCTTCTCTATGTTTTAAATTAATATATAAAATAGGAATATTATTCATATATTATTTAATATAAATATTTTGATGTCCTTTTAAAATACATTTAAAATTATTATTTAATAATAATTGTCTTATTTTATCATAATTACATTTTTCAGGATAATCTGCTTCAAAAATAATTAATCTTAAATCTTTATAAAGATCTGGATTTTCATCAAAAAATACTTCTAAAAATCCTTCACAATCAGCAACTAATACATTAAATTCTAAATTATATTTTTTTTTAACTTCTTCTAAAGTATATGAAGGTATTTTTGTATTTTCATTATAAATAAAAGTTGAAGCATAACCACCATAATATTCATTTAAATTTATTAAATCCATTTTTTTATTTCCTATAAAACCTTTTACAATATTAAAATCACAATTATTTTCTTTTTTATTTTTTTCTAATGCTTTCCATACTCTATTATCAGGTTCTACAACAACTTGATTATTTTTATTTGATAATTTAGAATTAATTATACAAGAAACAGAACCATATCTTGCTCCTAATTCTAAAACTACATCATTTTTTTCAATATATTTTTTTGCTATATCTTGTTCAGGTTTTTCTAATAATTGAATATTAATCAAATTATTATTTTGATCAAATATTTTCATTTATATTTATAAATATTTATTTTTTATTTTCATTTAATATTTGTTGAACAATGTTAAATCTGGTATCGGGTATTTGTTTAGTAATTTTATAAATTACTGCTGAACTATCATTTACTTGTGATAATGCTTGAGAAGGATCATGAATAGAAGTAGTTATACTTGTAATTGTTTTAGGTTTTGTAAAAACAAACTCCATATCTGGAGCAGTATTAACAAAAAAATCTGGATAATCTGATATTTTAGGAACCACAGCAATTACTGGATATAATTCACCACTATCAGCACCACCTATATAATCTGAACTATCTAATATATCTGACCTAATACAAAAATATGGATTAATTAATTTTTTAGGTAAATTAGGTGCTGTTAATTTAACACTTATAGCATTTTCAGATATCGCAGGAAATTGTTCAAAAAATAAAGCATCTCTAAAATAAAGATTTTGATTTGCTCCAGTATTACTCGCATTAAACGACATAGTGATTGGTAATTGAAGTGAATATAATCCAGCACCAAAAATATTAGTAACAAAATCCATAGTAGCAGTTTGTCCAACATTGGCATTAGTAATAGCGTATGGTAAAGCATTTTTATTTGAATTACCTATTCTATTTGTTAAATCATTTATAGAATTTCTTGAAGCATTAAATTGATTATATTCAAAACCTAATCTACCCCAAAATCCACTATTCCATTTATTTTGTGAATATCCAAAATCTTTTATCATTATTCCTGTTAATTGATCGTAAATTGTCCAAGGTGATAAATTAGGATTTAAAAAATCTACTTGATAATCTTGTCCTTGAACAGTTAAATCTGTTATTCTATTTGCTGCGTAAGGCATCATTGCTGTAGTCCAGTTAGTATCAAATAATCTTTTATTTATTTTATAAACTTTATCTCCTGCTGTTGAAAACTCTGGAACTATTTGTTCTGTATGTTTATCAGTTGTAGCAACACCACCAGCATCAAATCTATTTTGTATTCTTTCCGCTGTATGTAAATCTGATATTTCAAATCTATTACTTGTATTATTATATTCTAATTTAGGTTCATTAGCACCTAAATATATTTTTTGAACATACAAATAACTATCTTCATCACTCGTTTTAAAACCTGTTGGTAATTGTCTTCTTATTTCAATAGTATCTGCTGTTGCGTTTTCTTTTCTTGCTTTATCTACATATCCATCTGTTAAACCTATACATACATTACCATAAGAATTAAAATGGACATCCCACCCCATTCTTGCTCTAATTAATTTAGTATTTGTTAAACTCCCATTTCTATTTAATCCCCATAAATTATTTGGTATTGTTGCAAATGAAGCATTTAAATTTGTATCTTCAATAATACCTAAATGTGAAGTTGTTATACTAACAAAAGCATCATTTCCTACATAATATTTTTTAAAACAACCAAATGAATATCCTTCTACCCAACTTTCTCCTTCTGTATAAATATTTTCATATTCTGGATTAAAATCAAAAAATAATGGTACTGATTGTAAATATGGAATACCTGAAGCATTTGGTAGCATATAATCATTTCCAAGAGTTATTACATATTCAGGTGCTACTGATATTACATCTAATTCTGATAAAGCATTTATATGTAAAAATCTTGAATTATTAACTGTTGTATATCCATTTAATTGATTATATTTATTTGTAAATAATTCAGGATGATTTCTTTGTTCCATAAAAATTGCATTTAATTTTTCTAAAATATCTCTATCCCATTCTAAATCAAGTTCTATTGTATGTGCGTCTGGTTCTGTGCTTGTTCTCCAAAATTGTGAAGCATTAAGAGTTCCTAATGGTGTAAAAGTAGCATCAGCAATATTATTTACTTGTCCTGGAAATTTAACATTTAAATAATCTTTATAAAAACTTGCCCATTCTCTACCTCTTTGCCATAATTCAGGTCTTTTAACACCTATATATTGATATTGTGATAAATAATGATTTGAACTTGCGTTATATGAAACACTACCATTAACACGACTTACCCAAGCATCGTATTTATCTTTATTTGAAGTAAATGGTGAAGCAGAATAAAATGTATGATATGTAGGTGAATTAATTTCTACATTCAAACTCCTATCTGTTGATAATGAAGCACTAACACTTTCAACAGCATCAGACCTTATAAAATTAATTTGTGGTTGTGATTGTGCTGTAATTTGTCTTGTAAAATCATCTGCTATTTCATCTGGACTTTTAAATCCTGGTTGTATTTCAATATCTATTTTTTCAGTATATTCTAAATAATTTAATAAACATGGTGAATGAAATGAAGCATTTACTAAAGGATCTAATGTTTCAGATTGAGATCCAAATCTCGTATCTTCAGCAATAAATATTTTAAATCTTGAATTATTATTTTTAGGTCTTAACCCTTTATTTTCTCCTCTATTTAATACATCAAAATAAAATACATCTTCATCTACATAATATCCTGACATTTTTGAACCATTATAACTTGCGTTTAAAGAAGTTATTAAATTATATGAACCATTCATTTGTCCAAATTCTACACTTGAATATTGTTCCCAATCAGTATTTAAATTAGGTACTGTTTTATGTTCAAATAATCTAGGTAAATTAAAGTGATTTTCTCCATTATTAGTTTTATAATAATTAATTAATAATGAAAACTTATTAGTTTTTATTTCTTCTGTTGTTGTTGTATTACTTGCTGTTTGTCTTTCATATCCAAGTATTTTATCATTTGAACCATTTACTTGAACATGATTAGTTATTTGTGTATATGTAAATGATTTATTTTCTAAAAATTCAGAAGTTATTTGTATTGCGTTAGCATCGGCACCTACTTCACTAATAAAAGCATTGTGAACAGATACTTTATCTCCAGGTTCTACTTTTATTCCACTACCTAATTTATTTGTAAAAAGTGCTGGTGAATTTGTATTCCCACCTAAAAATTGAGATGATTGTTTAGCATTACAATCTAACAATGTTATACTTTCCATTTCATTATTATAATAAATTAATAGAATTTAATTAAAAAAATTACTAAAAACAATTGTCGTAAAAATTTTCGTGATTTCTATTCATACCAAGAGCAGTATTAATTTTTTGTTTAACAATAGTTCTATGTTGTTCTTCTTCTCGTTTTTTCTTTTTTTCTTCTTTTCTTGCTTTACGAACTGCTTCATAACCATCTAATGCTTTTTGTGTAGCGATTGCTGAACTTTCCATAGCAATTCTTTTAATATCATCTTCTGTAAAATTATTTGTTATATGTTTAGTTTCATATGTATTATTATTTATTACTGGACGGCGTTTTTCCTCTTCTTCTTTAATAGCATTTTCTTTTATTTGTTTTTTTGTAAGGATTTTACCTTCTTTTCTAAGTTGAGCATTTTTTCTTCTTGTTTCTAATGCTTTTGCTCTTGCTATTGCTAATTTTTCTTTTGCTTCTGCTGACATAGTTCTAGTTCTTTTAACTTTTTTAATTACAGGTGGAGGTAAATTTTCTGCTTTTTTAAAAACTTCATCTACTTGTATTTGTTCTTTTTCAGTTATTTCAGGTAATTTTTCAGGTTCATTTTGTATTTGATCTTCAACATTTTCTTCTAAATCATCTACAATTTCAGTTTCTAAATTAGGTTCAGCATCTTTAACTTCTGGTAATAAATCCATTTCTATTTTATTATAATAAATTTTAATAATTTTCTATTAAAAAAAAATAAATTCTATTCTGGTTTCGTTTTTCCGTAAATCGTAATCTTTTAGTAAAAATTTTAACATAATTGATGAAAAAAAAAATATTCAAAACAAATTCAAAAAATATTCAATTAACTTAGATATTTCGGAAAAACAAAACCACAAATATTTATTTAAAAAAAATAAAATAAATTTATAAATATAATGTATTCAGTATCAAATTTAGAAAGAGAAAATGATTATCCAGATATTTCAATATGTATGCCGATATATAATAGAAATAAATTTAAAAGATTAATATTAAGTAATTTATTAAAATTAGATTATGATTTTAATAAAATAGAATTTTGTTTATACGATGATGGAACAGAACCATTTTTTATAGATAAAGAAGAAAAGGATCATTTTATAGATATAATTAAACCAATAACATTCAAATATAAATATGAAAAAAATAAAAAAGAAATAGGTGAAAAGAGAAATTTATTAACAAAAATGGCAACACATAAATATATTGCTTGTATGGATAGCGACGATTTATATATGCCTAGTTATTTAAAACATTCATTAGATATTTTATTAAAAAATAAATTAGGTTTAGTATGTTCTCCACAAATGTTATTTTTATATCCACACCATGAATGGAAATTAACAGGTATAGATTGTAAAGTAAAAAGGATGGGACACGAGGCGAGCATGGTATATACAAAAAAATATTTTAATGCTATGGGTGGTTTTACACCAAAAGGAACAGGTGAAGGTGTAAAATTAATAGATGGAATGAATGATAAAAAAATAGGTAAATCAAAAATAGAGAATGTAATGCTCTGTATCTGCCATAAAGATAATACTGTTAATAAAGATAGTTTTTTAGATAAAGGTGATATAGAATATAAAATATCAGAATACGATAAACAATTAATTAAAGATGCTCTCAACCTTAATTCTTAAAAGATTATTATGAGTATTATAATCGTAATTACCACACCAAGTATTTTTCCAATGTCTAAGATCTTTTTTATATAGATTAATTCTTTCTTTATTTTTTTGGTTCCATTGTTTTTTATATTTTGCTTTTAATTCAGGTGAATTATCTATACCTAACCATTCTAATTTCATGTGATTAACACAATTAGGTGTGTTTGCTATCCAATATTTTTCTCTTGATTTATCATCAGTTTCTTCAATAATTTTATAAGACCAATCTTCATTATTAAATATTATTTTTGCTGAACATTCTTGTTTTTTATGTTTATGAGACCATCTATGTTGTCCAAATCTATGATTAATATTTTTTGTTTTTCCAATATAAACATTATCATTAGTATTATCAGATATTTTATATATTTTATACATTTCTTTTATATTATTATTATTGTTTTGTTTTTAAATATTAATCAATTTAAATTTCAAATTTATTTTTTACAATTTATATTTTGGCATCACGAATATGAAATAATACAGTTGTTTTACCTTGAAGATCTGTTGCTAATGTTTCATCAGAATAAACAATATCTACATCAATATTAGATAAATATATATCTTGTGGATTATTTAATTTTAAATATGTTTTTTCATTAGGTTCAAAATATAAAGCACCTACTCGTTGTCCTGTATTTGAAAACGCAGGAAGATGATATAATATTTTAGAATTAGAACCTTTAGCAAGATTAACTGAAGTACGAGTAAAGTTTTTCAATCTAACAAATAAAGATTGAGTAGATTTCATTTCAGGAGCAGTATCAGATTGATAAGTTTGAGTAAATGGTGAAGTTACAGCAGTAGAATTAGGCACATTTACTAAACTTCTATTTGGAAATCCCATTAAATATTGTGAATTACATTTATCTGTATTTAAATATCTATCATCTGGTGCGAAGAAAAATTGAACTTTATAATCACATTGTTTATTAGCATTTAAACCTAATAAATTATCTCTATCAAATATTTTATCTAAATCCATATCTAATAATTTTACAAGATTTTCTGAACCAGGAACATATAAACCATGTTGTAAAAATGCCCAATAATCTGTAAATGAACAATCACCAGGATCATTTCTATTAAAATTATCCCATCCCCAATATTTATGATTTACTATATCAACACCAAAAAATTCTTCAATTTTAATTGTATTACCAGGTTCTATTTGTATTTTAGGATATAAAAATCTTGTTGTCATCCCAGTAGGTTTTAAATTAGAAGCAGATACACCTGTTCCATCTGTTAAAACTGTTTCTACACCTTTATCATCTACTACAGAAACTTTTACTCTTTCATTTTTTATATTAAATTTAATTAAATCAATAAGACTAACACTAGCATTTATTTTAGTACCATAATTAACTTCTGTTAATGTTAATTCTGCTTGGTTATAATCAAGACCATCAGGTAAAGTATGAAGTAAAATAATATCACCATTATCTTCTATTTCAACTAAATAATCGTAAAAATTATCACCATCTACATCATCAAAATAATTAGGAGGTAAATTTTTTAAAGATCTACATAATCCTATTCTTTGAACACCAACTCCATGTCTATTTACTAATGAACAAGAAAAAGATCCATTTGCTAAACTTAATGGATAATCAATACCCACACACGAAGATAAAGAACCTACTGGTGGAGTTAATATTCTTGTAGAAGGATTATAAGTATAATTATCACCTACAGCAGTTCCATTATATCTTGCCCCCATCCATGAAGCAGAAATATTTGAAGCATTTTTTGTTTCATCTGTATTAGTAATTTCTATTTTCCAACCTAACCAATCTAAACCACTACCATTTCTTAAAGGAACAACATTAGCACCAGGATTTCTACCTGTAGAAGCATTTAATAATAAATTAGGATGCCATAAATTTCTATTTAAACTTGCTTTCATCATTCTTGCTATATTATCAACATTACCAGTATAATCAATTATTTTAGGACCTCTATTAGCAATTAATCTGGAAAATTGTTGATCCGCTTTTGATAAAGCAAAAGCAGATTGAACTGGAGCAGATTGAACAAAATTATAAGAACCATCTACATCTATTTCTTCACCAAAATAAAATGAATAAATACTATTTGCTTCATTAATATTAATATTTCCACTACGATTAATTTTAACACTTTGAACTGCTACTTCAGAATTAGCAGGTATTTTAAAAGTATCATTCAAATGATTTGTATATGAAAAAGATTTATTTATTCCTTGTTGTTCATCATAATTACTAATTAATGTATCAGGTGTATTACTTGTAATTAACAAACTCATTTTATATTTATAAATTTTATTTTTCTATTTATAAAAAAAAATTAATATAATAAATGGTAAAAGGTAAATTTCTTGAACCAGTTAAAAATAATGGACAGGTTAATGCTCCATTACAATTTAAAGTAAAATATGATACTGATAGGGCAAAAAAAATTAGACCTAAACAAGTATTTGAATATACACCTCCAGAAGAAAATATTAAAAATAGGTTAAGATCTTCTAAAAAAAAATAATTACCATAATTCATTATCTATATTAAAATCTTCATTATCAACTATATCTTCTATTTCTTCTTCTTGTTCTTGTTCTTCTTCACTTTCAGAAATATCAACATCTAAATCATTCATTTTTGCTCTAGAAGATAAACAATCTTCTAATAATGAAGAACATTCTTCATATTGTATATCGCATAATATTTCAATAATTTTTTGAAAAGCATGTTGTAAATCTCTTGAAGTTGTAATTTGTCGTTTAGGCATTTATATATATTATTATTTTGTTTTTAAATAGGATTATTTAAAATAAATTGAAATAAAATAATTTCATAATCTAAATGTTCTTTATTAATACAACCTTTACATAATTTTTGTTTTAATCTAAACTTTTTTTGTTTCATTCTATCTTTATTTTCTTCATTATAATGAGGCATAAATACTTTTGAATATACTTGTTCAAATTGTTCTGAACTTATTGTAAAATTCATTCTATCTAATATTATATCCGTTTTATTTTTAAATATATTCAGAATGTATTTTAGATAAATATAATAATTATTAAATAATTTTTTATTAAAATTATCTATTGTATATTTTTTCCATTCATTAATTTTTTTATCATTTTCAGGAAATATTTGATTTACAACATCTTCAATATTTATAAATTTTAATTCTAAATCCCAATTTTTATTTTCATTTAATCTATTATTTATAAAAAATAATAATTGTTGTTCAGATAAATCTTTAAAATCATTTTTTAGATCATTTAATAAATTTTTTCTCATTGCTGATTTAATATTCAAAAAAATATTATCTGAGTTCATTTATTATATCTATTATATTAATTGTTTTGTTTTTAAATATTATATCCATAATTGTTGTGTTGATAAGTTCATTTTATATGCCACAAATACACTATAAAATGAAGTATTCTTTTTATATTCAAATGTGCCGTCTTCTAATAATTTAGCATAATGTATTTTTGTAGAAGGTGTAATTATTTGTAAATGTTTTATATTTTCTCCAAATATTTGTCTCATATATTTACTAAACATATTACAAGAATTCATTATAATTATAAATGGTCTATCTAATTCAACTAATCTTGCTAATATTTTTTTCTTAATTTTAGTTTCAAAAGGTATATTTGTTATAATTATATCACTCTCTATAAAACCTTCTAACATATCTAATGAAGGATCAAAATATACTTTATCGTGTTCTACTATATTTTTTAATATTTCAGGTGAATTACTTTTACTTGCGTTTAGCATACACGCTTCCCATATACTTTTATCTTTAGGTATAATATCACCTATCAATCTCCAAGTTTCTTCAGTAGTATAATAATCATCATATTTAGCATAATGAGGACTATCTTTAAAGTTTG
>Ga0070754_10003963_pt1 | contig 10284 bp, 19 predicted proteins | sample VirMetDEL_Sep_01_FD_75181 | JGI IMG/M metagenome (GOLD analysis project Ga0070754, IMG submission 75181) | Aqueous microbial communities from the Delaware River and Bay under freshwater to marine salinity gradient to study organic matter... | ecosystem: Environmental > Aquatic > Marine >... | reverse complement strand
TGCCTGATAATCTTAGTGTTGGCAGTTATCTTGATCTTAGAAACACCAAAATTACAAGCTTGACTGATAATATAATGGTTGCGGGTAACATTTATAAAAATTAGTTAAATGATAATTATCTAAAAGGGATAATGTTATTTCTGTTGTTAATTATTTAAAAAGGTTGATAGTTAAATGATTATGTTGATAGCAAATTTGGCAGTTTTGGCATCAGTTATAATGGTTTATTTTTCAATTTAAAAACAATGATCATAAATTAAGGAAAAATAAAATGAATATAGACAATTTAACTTTTGGTGAATTAAAGGAAATAGCGAGTATCTTTAGTAACCAATGTAAAGAGACAAAATCGATTAATCCTATGCTAGGAAAGAGGTGTCTAGTAAGAACTTATTCAGCTGGTGTACATATAGGCGATGTTGTCTGGATTAATCCAGATAATTCTATGGAATGTAAACTTGAAAATGCGCTACGACTTTGGAGATGGTCGGATGGAGGGTTATCGTTATCCGCTGTTGCAAATAATGGGATAAATGGGGGAAGATTAAATAAAACAGGTGATGTTATGCTAACGAATGCTATTGAATACATATTAACAACCAAAGAAGCGGAAGAGACGTATGTTAGATTTATCGAAGATTAAAAAAAGACATCATGGCTCTGGCTCTGGCGATGGCTATAGCTCTGGCTATGGCTCTGGCGATGGCTCTGGCGATGGCTATGGCGATGGCTCTGGCGATGGCTATGGCGATGGCTCTGGCGATGGCTATGGCTCTGGCTATAGCTCTGGCTATGGCTCTGGCGATGGCTCTGGCGATGGCTATGGCTCTGGCGATGGCTCTGGCTATGGCTCTGGCGATGGCTAATTTTTTAAAAAGGTTGATAGTTAAATGAATAATACTTTAGATAAAAAGGTTGATAGTTAAATGAATAATACTTTAGATAAAATATATTGTATAAATTGCATACAGATACCTAATAATTGCTTAATAATGGTTAATGATAATTTATTTAAAATAGATTTAGAAAACCTATGGAAATATAATCAAATAGGATTAATAAATGCTCATATCTTAACAAAATTTGAAGTTAAAAATATACCATTATTTTTTGAGATATATGAAATAAAGTACATGTCTTGTCCTGTATTAATGTTTTCAAGTGATATTGTTAAAGTTAATAGAAAAAGAAACGTAATTTCTTTTCTCTTTAAAAAAGATAAATTTCAAACTAAGGATAAATAAAATGAAAATAGATACTGGGCATCTTTCGAAAAACTTTGATCACCATTTTGTCTTTTGAGCCCAAAATGCTGCACTCATCTTACCTTTTGATATGTTTTCTGCATGCCTCGCTTTAAATGCTTTTCTTCTGTTCTTTTCTGATTCAGTTTTAGGGCTGCTACCTGCACCTTTGACACCCTGTTGACCAAATCTTATAGTTTTAATCTTATCGCCTTCTTTTGCTAAAACAACGTGACTTTTTGTCGGGTGATTTGGCGTTCTTTTAGGTTTGTTATAACCTTCAAGTCCTAATTTTTTTAATCTGATATCTTTGTCCATTTTAACGCTTCCATGTTTACAAAATTGGTATATAATTAATATAACTATTATAAAATTAAAATACAAAATTATGAAGATAAACGATGCAATTAAATATTTTGGAAATCAATCACAACTTGCTAAATCAATTAATATTGACCGACAAGAGGTAAATAGATGGGTTCAACGTGGTTATATTCCTTACAATAAACAAATAATAATCGAAAAAGAATCTAATAATGTTTTGAAGAGAGATAATAAAAAAACTGCTTTAAAAAGAGAGAGATTTAATATGCATGTTCCTAAAAATAGTATTTTTAATAAAGACGAAGATGAAATAATTAGTCTTTATGATAATGGCGTTAAAATTACAGACATCCATAAAAAATTTAACTATGGTAAATACCACACTTTAAGAAAATTCATTTTAAAAAGAGTTGAATTAAGAAAAATGAAAGCTGTCACCAGGTAAAGAATTATTATAATTTTCATATTCTTCATTTTGATTATGAAAAATATGATGTGGATAAGTGTGGGGATCTCTAATAATTTTATTACTTTCAATGGATGTCATTTCTTGACCTGTGGTTTCGGTGACATAATGATGATCATTAGATTGATTTAGGGGAGCATTCGTGTAACGATCATCATTAGATAATGTATAAGTATTACATTGACCATTTTCAAATTCAATCCTGTCATCTGAGCTATTTATTTTATCATTTATTTTTGATGCTATGAAACCACCTAATACACCAAATGCAGCATCGTACGTAAGCGCTGTTAATATTGTCAAAGGTATTAGTGTTGCTGTTAATCCAAATGTCATCACACTGGTTAGCGCTACTGCTGTAACTAAACATCCAATTCCTATACCTAATAAAATAGCTTTTTTGATTTTTTTATCGTCAGATGGCTTTTTTGTTGGCTCAACATTAATATTTAAGGCATCAACTGCATTATCAAAATACGTCCTTGGTATGACTGTGTTATCATAACATATTTCTTTTATGCGTAACTGTCTTAATGCGGAGTCTATATTTATTCCTGAATGATTTTTACATTTAAGATTTTCTTTTAGCAATCTAATAAATTCTTCAAAATCATCAGAATTGAATTTTCTAGAAGAAATGTAATCATAATCATTATGCATTAATGCAATTGATAACTTGTTTGCAGCAGTTTTATAATTATTAAGTGGTATTAACCGCATTGAGATTCCCTTCAAATAAGTTTTTTGTAAAATTCGATTAGAAGATTAAATCTTTTTCTTTGTTTTCTTTTTACTAGATTCTATTGCGTAGCCTTGCATTATGGCTTTTGATTCTGCTTTTTTTCCAATATAACACTTTCCGCTAGCGCCATATTTCTTTCCTGACTTTCCATTTTTAACACATGTTTGTACTGGCATCGTATTAGTCCTTTTTTTTTAATTTTATCATATTAAAAATAATTAATAAATTTAACACATCCATATTGACAATTTAACTAATCGTTGTATACTTAAACTGTGATAACAAAAAAGAAGGAAAAATAAAATGAATAACTTTATTAATGAAGTAACTTTAAACGGACAAGACTTTTGGCAAGCTAATATCGACAACAATAAATTCATATTAGATGACGATAAAGTTTGGGTTAAATATGGTTGCAATATTGATGAAATTAAAATTATCGAATTTACCCAAAATGGAAATGTAGAATATAAAATTTACAGCTGTACAGATGCTGAAAAAGTAATCCAAGAAATTGCTTATGATGTGGTATCAAATATTGTTGGTGATTGTCATTATAATTTAGACGATTTTACTTATGAAGATGCCATTTACGATTCAATTAACAGCGCTTCAATGGATGAATTAATAGATGAAATAAATTCTACTAAAATTGTTAACATTAGATTGTTCAATATAGATGAATTTTTATGCACTAACATTAAATCTAAAACTATTGAAAATGTCTTAAGTTCAAATGAAATCTTTATGTAAAAGTTAATTTAAAAAGGATTTTAAAAATGTCTAGAGAAATCGAAATAAAAGTTTATGGACGAACATTCTATTCAATTAGAGAATTTATTAAATATTATAATACAAGCTTCACGCTATTTTATAAATTTTATGATCAATTAGACGATAAAGTAATTGATAAACATAGAACGGCAGCGCTAAATTTAATTGAACACATATTTAGAGATAATAATGAATATAAATTTAAAGTTTATGGAATGAATTTTAAATCTTTAAAAGAATGTGCAAGTTGGTTTTGCATTAGTGAAAATACTCTTTACAAAATGATGAAATATAATCCTGATGTAGAATATTGCCTAAATAAAATATTAGGTAAAAATAAAAAGAATTTTATTCGAAACAGTGAAATTAATACACTAATAAATAAATTTATTTATGGTAAAAGTTATTTTAATGATTTTTTGTTGACAAAATAAAATAAAATAATACAATTAAATGATCAGCGTGATACTGATGCGAAATATTTTGGTGGAGGCTAAGGGAATACATAAATACCTTGGGCTATCAAACCTCTTGATTGTTATCACCCTCCACCAATCATTAAAGAGGTAATAAAAATGAGTGATACAATAACAATCGTAAAAAAAATTATAGATTCAGCTAAAGAATCATTTGAAAAGATTGATAAATCAGGAAGATTTATAAGTGAAGCAAATTTTGTTTTTCAAGCACTATCTGATAACAACTATCTATTAAATGTGGCTTTAAAAAATACAGAAAGTTTAAAAAATGCTATTATTAATATAGCATCACTAAAAACCACGCTTAATCCTGCCGATAAAAAAGCATATTTAGTGCCAAGAGGTAACAAAGTAGAATTAACAGTTTCATACATAGGATTGATCGATTTAGCAGTTACTGATAAGGCCATTTTATGGGCGCAAAGCAAATTGGTATATGCTAATGATGAATTTTCAATTCGTGGTTATGATAACGCCCCTATCCATAAATACAATCCTTTCTCCCGTGATAGGGGCGATCTTGTTGGTGTCTATTGTGTGGCTAAATATCCAAATGGCGATTATATCACCGAAGCAATGACAATTGATGATATTAACTCAATTAAAGCTAGATCAAAAGGAAATGGTAAAACACCTTGGGATACTGACTTTACAGAAATGGCCAGAAAAGCAGTTGTTAAAAGAGCTGCAAAATACTGGAAAGGATCTAAACAATTAAATAATGCCATACAATATTTAAATAATGATGCTGATGAAGGAATTGACTTTAAAGCAGAAAAAGAAAATAAATCAAAAAATGATCTTACAGATCTTAAAAGAGAATTGATGAATAAACTCATATCTCTAGGAATTGATAAATACACTATCCCAGTATTTATTAATCAATATGATTTAGATGTATCTAGCGAAAATGGATTAAATGAACTATTAGACTCTCAAACCAATAACTTGAATAATTTAGTGCATGAATTCCTAGGTAAAAAAAAAGAAATAGCTAATACAAAAACAGAAGAGGACTTAACTAATAATTTGTTTGAAATGATGTGTGAAAATGGAATTTCCACCAAAGAAAATCAATTAAAATTTTGTAAATTTCTAAATTGTGATCTTAATAATGAAAAACATGTAAGATTTTGGCTAAATAATAATGACAACATGGCAAAAAAAGCTTTAGAGTTTATGTCTGAAAATTTAAATCATATCCCAACTCTTGAAGAAATTGAAAATTTTGATGACAACTTGGATTTTTAATTTTAAATTATTTAATAATTTTAACTAATATCTGTTTACATTTTATTTCGTTCATCTTATAATTATTTTGTGATAACGAAAAAGAGAATATTAAAATGAATCATCAAGAACATGTAAACTATTTTACTAAACTATCTGAAAATACTAATTTCCAGCATGAAAAATGGCTATATAAAAGAAAAAATGGCATAGGCGCTAGTGACGTAGGCGCAATACTCGGAGTAAATAAATACAGAAATCAAGTTGACGTATTTTTAGATAAAACAACTGATAAACTAGATAAAAATGATAATGAAAAAATGAAGATTGGAAGATTAATGGAATCTTCAGTTTTATTAATGTTTGAAAAAGAAACTGGGTTATCTGCCTAATTGTACGAAGATACGGAAAAACACCCAGAACACCAATTTTTATATGCAACACCAGATGGATTACTATCAGATTTTTCAGCTGGTATTGAAATTAAAACAGGTATTGATGGCGATCATTGGGATGATGTACCAGAGCAATATTATGCACAATGTCAATTAAGCATGGAAATATTTGGGGTTGATACATGGCATCTTTATGCAATACTTGCTGGATTCAATGGATTCACAAGAAAACACTTTGTTATTAAAAGAAATGATCTTTATATTAAAAGTCTAATTAAAATATGCTCTGATTTTTGGAATAATAACGTACTTGCTCGTGTAGCGCCTATGCCAAAGACTATTGATGATATTAATAAAATATTTACAGAATCACAAGAAATACGCATGAAGGCAAATGACGATGTAAAAAAACTAGTGAATGAGTATCAGAAAGTAAAACTACAAATGTGTGAAGTTGAAAAAATATTAAAACCATTGCAAATCAAAGAAAAACAAATCAAAGAAAAATTAGCATTGTCTATGCAAGATGCTGAGATTTTAACTGATGAAAATGATCAAGAAATCTTAAACTATAAAATCATTAATAGAGCATCTCTAGACACAAAAAGGCTTAAAAATGATTTACCAAATATATACGATGAATATGTTAAAAATACAACATACAGAAAGTTAACAATTAAGTAATACAAGTGAGTAAAATATCAACAATTTTAAATAAAATGTTTGGGAATGTTTTAAATAAAGATGAACAAAAAAAAATAAAACTTGCATTAATGATAAATAATTCAAGTGCTTTGTTTAATTTTATTTCTAATATTCATATCTCTAATGTTAATAATAATAGTTTTAAGGATTAATACTATGCATTGGTCAGTTTGGGTATATGGAATCGATAAAAAAACAAAAGAAAAAAATGAATTGTTATTTATTCCTAAACATTATGCTAATCTTGCTCTTTATAAATATGTTTCACAACATGAAAATAGTGATATTTTTTCTTGTATTGACGAAGGACAATTAATTATAAATAAACAAGTTTATAATGAAATTATTGTTGATAATGTTTTACAAAAAATTCATGACGATCATTTTGAATTTGGGGAAAAAATTAATCATAAAATGATTAAAAAATTAAAAAATATTATTGAAAAAAAACCTGATAATGTAACTCTAACTTTTGAATTTAATATTTGAAGAATTATGCTAACACTTACTCAAACACAACAAGATGCATTAAGTTTCTGTGAAAATAAAAACAAAGCCATTTTGGCTTTAGAGCCTGGTTGTGGCAAAACAATAACCTCGCTCGCAATTGCCAAGATGAAAGGTTTTAAAAAGATTTACCTTATTACGCCGCCAAAACTTACATCTTTTGAAGATGATAATGCGAAACATTTCGATAATTACTTTGAAATAACAAAAATAAGTCACGGTGCTTTTAAATCAAATGAAAAGAAAACAAACAAGAATAAGAAAAACTATAACATTAATTTGTATTTGAACGCAGATCAATTAAATGATGATTATTTTATAATCATTGATGAAGCTCATAAGTTCAAAAATATTCAGTCAACTAGAACCTTGGCTCTTTATGCACTGCTTCATAAAAATAACAATCTACCAATGCTTATGCTTACTGGAACACTTAGGCCGAATATGAACTGTGATGCGTCAACCTTGGGATGTATGATGGATTTTTGGTTTGATAAAAATAAACCTCGGTATTCAAATGATTTCGATTCTTTTGCACAAAGAATAAAAGAAATAACATCGGTAAGTTATTATTATAGTCCATCCATTCAAGATGGAATGTTTTTTAAACGTGAAAATAGATACACTGATGAACTCTATGATTCATTAAAAAACATAGCTTTTTTTGCTAAGAAAACGAATAATGCTAAAAAAATTATTAATGCAAAAATGTTTCATTACACTTCTATGCAAAGATCACTTTTAGAACAAATGAACGGTCGAGCTTCGCTTTTAATTGGTAGCTTTAAAACAAAAGTAAATCATCAAACTAAATCTCGTGTGCGTGATGGTCATCTATTGTTAAGTCATATCTATGAAAATACAAAAAGGGAAATGACATTTCTTACAGATAAGATAAGATTTTTGAAAACAATAAAAAATAAGTCTATTATATTTACTCAATTTACACATACAGCTGAGTTTTTGGCTTCAACATTGAAAGCAAAATGCCATACTGGTGCAATATCTTCAAAAGAAAGTAAAAACATCGTAGCTAGCTTTAAAACGCAAAAAGACGGCTTATTGATAGCAACTATAGACAGTCTTTCTACTGGATTTGACATAGAAACGTGTGATCAAATTATTTTCTATTCATTTAGTTATAATTATGCAAATTTTATTCAGTCATTTGACAGAATTCACCGCATAACCTCGGTAAATAACAAAAATTATTTATTTTTAATTTATGACGATGAAAGAAAAAAATTAGATACCGCATTATCAAAAATGGATTTACATTTTAAATGGCTGGGCGCATGAATAAAGAAAAATGGAAAATAGCTAGAAAGCTACATAGAAGATCAAAAAAAGAAACTCTACCTCTCGAAGAATGGCTTCAATACGAATTAAAAATAATCAAAATGGTCAGTAGAATAAAAAATAAGGAAAACAAATGCAAAATGAAGAAATAAATCAAAATAAAAAAATATTAGAACAACATCTAGAAAAATTAAAAAATTCTCCTCAACATCAATTTAATGCTGATATTGAAAATATGTCAGCAAAAATATCATATTTGGAATATATCATTTATGCTATTATGTCGACTTTAAATGATACCGAAAGATTTGATTACAAAGCATTCATCGATAAAGTTGAAAAAAATACAAATATCGTAAAGTTAGAAGATGAATTTAATGATATTAAAAATAGATACTTCAATAGAATTCAAAAGCTACTATTCAAAGAAGATGTTGTAAATAATCTAAATAATAATGATCTAAATATGATAATTGACATATTAAAAGATAACTTGAAAAAAGAGGGATAATCATGAATTACATTCAACAACAAAAAATAGAAATTAATAAAAAAAGTACTGGATTAGCTTTTGCTTTATGGCTTTTTCTTGGAGGTTTTGGCCTTCATCGCTTCTATCTTGGATTGAAACGCTCAGCAATTATTATCGCTATCATTAATATCATTGGATTAATGTGCTTATTATATTCTCTTGCTGATGCTTCACAAGCAACAATTGAAATTCTTCAACAACAAGATATACATCAATCAAATTCATTTTCTTACGGAATGTCGTTAATCTTAATACCATTGTATCTTTGGCTTTTAATTGATGCATTTAGATTATCTGGATGGACTAAAAAATATAATCTTAAAGTAATTGAAAAATTTTCTAATTAATTAACATATCATTATATTTGTTTATATATTTTTTGATGTAATCAATTCTAGCATTACAAACCATAAGCGCATAATATGAATTTCTATAATCATACAATAACGTATTAATATTATTTTTATTAGGTTTAGATATTGGCTTATAATCATAACTAACTTTGGTTAATATTGAATCTGGTATGTCAACAGTGTTATATATTCTTACTGGGTCACTGGTACAACCTGCAATCAAGAGAATTTCCAATAGAATAACGACACTTATCCCTAATTTCTGAAATTTTATTAGAATAGTCATAATCTAGCCTATTTTTATATGTTAGCATTGTTTTTTCGAGCTCTATTGAGGCTGCTCGTTCGCGCGCTATGCAATCATATCTACCATCATTTTTGCCACCATTATAGGCAATGAAATATGTAAATATCCCTATTATTAATAGAATAATAATATAAATAGATTTTTTCATGAAGCCATCTTTTATATTAGAAAAGAATTCAGTCATAATTTACCTATAAAAACTTAAAATTCTTTTAGAAAATAAAATATACATAACTGCTACACTAAATAAAATCATCATTAAATTATTACAGAACCAAAATATAAACACTGTAAATGGCTCATATGGATACCATGAAAAATTAACTAAGAAATTATATAGATTTAGTGAAAAGAAAATAAATGACAATCCTATTAAAAATAATGAACTACATTTATTTAATTTATCATTGAACCAAACGATCACAAACACAACAACACAATATATTAGCTGTAATATATCTGAACCAAGCCAAAAATAGCTCATATTGTCTTTATATTCCCATAGTGTATATGAATTTCTATATATTCCCATAATATTTAAAATTATTAAAAATGAGCAACACAATAAAAACACAATTCTTTGGAATTTGCTTTCTTTGCTTGACTTGACTATTAAAGTTTTTATTAAAGACATCATTATTACATCGCACACTATTTTTAAAAAGTTATATATTTCTGAATTATCCATTATATTTATATACCAAAAATATTTTAAGAATTAAATGTTAATTTGCTATATTTAAAACAATTCTTCCAGAATCTCTAGAACTTCTTATGTATATATTATCAGTTCCTTGTTTTAATAATGCTGAATCAATTTGATTTAATACCAACCCATCATCTGTACTTGATGGCAATGAAGCAGATTCATATAAAAATACTTGATATGAACCTAAGTTTTGAACAGTATATGATTTTCCATTAACT
>Ga0070754_10003960_pt1 | contig 10286 bp, 7 predicted proteins | sample VirMetDEL_Sep_01_FD_75181 | JGI IMG/M metagenome (GOLD analysis project Ga0070754, IMG submission 75181) | Aqueous microbial communities from the Delaware River and Bay under freshwater to marine salinity gradient to study organic matter... | ecosystem: Environmental > Aquatic > Marine > Coastal... | reverse complement strand
TTTTTTATATATAATGATTAAAGTACCTCATTCTAAATTCTTAGTCACAGGTGGTTGTGGTTTTATTGGTAGTCATATATGTGAAGAGCTTTTAAAACAAGATAAGACGGTTATTTGTGTAGATAATATGGTAAACTGTGATATTAAAAATATTGAACCCTTTTTAAGTAACCCTAATTTTACTTTTGTTAACGAAGATATAAGGAATCTAAAAGATGAAAAATACGAACATTTATTCAAAGATTTAGATATTATTTTTCATGAAGCTTGTGGTAAATGTACTGTATGCATGATAAGACCTGACCTAGATCTATCGGTAAATGCTTGGGGAACATTTGTTTTGTTAGAATTAGCAGTCAAGCATAAAATTAAAAAATTTATTCATGCTTCCACTGGTTCTGTTTATGGTGAACCTCAATATTTTCCTTCTGATGAAAAACATCCTCTTAAACCTACATCTTATTATGGTGTTAGTAAATTGGCAGGAGAAAGATATGTGGAAGTATTTGGAAGTATGTATGGATTAAACTACTCAATATTAAGATATTTTCATGTGTATGGTTCAAGACAAGTATCTTCGGATTATGGCGGAGTGGTGGCAATTTTTATTAAAAAATGTTTGAAAAATGAACCTATTACTATATATGGAACTGGAGAACAAATGCGATCCTTTACATATGTTAAAGACGTGGTTAATGCCAACTTTTTATGTGCTTCTAATCCTGATACAGATAATGAAATATATAACTCATGTTCCGGAATTCAAGTAACTATACAGGAGTTATGTGATATGGTTAAAGAAAAAATGAACTGTAATGATTTAGAAGTAAAATACGATGATTGGCGAAAAGGTGATATAAAATTCTTTAATGTTTCTAATGAAAAAATAAGTCAGTTAGGTATAACTTTTCAAAAAAATTTTTCTGAAATATTAGACGATTTAATTATTGAATATAGTGAATATTTAAATTGTATACATTAGCATATATATTTTTTTTTATAAAATATAAGTATAATGAATATAAGATCTCTTGTAAGTGCTCTTTCAAATCCTCGTCTAGATGTATTAATAGTTTATGAACTAAAATCTGATTTTGAAACATCAGAAAAAATTAAGCAAACATTTAAATCAAGAAATCTAATGTGCGAAATAGTAAGTAAATATAAGTATGATAATGTAATATTTTTAAAAAATTACGATCATGAAATTGCTCATGATTTATTTAAAAAAAGTTTTATAGTATTATTTGTCAATTGTAATTATGAAAGTACTTTATTTTTAGATATAAATAAATTAGTATTTAATAATAACAAATTAGAATGTAATAGTAAAGCAAAACAATATTTAAATGAATATATTTTAGATAGAGAATATAATATCAAAAATGATTTAGATTTTATTGTTGATAATATTATTACTAAATTATTCATTCAAAATTATAAAATTGTAGCTGCAATTTCTCATATGAATGAAAAAACATTAGATTTAACAATAGAAAGTATTAAAAAACAAACAATACCGGTTGAAAAAATTAAAGTTTTTAAAGGATTAATACCAATGTGTAATTCATTTAATGCATGTTTAGATTTTGCTTGTGAAGAAAATGCTGATATTTTACTACATACTGCTTCGGATGTAGTATTCGAACCATGGGCATTAAAGGAATTACTAAGAATTTATGACCCAAAAAAACATGCCAATGTGTTAAGTTTTGGTGAAGACATAATTTTAAAAAGAGTTAATAAAACAATATATGACAGAGCTGTATGCGGAATATGGATATTTAATATGAATCTTTTTAAAGATAAACAATGGAGATTTAAAGATGAAATGAAACAGGATATGAAATTATTTGATAGAATAAAAATGAATACTGGACTAATTGTAAGTGATAACTTAAATCATTATTTAAATAATGGGTTAGATAATTGTATATGTCCTATGTTTGATATTAAATATGAACAACAAAATCAAGGAATTCATCATCCAATATGGACATTAAGAGAAATATTTGATAAATATTATTATTGTCTTGGTAAATGGAAAGACGCATTTAAACAAGAATTATTACAAATAACTAATGAATTTTTAAAACATAATCCAAATAATAATTGCTTAATAACAATTAAATATATTTTGACTAATATAAAAACTAATACATTAAAATCCAAAGATAGTAATGAATTGGAAAATATTTATAAAAAAATGATTAGTAAAATAGATATTAATACAGATAGTAACAATAATTTTTTTGTATATCATAAAAAATATATTGAAATTTGTAATAATTTGTATAATTGTAAAATAAATTGTAAATCATATGACAATATTTATAATGAAAATAACTTATTTTATAGCATAACAAATAAACAACTTAAATTCTCTAATATTCCATTTTTTTGTGAATATATGAAATTACCTCAACATAAAAGAGTCATAAATAATAAATTTATTAATCATAATTATTTAAATTATATAAATTTTTTATTAAGTCATAAATATTTTTTTATTCAAATAAATAAAAATAATAATAGTTTAATAGATAATAAAAAAATTAGATATTTTTATAATACTATTAATGGTTTATTAAAGAAAAAAATATTAAATGTTACGTATATTTCTATTTTAATATATTTATACGATATTAATTATATTTTATACAACGATAAACAATATTTTAAATATAAAAGAGTAAAATACATTTCTTATATTTTAAATAACTATACAAATGATAAATTTTTTGATTATAATAATATGCAACTTGATAATTCTTATAAAAAAGTACTGAACGGAAATTTAAGTTCTTTTGATAGTAATAATAAAATAAATAAAAATTATATAATTAAAACATCTCTATTAATAGGTGAAAAATATTTAAATGAAACAAATAAAATGCAAAACCATTATTTATTACTAAGTAAAAATATTAATGAAATAAAAGTAGAAAGAAATAGTTTACAAAAAAGAAATATTATTTTTAGAATAAAAAATATTAGAATCTATTTTGATAAACATAAATTATATACAAATGAAAACATAGCTATTGAAGAATTTAATTCTATACATTTTTTAAATACAGAAAAATATTATATTTTTTATTTTAACTTATCAACACAAATATATATGTTTCTAACAAATATTCAACATAATATACAATATTTAGGTGATAACAACACTAAATTTTTAATTAATATTAATTAACTTTATATTATTAATAAAATAAAAATTATTTACTAATTGTAATATATATATTTATAAAATATATTATTACGATATAATGGATAATATTTGATGATTGGATTAAATGTTAATGTTGGTCTATAATGTTCTTTTTTAATAGTTCCTAATTTTGGATAAGTTTTCTTCTCTATACCTAATTTTGTATTAATTCTATTAACAATATAAAAAAAATAATCATTTCCTCCTTCTTCATCAGTAATAACACGAACACTACATTTTTTATTTTCAAGAAATGGAAAGTTATATTTTCTCATGTATTGACCTATACATTGTTTAAACTCTTTATTTTTTATATTATCATTTAACCATAAAAATTCTTGAACTACATGCTTATCTAAAAATGGATATCTAGATTCAATTCCAAAACATCCAGCTACACGTTCAAACATTTGAATTATATTTCTACCATAAGAACTATCAAAATTAGGCCATTTACTTCTAACATTTGTATAATCTAATTCTAGAATTGATGCGTCTATATTTCCAGGATTACCATAATCACTAAATATTTCATCACCACCATGACCACTCAAAAATATTATTTGATTATCATTACGTGCCTCTTGAAAAATTTGATATAAGCCAAAACAAGAATATGCTTTATATATATCAGCATATGGTGTACCATCTATATGATATGCTGTATAATTTTCTATACGATTACAATATTCTTTATATTTTTCTTCAATATTATTTTTGGGATTAATATAATTAAATTTATTATTATTTTTTTCTATTAATAATTTCCGATCTTCTAATGTTTTTACATCTTCAATTCCCTTAAATGTATATGTTTTAAATTTTTTATTTAAATTTATCATTGAGGAAACAATACAACCTGAATCATAACCTGAACTTAAAGGAACAAATATACCTTTATCAGTATTTGTTCTTTTTTTTATTGAATTATCAAATGCAATATTCCAACGTTCAAAATTAGAATACCTTGGTTCAAAATCCCATTTTACAATTTCTTCTTGTGATATTTTTTCATAAGTATTTAGATCAAAAATATAGTGGGTATTTGGTATAACAAATTCTATATTTCCATTTAAATTAAATTGTTTCATAGCCTTCTCTACACATGATTCATAACTTGAAGCAATAAAATAATCACTATTCTTAAAGAAACAAAATGGCTTAGTTCCAAATGGATCAGTTATTATGTGTATTTTGTTATTTTGTTTATCTACATAATTAATTACAAACTCACCATCTAACTCATCTAATCTATAAAAATTATTATCTTTAAAATAATTTATAAGAAATTCTCCTTCACTATTAAACTTTGATGGTATAGTATCGAATTTTATTATACCCTTTTCCTTACTTTCATTTAATGAACTAGTTCCATATATTTCTCCATTAAATAGTAAATAATTCGAGTTATCTATAATTGGTTGAGGATTAACTCCTTGAATAGCTAATAGTGTATGAACAAAAATATCATTATTATCTTTTACTATATTTGTTTTATCTGGTCCTCTATATTTTATTTTTTCAATAATATTTTCTATTTCCACACTAGTTAAATTTACCTGTTTACCATTTGATAATATATAAAATATTCCACACATTTTATATATTAGTTTAGCATATTAATTTTTCTAATTTTACTGTAATATTCTTATTATTAATCTCTTTAAACAAGTTATTTATATCTTGGTTCCAAAATTTTGGTGGACATATTATCCATTTACAATTTGGTTTAGAAATTTTTACTAAATTTGTCAACTTTTTTTTTAATAATTTAGTTCCAATTTCATTATTAGGATATATATAATTTCCTTTGCCATACTGACAACTATAATCAAATAAGAGTGACCAAAAACACAAAATAACAGAAAATGAATTATCGGGATAATTATTTATAGTATTTCCATCATAAAAACTTACAAAATCTTTGATATTTAATACATCGTGAATATCACCATAAATAAAATCTTGTGACCCGCTTCCTGGTAAAATATCTAATCCAGATACATTTAAATTAAATATATTTCTTCCAACAAAAACTAAAAAAGCTGGTCCACATCCAAAATCTAAAATTATGTCATTGCCTTTAAATCCAAATTTTTTGAATAAATTTTTGTATTGATTTATATAAATTTTATAATTAATAACATATTTTTTTGGACCATTAATAATTTCTTTTGGTTTTTTTATTATTTTATAATTATCTTTTGATAGTAAATCTAAAAATTTTTTTTCCATTTTAAAATAAAAATATTTTATTTTTTCTCTCCTTTCTCATTTATTTCGCCTATTTTTTTTCCTGGATTTCCAACCATTACACTAAATGGTTCAACATCTTTTGTTATAACTGCGCCAGCACCTATGAGAGAATGTTTTCCTAAGGTATTACCACACACAATCGTACTATTGGCACCTAATGTTACTCCTGTTTCCAATTTCGTTTTCATATATTCTCCATTTTTACTGTACATGCCTCGGGGGTTGATATCATTAGTAAGCACACAACTTGGTCCAAAAAACACATAATCTTCTGCTTCTACACCAGCATATATACTGACATTGTTCTGAACCTTACAATTATCACCCAATATAGCACCACCAGCTATATACACATTTTGGCCTATATTACAATTTTTTCCTATTCTAGCTCCTTTACAAATGTGACTATAATGCCAAATTTTTGTACCTTCGCCAATAGTTGCCCCGTCATCAACAACAGCTGTTTCATGTGCGAAATATTTTTTTTCATGAGATGGTTGAATCGTTACTTCCTTATTATTCAGTAAACTTTCCTGTAATCCATTTAATACTTTCAAGACGTTAACTCCCTCTTGCCCATGAGTTATTGGTTGGTTACGGGTTTTACAACACTCCACAAAATGTTCGCATTCAATCAACAATGGAAATTTGCTTTGTTCTAACCCAATGTTAATACCATTATTTTTTATTGGTGATGGATTAGAATGAATATCTGAACTATATTGGATGTATTCAGGAAAATAAGTAATTTTGTTTTCCTTCGATACATCGTCAAAAATAATCATTCCTTTTTCACCAATAATAGACATTTTTTGTTCCTTATATGGATTTAACCAATTTACATTAATATTAACATAAGCATTTTTAAATTTCAAAATAGAATTAGTAACATCATGAACACCTTCGTTAATATGATCTTTTCCATGACAAACAACTGAATCGGGCATTTCTCCTACTAATGATAAAACAACTGATATATCATGGGGAGCAAAAGACCACAAAACGTTCTCGTGTTTTCTAAATATTCCCAAACTTAATCGGTTTGCCACAATATTTTTGACTTTTCCGATTTTGCCTTCCTGTATCATATTCTTAATTTTCTCAATTGCTGGATGATAGTGAAGTAAATGCCCAACCATAAGTATTTTGTTTTTCTCTCTTGCCAATTCAACTAATTCTTCTGCCTCCTTAATATCAAGAGTAATTGGTTTTTCCACATACACATCTTTATTTTCCAATAAAGCCTCTTTTGCAAATTTATAATGTAATTCGGCTGGAACTGCTATACAAACAGCATTAATATTTTTATTAATTAAAACATCATTATGCCAATCAGTAGTCATATTTACATCAGGGTATTGATTTTTATATTTTTCAAGAGCTACTTGATTAATATCGCAAATTGTATCTAACACACCACATGTGTTAAAGTCTCGAATCAGATTTTTTCCCCAATATCCTCCACCAATAAGTGCTAATTTAATATCTTTCATTATATAACCAGATTACAAATTAAAAAATGATATAAATCTTATTTCAAAAATTAAAATATATATTATGTCCCAAACAATTCAAATGTATGATCCAAAACGTGAATATTTCTCTCAAAAGGAAAATATAGACAATGCCATAAATACTGTTTTAAATCATGGACTTTTCATTAATGGACCAGAAGTAAAACAATTGGAGGCAAGCTTAAAAGAATATGTTGGAGCCAGTGATTGTATTTGTGTTTCCAATGGAACAGATGCTTTAAAATTAGCATTACTAGCACTTGATGTAACACATGGCGATGAGGTAATCACAGTTGCTCATAGTTGGATCAGTACAGCGGAAGTGATCCCCCTAGTAGGAGCAAAACCCGTTTTTATAGACATTGACCCAGAAACATTTAATATGGATGCTTCAAAACTTGAATCGGCTATATCCTCAAAAACAAAGGCTATTATTGTAGTAAGTTTGTATGGTCAAATAGCAGATATCGATACCATAAATACAATAGCAGCAAAATATGACATTCCTGTGATTGAAGATGGAGCACAAAGTTTTGGGGCTACTTACAACGGTAAACGGTCATGTTCATTAACAACAATTGGAACAACTTCTTTTTTCCCTTCAAAACCATTAGGTTGTTATGGTGACGGTGGAGCTTGCTTCACTAATAATCCAGAATTAGGAGCTAAATTACGTGCTATTAAGAATCATGGAGGGATAAAACGATTTCATCATAAATATATTGGTCTGAATGCGCGATTGGATACAATTCAAGCAGCAATTTTAAATGTTAAATTACCTTATTTCAATGAAACTATTAAAAAACGCCAAGAATGTGCAAATTATTATTCAGAACAATTACAATTCTTAACTGAAAAAGGATTGGGATTTAAATTGCCTACAATTAAAGATAAACATACTAGTGTATGGGCACAATATGCTATTCTCGCCAATAACAAGGAGCAGCGAGACAGTATTTTTGATTATTTAAAAAATAATAATGTCAATGCGGCTATTTTTTATCCAGCTCCATTACACAAACAGGAATGCTTTCAACCCTGGCTAAAAGATTCATTAGAAGAGGTGGATTCAAAACTAATTAATACAAATTATGTTTGTGATCGCGTTTTTAATTTACCTTGCTATGGCGAATTTACAAGAACTGAACAAGATATAGTAGTTAATTTGTTGAAAGACTTTCTTCGATAGAAGTGATTACATTTGTCTTATCCTTGCGTAACATATTCCGTTCTTCAATTACTGATTCCAATACTTTACATGTACTCTTTAAAGATTTCATGTAATTACATAATGCATTCGTATCTTTTGGAAAACATGCTCCTCCATATCCTAGTTGTGCATCGGGACCAGGAACCAATGTATGCATTGGATTTATCCAATTATTATCAATCATTAAATCCCGTATTTTTTCGTAATCAGAACCATTTTTTTTACATAACAGGTAATATTCATTAAAAAGCATCACTTTACTCGCGTAAAAACTGTTACACATAATTTTCATAGACTCGCTCTCCACAGCTGTGCATAAACTAATTTTAGTTTTTGGAAAAAATCTGGCATAAAATGATCGTAGCAATTCCATATCCTCATCGTTAGCATTAGGACCTTTTCCTAAAACTATATGATTTTGATTATGGAAATCTTCAAAAGCAGTTCGAGCGGTAAGAAACTCTGGATTATGTGCTATACGCAATAATGGGAAAGCTTCACTGAGTTTATTTGTGGTTTCGGGTTCTACTGTTGATTTTACAACTACTAAACCTGAATAATTTAACTTCTCTAAATTACTACATACTTCTCTAAGTGCTGATTTATCATAGGATTTAAGAATATCACTATAAAGAGTAGGTAAACATAAAAATACTATTTCACAATTCATTATATCATTCAAGGAACCTATTCCTCCATCCTTAAATTTATCAAAAACACTAACTTTCGCACCTTTCAGTTTGAAACTTTTTTCAGCGGCTCCTCCAACAAAACCTAATCCTACAATACCTATTGAAATCATGTGTATAAAAAAATTAATATATATTAATAATATTTAATATTTAGAATATTAACTCATATTATGATTTTAATTAAGAAATATATTCTTGAATAATTCGTGTATTATGTCGACATGGACAAGCACACCAAAGTTCTAATTCCCCAGTAAATTTTTGCTTTTCCATTGCTTCCCACGATTTATCGGACAAAGAAGTAGCTCTACGTTTTTGATGTTTCTTACAACATTTACATCCATTCAATGCTTTAATAAGAATTTCCCCATTTTCTTTCGTTCTAATAATATCTTTCGCGCATACCTCTACATCTTCACTCCAATAACCACCATAAATTTGTCGCGTACCGTATAGAATATTACTAAATGCGTCAAAAACTTGAAGAGCTTGTTCAGACGTCATTCCATCTTCGATCGCTGGATGATTAGGTCGCAAATCAAGATTATCCTGGCAACATTTTCCCCAACTTGGACAAAAGTGCTTAACATCGTAGAATGGACCCCTGGTTTTCTTTCGTTTAGGTCGTTCATTATAATAATCTGATTCATAAATATTTTCCTCCTCAGAAAACTCTTCTTCATAATAACCATATCCTCCAAATGAGTATCTTGGCATAACTAATACTCTAACTTCTCCAATTACCCAAAATCAGGAGAACTTTTTAAAATTCAATTTTTTTATTTCTAATAATAATATAATGGCATCACCTGATGTTAAAAAATATGGAAAATTTTTAGTTGACCCAGAATCAATAGATCTTATGGGCGTTGATCTTCAAAACTTAGATTTATCTTCAAAAAATAAAATAGGTGAAGGAGCATTTGGTAATGTTTATCGGCTTCGTGATAAGGAAGGACATGAAAATCCAAATTATGTAGTCAAACAAGTCAAATTAAATTTTATTGAAAAAGCATTTGATAGATGGGGTCGTTCCAAAAAAATACCGTTCCAATTACCAACTGTTGGAGAAAAACAGGATATGTATAAACGTGAAGTCCGAACCTTGGAAAAACTATCAGAATATAATATTTCTCCAAAAATTATTTATGTAAGTGATGCGCCAAATCAATATATTTATGTGATGGAAAAAATGGATGTAACACTTAAAGATTTATTAAGAAGAGAGAAGTTTACACCTCAGCAAGGATTAAAATTAGTGAATTTAGCCTTTAAGTATTTCGAAGTTCCATTCTATCATACTGATTTACATCCAGGTAATATTATGTGGTCGGATGCATTAGGTGATTTTAGATTAATAGATTGGGGATTTTATCGCACTATAAAACCAGGAC
>Ga0070754_10003959_pt1 | contig 10287 bp, 2 predicted proteins | sample VirMetDEL_Sep_01_FD_75181 | JGI IMG/M metagenome (GOLD analysis project Ga0070754, IMG submission 75181) | Aqueous microbial communities from the Delaware River and Bay under freshwater to marine salinity gradient to study organic matter... | ecosystem: Environmental > Aquatic > Marine > Coastal... | reverse complement strand
TGTGTTACCTCACGCTCATATGCCAACACTTCCGCAGGCGACATCACTTGAACATTTTCACCTTGACCCGCTCTGCGTTGCTGTTCAATGATAATGCCAAATCGATTTTGGAACTCTGGTGTTTCACGCAAAGCAATTTCTAATGCGGCTGCACTGGAAATACCTTTTTTAATTTGATCCCACAACCAACCTGTAGGGTTGCCGTTAGCATCCGTCCGCAACAAAGAACCCAAACCGATATCAGATAGATACGCTTCAAGTTGACGGTACGTGTTGATCTGTTGTTCTTCGCGTTGCTGTTGTTGCATCAACCGCATTTCTTCACGCATTGCTGCTACAGCATTTTCAACCGTCGTGTCTGGCGCAGGCTCAGCCGCAGCCGGTGCAGATGCTGGTGCTGGTGCTGGTGCTGCTGCCGGTGCTGACGATTCAGGCGCAGGTTCAGGTGCAGGTTCCAGTGAAGGGGTTACAACAGTAGCTGCTTGCGCCGCTCGCCAATCTTGCAATGTTTCCGTAGGCGCACGACCACCGCCGCCAATTTGCACACTGCGTACCGGTTCGGGAGCAGGCGACGGGGCTACAGGACGACGCGTACCAGCCGACGCGGGCGCACCACTACGTTGCTGGGCAGGATTACGACCACCGGATGACGCAGGTTTAGATTGTTGTCTGTTTTTGCTGGCAAAGTACGCGGCAAGATCAGCAGGAATACCCATCAGAAACCACCCCTACCAAAAATAGAAGCAATAGCAACACCCACCTGCTGAGCATTATTCTGCGCAGCTTCCGTATTTTGCCACTCAGGTAAATCACGAACAGCTTGACGAACCTCGCCCATAGTCGCAAGACGTTGCGTACCATCATCATTTTGTCGCACCATCATGTCCCGCCATTTACTATCCATTAAATCAATTTCATTTTCATCTAATTCTAACTCACGAGCAGCAGTGCCAACAAGAGAACCAAACGCATCAATAGGCCGCAAACCCCGATCAATATACGATTCAAGGAAAGGCATCTCCGCAATAGCCTGCTGCTGAATCATCTGCAAAATAGCTTCTTCGCTCAGCTCGCCAGCAAATGCACGTTGCGTTAAATCCGCAATACGTTGATCCGTTAACGTCACCAAATAATTAGTACCCAACTGACGAGTAGTATCAGCAAACGCAGTCATGTCGCCCGTCTGCAACTCACCAAAGTTAAACCCCTCAAGCAAACGATCCATAATTTGAGTATCGTTCCACTTAGATTTAACAGCTACAGTTGCAACCTGACGAAGCGTGTCCTCGTCCATTGACATACCAAGTTTTGCTACCCGATCTTTAAGAACAGCAAGAACACTAGCAATTGAATTTGCTTGGCTTTCCCCATCAGAGTTATCAAATACGTTACGCGCTTCTTCGTTATCAAGGTATTCGTCAACAAATTTGCCAAACCAATCTGCACCGCTAACAAGTTTATTTTCAAAATAAACTGGTTCCAGTGTGCGCAACACGTAGTTGTACGTGTCAGCGTCAGTCATATCACGCGTAGTTAAAATTTCATAAAAGAAATCTCCAACGCGTTGTTTATTACCGTTAGCATTTATGAACGTTTCGTTAGCAAACGTAACAAACGCAGCATTGTTGCTGCCTAAAATAAAACCTTCATGTCGCGGATCATTAATGTTGTTTAGTAACGACAAACGATCAATAGTCTGAGAACCCGCCAATCCTTCAATTTGACGAATTGAACGAGGCCCAGTAGTGTCGTTCTGATCATCCGGTGGCATTGTCGTCTCCTAATACGTCACCAACAGTTTCAACTGAAGACTGCAAACCCGATAAAGGCATATCCATATCAACCGATTGATCCGCACCACGTTTCCATGCGGCAAATTGCTCACCTAAACCACGTGCACGATTACCAGCCCGCCACCGTATCGCCTGTGATTTAAATCGTTCTTCGATCTGCGCCCCAATACTCCGAGCTTCCGCCTCAGTAAGTGTTTCAACATCTTCAATGATTTCTTGCGGCGAATACCCTAACGCTAACTGCGCCTCAGCAAACTCAGGTGCCAATTGTTCGAGGCCGCTTAACACAGACAACGATTCTTCTTCAGTTAATGGTCGTCCCAAAAACTGCACACCAATTTGCCGCAACGTAGATTGAACCGTAGAAATATTAGCGTCATTAATAAGTTTGTTTACTGCAGCAACTCGTTCATTTGTTCGGCGACGCAAGACTTCGTTGAGTCCAATGCCGCCCGCAGCCAAACTTTCACTCATTAAAACATTTAAACCAAGTTGCACCCATTGATCCGATCCACTAAACGACCGATCAGGCGTACCACCAAGCTGTTCAAAAATACCAGCCATGTGCATTTTAGTTACTAGCGCCTGCACTTCGGCAGGGGGCATTTCGCGTACAGCATTACGTAATCCCATCACACCAACAGGTGCGTTCAGTCCATAACCGGGATCATAACCTTGTGTATCTTCCCATTGAAACATGGTTATTGGCTGTGTAACACCAGCTTTTTCCATGTCGGGCGTAGGCCAATAACCGCGAGATTGAGCGTTTACAAAAACTTCGAAAGGTTCTTGCCAATCAGAACCGAACGCAAACAAATCCTGAAAATCTTGCGCTGTATAAATACGTGTTACCTGACCTGTTACTGTGTTGGTAACCGTTTCAAACTTGCCCGACATTCCCGTTTCAACTAAAGGTCGCTCTGAATCTTCAGTTGCCGACTCTTGCGTATTGTTTGTGTTAGTAATTCCTGCATCTGCTAATTTTGCCCATGTCGGCATTGAAGGAATTTTATTATCAATTACTTGCTGTTGGATAGCTAGCGACACATCTGCACGCAAAGTGTTTTGGTCTACATCAGGATTACGCGCAACTTCTTCATTAACAATTTTTTCTGTGTAATAATTTGTTGCTTTAGTTACATCGTCTTCAGTTAGACCGCCTACTTCGTTATTATCAACTAACTGTTTTAATACAGCAATATAATCAAGTTGCTGAAATACTGACGGAGCCAAATATTCATCATCAATCGCATCTACAATTTTATTGACAACTACATCGCGTACACCAACGTCATTAGAAATACCAATATCTTTCAGCATTTCTTGAACAGTTGTTTTTGCTTCTTCACGCGTATACAACGTGGTGCCAGCAGCAGGAATCAACTCGTCAGATAAAATAATTTCCATTACAGATCAGTCTCCGGTTTAAACACTGACAACCACAAAGATTCCAACTGAGGATTCTTCAACAACCATTGATCAACTTCAAATTGCATACGTTCTTTGTTTCGTTCTTGCGTTTCGCGACTAGCAGTAGTCCGGTCCAACCGCAATTGACCTTGTACCACAGTATAATTATTCCACAATTCGAACAGCTCACGTACTGGTTCTATAAACGGGCTGGCAGGAACATCTGGATCGTACAATACAACGCGGAACTCATTAATTGTTTTGTCCCGAATTAAACGACCTTCTGAATCTTGCAACTGTGCTGCAAACACGGGATGCGTTTTGAGATAAAAATCGCGTTGCATTGCCCAGTCGGCATCAATAAGATTAATTAATTCTTGATTGCCTTCGGCGTTAGCGCGGCGACGTTCGTAAGATTCTTGCGCATCAAAATATGCGGGCGCAGCTTTTTGGAATTGAATAGACGCTTGGATTTCCTCAGGGGTTTTCATGATGCGCAGATCAGACGAGAACTGATCTGCCCATGCGTATTGGTTCCATTCGCCTTCATAAGATTTGTTGGGCGCTAACCATAACGTTGCCATTGGATATGACTGGATGTATTCAATGTTGCCGAGTGTCCATTGCAAGTTTTCTTCATTAGGTGCAAGCGGAGCACCTGACACAGTTTGGCTTCTGCTAACCATGTATGGTTCAGGATTAACAATGTACGACAAGTTAGTGTCAGGGAAATCCGCGAGGTAACGGCGTGTGCCTTCATCTGCACCCCATGTTTGGATATACCGCAAATATTCGCCTTTGACCAAGCTGGCAGGATTGCGTAAACCAATGCCTGTTAATCCTTCAACTGACAACGGGTTTTGCAATGTGTCAATATTTTGTGGCGATCCGGGTAATACAAATCCCCATAACAATTTACTAAGATCAAATACTCTGGCGTGTGCGCGTACGCGATCCCAAAACACCTGTTGTTCTTCAGGTGTTGCGTCGGGATCAAGACCGTATCCGGCTGCTTCAAGATTTACCGTAGCAATAACGCTATTACTCATAGTGTTGGTATTACGGTCGTCTTCTGAGAACAAACTGTGGAACGAATTCCACGCACGACGCAAAGTTGTGGGCACTAACTGTTGTTCCCACGACTGAGTAGAACCGATGTCTCCCATGATGTGCCGACGGAACTGGCTGATTTCGTCTCGTAACGACGGAGCAATTTCGCCTGCTACAAAAGTTAATGCGTGGACTGGTATGGTGCCTAGCGGACCTAAGGTGGGTCGTCCAGCTTCAGGGTTGATACCGGGAAGGATTGATTCGACGGGACTACGTACAGTAGTACCCAATGACGGACTGCCAAACACCATGTTCAACATGTCGTTAATTAATGGTGTTCCCGGCCAGTTCAAATAATAGGTGCCGTTTTCTTCGTAAACGATACCAGTCGTTAACAAACCTTGAATTGCATATTGTGCTTTAACTAATTGGTCGAGGCCGTACATGCCAGATCGTGCACCACGCAACCAACGTTTCATGAAGTTTTCTTCGGCATACCAGAATGGAAGCATGTTACTTGCACGTTGCGAAAACACAGATCGGTATTCTGCTGAGTCAATAAACGGAACTACGTTTCGTACGGCATTTTGTACGGCCAGCAAATCTAAATGTTCGGAATGTTTTTGAATTGTTCCGATTGCGTCAGCAATTTCTTCTGTTAACACGTCAGTCAACTGTGTGTCACCACGTGGTATCGCACGAACGTTTTTGCCGCGTGACTCTAACCACGACAATTCTTCGGCTCCGTTTACGCCATCGACAAAGAAACGATTATCTAACGCATACTTTAATTCATTAAAATCAATTACACCTTGCCGATAAAAATCCCATACATCTCGCGACCCAATTTGGCTATACACTTGGTGTACCGCTAATGCCCGCGCAACATCTTCATTTGAATGTTGAGAATATGCCGCAACTAAATCATCAAACGAACTTCCTTCTTCGTTCATTAATTTTTTTAACACTGGCACAGTTTCGTCTATCGAACGAATAGTTGCCGGTGAAACTAAATCATTCATGAATCGCAAACCTGCGAGACGCGATGTGTGATACGCAGCAAAACTCATGGGGTTGCGAACTGTTGCATCTAAAACGGGACCAACAATATTTTCAAAGAAGTTGTTAGTGATCCGTTTTGTCCAACTGGTTTTTACTGGGGTGTATTCACGTCCGATTACAAGATTTGGTCTGTCGTGTGGTGATACAAAATCAACGTGGGATACGCGACTGTGACGCACAGGCACGAAATCTTTGTTGGGAATAATTGTGTTACTTGCAATATCGGCTGCGCCGGTTGGAATTACGCGACCTAAGCCAGCTTGTCTTTCCCAGTAATCGACAATCATTGGTCCGACCAACGCGAAGTTGATTCCTTCTTGTTGAGAAGTGTTGACTTCAAAGAACCGTCGGTCGTTGTAATCCAGTCTGTTGCCGTCTTTGTCGAATAACTGACGAGTAATAGTTTCAATGTTTGTTCCTTCAGGAACAAGTTCAAGTTCGCCAGTTTTACTATTGATTTGGTACACCTCGCCACGCACAGCATATGTTTCGCGCGAACCTTTACCAAACAAATGAAAATCGCTGTCAATGCTTGCATCAGTCCAGTTACGTACAGCTTGACGAGGTGACAAACCTACAGTTCCATCCGACAAAATGTTGCCATTAACATACTCAATTTTGGTACCAGCAGCGTCGGAGAATGACCAAACGTTATATTTGTTTGTTACATCGCTAAACCGTTCACCCCATTCAGATGCACCTTTAGATTTAGCAACAGCAAGCGGGATGTCAATTTGATGCATACCACGTTGCACGCCAGCAAGTTCAGGGGATACATCCGACAAAGTATGCGTCACCCAATCCGCTAACAACGGATCAGTAGTGCCATAGTGTCGCAACACTTGATTAACCGTGCCAACAGGATAATACAATGCTGCCTCAACAAACGGCAGTAATAAACGTTCCTGCTGTGCACTTGGCAATTTCAAAATGGCAGAGTATTTACCGCCATCATTAATTTGACTTCTAACAAGCCGTGCAACAAGTTCACGTAAATGTGTTTCTTCAAGACGCAACAAACCGTCTTCGCCAACAACTGCGCGCGGCAAATCAAATTGCAAATTGCCCAATTGCATGTTTTCAATTTCGCGATTCAATTTATTTGTATCGCGTAATTCTGGGAAATAATAACGCACCGCGTTATCAGGCACAGGTTGCGCAACAGTCATACCTTTTTGCGCGACTGAAAATTCTGTTGAAGCAACATCTGCTGCAAACTCAGGACGATAAATGCGGAGATTGTATTGATCTTTAAGATGTTTAGCTAATGCTTCGTTACTGCTTACCAACGTTTTGTTTGCAACAGGCAAAGTTCCTTGACCAGCCATTGTGCCAGCTTTTTGCAAATCCGTTAAATATGCATCTTGGAACGCCGTGTTACCCCATTCTGGGTTTACGGTTAATCGTGAACTAATTTGTGGACCAATAAATGAATCCAACAATAATGCTTCGCCAATTGACATTTGAGTTGTTATTAACGCAGGATCAATTCCTTGTAACAACAATTCGTTAGCGGCAAAAGCAAGACTTTCATTTTCGTCAATTGCCGATTGCACACGATCCGTTGCACCGGATGCAACTAATTGCATATCTTTAGTTGGCAACCCAACAATGTCTTCGTTAAACAAATTTTCAAATAATGCTAACGCGCTTTGATATTCGTTATCTAAAACGTTTTCGTAACGCCACGGCATACGTTGAGCAATAACATTTTCAGACAATTCAGTAGCTCGTGCCCAGTTGCGATTCGGATCATTCAACAATTTTTGGTGTTCATTAACAATTGCTGTGCGGATTTCTGTACGTACACGATCAAGTTCGATAGCGCGAAGTATTTCGGGATCTACGTCAGGGTCAGTCAATCCTGCTTGATATTCAATTCGTTCCTGCAAAGTAAGGTTTTCGCGTCGGGCTAATATGTCATCAGCGCCAAAAACTGCATCAAATCTTAAACCGTCAATTGTTAATCCGCCATCGAATACACGTCCAAACTCCGCTAAGATTTCTTCTGGCGCTTGGACGTTACGTAATGCTGTATTCAAACGTCGTTCTAAAGCAAACGTGTCAGCAATAATATTTGGATCTAAGACTTTATTTTCGTTACGCAGCGTGATTAATGAGTCAGCAACGTTTGCGAGCGAAGTATTTTCAAACACGTTGCGTTTAATTTGTTGATCTGCTACGTCAGCCCAACCAGCATCGTACTGAGCATCTAGTGCGTCGTATAACGCTTCGTCCAACATGCCCATTGATTCTTGTTCCGTCAAAGTACGCCATTTGCCTGCGGGGATCACGAATGGTTTAGCCACATATTCGTTGTTAATAAAATCATTAAATGTTTGATACATTGTCAAACCGGTGCGGCTAGACGCACGCTGTTTAATAAACGTTTCAAACATCATTTCGGGGGAAAGACCGACAAAAAGATTGTCAAAACGCTCGCCACTAAATGCAGACAAAACATCACCCAACGCACTTACGCGAACTTTATCCCATTCGCCTAATCCGCCAAACGAAATCATTTCGTTTACGCTGCTAGTAATATCACGGAACACAAAATCGGCAAAGTTATTTAAAACATCGTCAACAATGTCAGCTGGTCGGGCATCTGCACGCGCGATCAAATCTGTTAACGAATCATCATTAATTAACCGTCTGCGACTTGGTTCAAGGAATCGGGTTCTTGCTTCACGCAATGTTCTGGGATCAATTTCGTTTAATGTATCAACCAGATTTTGTAAAGCGTTTACGATTGTTTCAGCATTTTCTGAAGTTTGAAGTAAATCTGAAACACGTGTTAAGTCACGATCAGACATGTCCCAATTGCGGGTCAAATCACGTACGTCCCACGCCCATGTACGAACGTCTTCTGATACTAACTCTGGCAAACGAGCAATAATATCGCGCGCTTCATTGTAAATAGGCAATAATTCGCGGTATGTTGGGTTGTCAACAGGACTCATAAAATTAGGATTAGGTTGCAAAGCAACCTCAGTTGTCCAACTATGAGGCCTATGATCTGTATTTAAGAAACGAATATCGCGCGAAGTAACATAGCCTTCTTCAACAAGATCGTTATACGTAATGGGATTAGCTGCGATATCATCCATTGTGGTGCCAAACTGACCAGCCACATAATCAGCATCTAATTCAAATACTACGCCACGATACGGATTTTGAATATCTGCAAAACTGTCAATTGAATAACGCAATGCTTGTTGCGGATCAAGCGACAATGAAATAGCATGTTTATTGCGCCATTGTGGTTGTCGCGCTGGGCGGATAACAAGATTGCCTGCTTCGTCAATTTCAGTTAACCACAAACTTCTAATTGGCGTTTTGCCCATATACAATCTGCGGCCTTCAACGGAAGCTGCACCTGCCTCCCATGACGCACCTGTGACTGCAATGCGAGCAGATGGCGGCGCATACATCAGGTTGGCAGCCAACGCTTTCAAATAACCTCTCATGTCAGGGCTAACTTTTTCGAGCCATGTCCACATGGCAACCATGTTGTTAACCATCTCAGGAGTTAGTACGTTGTTTTGACGCAAATTGTTTGCAAACGCATCTATGTTGAAAACGCCGGTTTCCATTGATGCGTCAATAGCTTCTGCAAAGTTGAGCGACACGCTGTCCGGTTGACGTGCTAAATCGTCGCGGAACACTCGCCATAAATCATTTTCCAACATCGTTAAATGCATTAACGATTCAGCCGCTAAACTTGCTTCTGGAAGATCAGATCGTGTCCATGAAGCAAACGTATTAGCAAACGCGCCTACGCGAGCTGCGTCGTAGGTTGCATCTTCTACCGGTGCGCGACGCAATAATTCTGTAGCGTATAACCCACCTTTTGCTAGGTCATCAAATTTAGAATTTAAATCTTCCCAATAACCACGTTTGTACAACGGATCGGCTTGCGAAACTTTTTGACGCACACCTCCAACAGCAGCAACTGCAATTGGTGTTTTGCCCCGACCTTTTGCGTAATCAAAAATAAACGTTTCGTCCATCGACCCCATATCAGTATTCCACTGATTATGACTACGCGCCGACAAACTTTCTGCCATGACTCGTGCATGACGGTTAACATAATTTTGTGCGCTAACAAGAATGTCGTTATCAAGTCCGCTTACGCCTGCCCACGTCCACGAACCTTTCCGCCCAGCAATTAACGTAGTTAAATTCGGATGTGTTTTTTCCAAATTTTTCAATGCGCGATTAAGCTGAGGAATACCATCATAACGTTGTAACCAACGAATAAAATTTTCGTATCCTGTCAATAACGCGTGTTCGCCTGCACCAAATGTTTTGCCTAACATTTGCCGCGACACAGAAACGTTTGCACCATTTTGCGTTAACAAACGTTCCATTTCTGGATACATTTTGCGCATTAATCGTTTAGATACTGCACCACGTTCAGCTGGTGTCAACTGATGCAGACGAGTGCCTTGTTCAAGTTTGCGACGCACAGAACTATACAACTCATACTTAGCCACTTGTCGTGCAGCAATGTTTTGCATAATAGAAAATTCAGTGCCTCGCGTTAACCATGCAAGACCTTCCTCTCCAAGTGACCGCGAAATAAAAGCCAGCCGGACAAGTACGGCAGGTTTCCATATATCGCTCATGGCTGCATCAAGAACTTGGCCTTCACGAGTAACGCCCATCAGCCCGTTCATATACGCATCATCGCGAACAACACGCGACAAATTTTTCATGTTCGGTACGGCCAACTTAGTTGACTGATGCGAAACATCTAAACCTGCACGAGTTACTACCTCATCCAATGCAGGATTAATAAGCATTTCGTTTCCGCCGTAACCAAACCCTTGAAATGCTTTTTCAATAAATTCGTCTACGAACTGTTGGCCTCGTGAACTATATTTAATTCCAGTAACTTCAAATACTGTGTCATAAAACGATCGGACCGCAGCACGTCGGCCTGCAACAGTATTTTCAGCAAGAATTG
>Ga0070754_10003956_pt1 | contig 10290 bp, 4 predicted proteins | sample VirMetDEL_Sep_01_FD_75181 | JGI IMG/M metagenome (GOLD analysis project Ga0070754, IMG submission 75181) | Aqueous microbial communities from the Delaware River and Bay under freshwater to marine salinity gradient to study organic matter... | ecosystem: Environmental > Aquatic > Marine > Coastal... | reverse complement strand
CCAGGCGTTTGGCGATGGTGAACTCACGGTCACTGCCGTGGACGACCAGAACCGCGACAAGTGGCAGACGACCGTCATGCTGACGGGCGAGGACGACGATGGCAGGCGCACTGTGCCATTACAGAGGCAGTATGAGCGCCCCATGAGCATCCGCTTCCGAGGTCTGCGCTTCAAGTTTGAATACAAAGGAACCGGGCTTTTCCGCATAATAGGGTTTGCGGTCGAGCTCGCTTAGGAGACGCCATGAGCCGCCTGCGCCAGTTACGCCCTTACGAGTATGGCTCGAGCACTGCCGTACAGACCGAATTTGAGAACCTTGTTCGATACCTTCAGACGGCAGAGGTCGGAGGGCAGTCGCTTGCCGAGACCATCGCTAAGCTGACTGACGACGACGGCAACTTGTCGAGCAGCGTCCAGCTGCGAAACGTAGCAGACACTGGCGTTCAGTACCGCGTGGGCGAATACGCCAACGTTGAAGAAGGTTGGACGACGATCATTGCTGCCTCTGACCTCCGAGGGCCCGCTGGCTCAACGGTGGGCGAAATAGGTGCCCCAATCTTCAACGGTCGTGTAGACTTCGAGGTCGTCTCTAGCCCCAACGCTGGCGACGACACTGAGCTTGCAGCGGGGGCCACCACCCTCAACTACAGCCATGTCGCCACAGACACGCTCCTCATCTACCGGCAGGGCGTACTCCTCCGCCCGACCGCTGACTACACAACTGACGCTGAGGGCAACGGTGGCTCCGGCACCATTACGCTTTCGGGCAACCAGCCCGCTACCGTCGTTGGCAATACCTTCTCCGTTTACAAAATACGCGCAACGGCGATCACTGACTTCACGCGGCAGGACTATGAGAACACCTTTACTGGTGACATCACACTGGTCCCGTTTACTCTGACCAGTGGCAACTTCACGGATAGCACTCAGCTTGTTGTTTACAAGAACGGCATTCTTCTGCGCGAGCCAGAGGATTACAGCCGCGATGTGGGCAACCAGCGCATCCAGCTTGTCTACGATCAGCGCCTTGCGCAGAATGACATTCTTACGGTCCTCACCGTCGAGAACTCAGAAGCGCAAACGGTCTCCGGGTTCATGATGGAGACAACGTACACTGACGGCACGAACGGGTTAATTAACTTCGACAAGATAAGCGTGGCCGACGCTCAAATCACTCAGTCGAAAGTGCAAGACCTTACGGCTGATTTGTCCGCCAGAGCTCGGTTCTACGATACGCCCGCAACCTCATCTTTTCCCACGCTGGGCCAGGACTTCTTCTACAAGCGCCTTGTAGGGGGCAGAACTCAGGTTCTGTTCTACGACGGCACCAATGAAATCCAACTGAACCCCGACACCAGCCTCCCCAGCTCGACCACGACGGATGTCGGCAAATTTATTAAGGTCGATGCCGCCGGTGGCTACACGCTTGGCACCGTGGATTTGTCCAACCTCCTCGACAACGATGACAAGGGCGCATCCAATGGCGTGGCGCAGCTAGACCCCTCCGGTGATATTGTGTTTGCGCAGTATGCCTTTTCCGGGTCGAACAGTCTGCTCGCGGGCTTCACCGGCGGCCCTGCAATAGAGCACTACACGTCTGGCTCTGTGTCCAACGGCGTGTTCCGCGTACAGCGGTTCCTTGGTCCTAACTTCAAAATTACGGGCATCGAACTGCGTTGCGGCTCAGGCAGCGGCAACGTGCAGGTTCTCAAGAATGGCGCAAACGTAGGTTCAGCATACGCCGTGGACATCACGTCGAACAGCGGCGTGACCACCGTGGACCTGGGCACTTCCTTTATCAGCATGGATGCTCGCGCAATCAGCTTGCTGCTGGGCTACGAGGTGACTTCCGCCTCTAACCTGACTGAACTAGAGGTCATCTTCGTCACTGAACTGGTAGGCAACTAATGAGCGCGTACTCCAACTACCTGCCCGCAGGCTTTCAGGCCAAAAACAACTACGCCTTAAACCAAAGTAGCGGCAGCTACCTGTTCAGAGACAGGAGCGGTCAGCTAATGCTGGACGCGCCCCACCTCAGCTCCCCGCAGCCCTTTGGCAACTTCGGCGCGCAGCTCGGCCTGACGCCCAGCAAGCCATCGTCGCAAAGCTCCAACTCCAACTCCGGCGGCGTCACCATTACTGGTGGCAACAGCGGCAACTCGTCGAGCACCCGATCCCCAGAACCAGCAGCCCCAGCAGCCCCAGCGGCACCAGCAGCTCCAGCCTTCGACATGGAGGCCTTCCTCAAGTCACAGCAGGAAGCGCAGGAGGCAGCAGCCGAGCGGGCCCGACAGGAAGCAGCCGCCCGTCTCCAACGTGAGCTCCAGGGCCAAGCGGGCGCACTTGTTGGCATGGCCTCTGGCTACGGCATCAACGACGCCAGCCAAATCAACTCCGCTCTCGGTCAGCTCTACGGCCTGCAAGGTCAGGCCGCCGGTGCAGGCATCAGCCTCGGCAATGTGGACAGCGCCATCAGCCAGCTTCAGGGCCTGCTCAACAGGCGCAAGTCCGAACAGAGCCGCTACGACGACTTCATCAACGCCTTCAACACCGCCGCAACCAGCGCACAAAACTATGGCGTGAACGATCTCGACGCCATCAACGCCGCCATGGATCAGTTCCGTGGCTACCAGTCTGGCGCTACCACCTTCGACAGCGAGCTCGACGTAGACACCAGCTCCATGCGCGAGCGATCTGGCGGCATCCTCAACCAGCTTCAGCGCACCCTCGACGAGCGCAACCGCCAACTCGGCGTTGTCGCGGACACCCGCTCCCAGCTCGAAGACTTCATCAGTAACTTCGGCGACGCCTACCAAGCCGTAGACTTCCGCAACGCCGACCAAATCAACGCCCTTGAAGCTGGCCTGGACCCCATCAACTCAGGCACCATCGAAGGCATCGACGTAAACTTCGACTTCAGCGACCTCGCCGAGCAGGCCGGTGGCTTCAACGACATGCTGGGCAACCTGCGCGAACGCCGTGGCCGCGCCCTCGATGACTATGGCTCCGGCCTCAGCAGCTTTGGCGAAAGCCTTGGCGGCATCAGCGCTGACAGCGATGACTTCAGCGCCAACCAAGTGTACAACGCGCGTGACGACTTCCTCAAAATGCAGCGCGACCTCGCCGACTTCGGTTCTGGCGACCGGGTCAACTCTTTCCGCGAGCAGCTCTTCGGCCTCGACGAGCAGTACGCCGCTCTCAGCGACGCCCTCGGCGAGCGCCAGGAAGGCGTAGAAGGCAACGCTCAGTCATTTGTAGAGAGCCTACTCGGCGGCTCTTACACCGCCCTCAACCAGCTTCAGGCAGAGCGCGCTCGCCTGAACGAGCTGCAAAGTAACCGCAACCGCTTCGACGCCTATCAGTCGGACGACGAGCTGATGCAGGCGACCAGCATCATTGACCAGCAGCAGCGTCGGCTCGAAGAGGAAGATCGTATTCGCCGAGCGCGGGCGGAACGCGACCGCCAGCTTGGTGGCAACACCGTCATGACGCCTGCCTTCGCCCGCCAATTTATGAACGACGCCGAGTATCAGGCCTTCCTCGCCTCGCTCGAAGACGCCCGAGAAAACCCATACGCCGCAGGACAAGCGACCAGCTTCGCCCGCGCGCTTGGGCTGGCATAAGGAGACCGCAGTATGGCGTGGGGCCAAATCATCATGGCGGGACTGCAAGCAGCCCCCGCGATCATCGGCGGTATCAACAGCTTCCGCGAGGGCCGCAGGGCCGAGACGCGCGCTGAGCAGGACTTCGCCGCCCAGCGTCAACGCGCCGCCCAGATCGACGCCATGGCTCAGCAGCAGATGCAGCTCTTCAACCAAGAGTACGCGGCCCGCGAGGAGATGCGCGACTACTACCGCAATCAGGACGAGATCAACCGCGCCATTCTTCAGAACGAGCGCGACTTCGAGATGCAGCGGATGTTCCGCAACGACGCGCAACTCGCAGCCGAGCGTGACTTCTACATCAACCGCCAGATGGACCTCGACCGTGACGCTGCTGCCGAACGCGCACGTCAACTCCAGCAGCTCATCCAGAACCAAGCGCTCGCCGCAAGCGAACGCGAGGTAGCTCTCGACGAACTCGCCAAAGCCCAAGCCATCGCAGCAGGCGAGCGCGAGCAAGACCTCCGTAACTTCCACGAAGCTCAATTCCAAGCCCGCGCCGAACGCCAGTTCGCCATCGAGCGCGCCGACGAAAAGCGCGAAACAGCCCGCGCCGAGCGTGACTTCGAGCTTCAGCGCCGCCGCGATCTCGAAGACCGCCTTGACGCCTTTGGTCAGGCCGCCGCCGAACTCCAGGAGAGCTTTGGCCCGGCCCGTCGAATGGCCGAGCTGTCTCAAGCCGACATCGACGCGCGCGTCGCACGTCGCGAACAGATCGTCACCGACAACTACGACCGCGTCATCGACCGCATGGTTGGCACCAACGAAGCCGACCTCATGCGCCGTGGCATCCAAGGCACGGATCCAGGCGACACCCGAGACCGCATCGCCGCCCGCCTCGCCGACGACCTCACCATGCAGCAGATGGCAGCCGGTGACGCCGCCCGAGCGGCGCTGGCACAGGAGCAGAACATGCTCCTCTCCAACATCCAGGGCGACTACGGCGTCCGCCAGATGGCGTACAACGACCTCGCCTCCGGTCAGCTCGCAGGCTTCAACGAATACGCTGGCCTGCTCAACTCGACCCCGAGCGCAAACGACTACAACCTCGACATTGGCATCAGCTCCGCCGTGTACGACCGTGGCATTCAGTCCGCGAACCAGTACCAAGCACCGCTCCAAGTCGGCTCGGCCATCTACGATCAACAGATCGGCTCCAGCTTCGGCCAAACCCTTGGGATCCCATCCGCTGCGAACAACCAAACGCTCAGCAGCTCGGCGCTTCTCTCGCCGTTCGGCCAGACTGGCTTCGCAGACGCCGATTACATGTCGGCCGCGAACGACAATCTCAACACACTCATGGCGCTCTACACCAACTCCATGGCCAACAACCAGAATGCCGCGCAACAGGCGGATAGCGCCTTCGGCACAAACCTGAGTGAAGGCATCTCAATCGGCACAGGCCTCCTCGGTAACCTGTTCCCCGGCACGTTCGGTTCCGGTCAGCAGTACAACCCGAGCGGCGGCTTCTATGGGAACGCCCCGGCGGGCACCGTGGTTCCGAATTTCTGGAGTAACTAAATGTTCGGCGTAGGTTTTACTCAGGGCTACCAAGCCAACCAAGATCGCATCCGCAACCGCCGTGCAAAGGTCAACCAGGCATTCCAGGAGTGGAAGCGCGACAACCCATACGCGACCGCTGCCGACTTCCAGTCCGCCATCCGTGCCATCGGTGGCGGCGACCTCACCGTGGCCGGAGCCTTCCCCGGACAGCAGGCCATCCAGCGCATGGCCGCAGACAACCAGCGTAAGAAGCAGGAGGCCGAGCAGCAAAAGGCGTTCGAGCAGATGGAACGCAAGCTCCGCTACCAGAACTCGCTGACCAGTGCAGTCGGCAACGCCGTGCAGCTCATGGGCGACAAGGCCGACGCAGCCACAATCGCCAATCGGCTTGGCATTCCAGTCGAGCAAGTCGCGCCAGCCGTCGAGCAAGCCAAGGCGCAAGCGGCGCAGGCCGAGAACGACCGACAGCGGAAGCTCTTCAGTGAGGGGCTCGCCTATCAAGAAAGGCTCGCCCAGCAGGCCCTTAACGCAGGAATGCGTGGCGACGATTTCGATGCTTTTCTCAGTGAGGGCATGGCCGAGTATTCTCGTCGGACGGGCATGACCCTTTCAGCGGGTACAGTGGGTGGCGCTCCATCCACTGAGCAAGCAGAGATGACAGCGAGCGCAAACCGCTACCGTATGCTGGCAGATGCGGCCGAGGAGAAGGACGCCACGCAGGCGTACAACACGCTCATCCAGCTTTCCAATACACCTGCCTTCAAAGCGCAAGTGCTCGAAGACCCAACCGCAGCCATCGACAGCCTCATCACCTCCGCTCAGCTCGACTTGTCAGACAGGGTGCTGGCCATGGCTCGCACCAAGCTGGAGACCAGCGTCGGTGAAAAAGCTAAGGCGTGGCGGCAGGAACAGAAGAACAATGCCGTAACCGAGGCCACCGCTCTCGTGGGCGCAGCGCTCGAAAACAACGCTCTCGCCGACCCAACCGTCATCACAGAAACCGTGCAGGCGGAACTAGAGCGAAACGGCATGGCTTCTGGACTAGCGACAGAGGCCATAGATGCCGCCCTCGGCAATGCAGAAAGCACGCGAAGAAACGCCTACGACGCGAACTACCAGCCAGCCGATCCAACTGTTGTAGTCGCAGGGCTGCAAGCGCGCCGACAGGAACAAGCCGCCAGCATCATTGATGACATGTCGAGCCCGCAGGGCAAGGAGCCGGGGCGCGTGATGGGCACGGCCATTACGATGGTGTCCAACCCGGAAAAACAAGAAATGACCCGTGCTCTCGCGCAGTTCAACTACAGCAGCCCAGCCGAAGCGCAGGACATCGTGGACATCATGGTCGCTTACATCAACGAAGAGCGTGGCAAGGGGCCAACGCCGAACGCGGCTGATCTGGTTGCAGTGGTTGAAAAGGCCAACAAGGACATCACGTTCTTCGAAGATGATCTGAATAGGCCATGGATCGGCGGAATGACGGTGCGCGACCAGATCACGACGCACGTCAATCAGGACTTCTCGAGTACGGACGAGCTGATTGCAGCGGACATGCGCGAGGCGAGAGACACAGACGAGGAGTACATCCTCGCGAACGCGAGCGGAGAAGCGCAGCAGATCGACATTACGATGGATGGCATCGAAGAAGTGGCGCAGGGCTCTGGCACTAAGGCAGAGCGCCAGCTCGAACTGGGCAAAATCCGAGAGGCCATCCAGTCGGAGATCGAAGGCGCTCGCATGTACAGAGCGGCGGTGCTCGAAAATAGCATTTCCATTGAGAAAGACCTGATTGTGCCACCACAAGCGCGGCTTGGCTTTGACGTTGAGTTTGACGAGGCTGCATACGTTGCCGCCATCGACGCACGTATCAGCGATTTGGAGAAGCGGTATAAGGCGACTGACGTTAAGCTCGTTGATGTCACCGGGACACAGGATGGCGGACTGAACCCTGCCCGAGTGCCGCTGCCCGGAGAGCCGCTGGTCGGCACACGGCGCGTAGACGGTCGTGACGTATTCTTCACCGAAGTCATCAACACTAAAGACTACAGCCTGTATGAGTACAGCCTCGTGGACAGTTTCAAACTGAACGCTGGAGACCAAGGTCAGAACCTCGGACTTGAGCGCGGCGCTCCCGCCATCTACGAGGCGCTCACAAAAGGCGTTCCTGATGACCGGGTCGTCAAAGGCTTGGCGCGAGGCATCGAAGCCTACCACTTCCTCATGGAGAAGCCATTCCGTACCCGTGAAGAGTATATCAACACCATTGATCGCATCGGCCTTTCAGATGTTTCGGACAAGCGTGGCCTAATCAGCAACCAGTCCCGAGACCGGGATGCCCAATACTACGCGGCGATCCTCTTCAAAGACGCGACGCAGGGCATGGACCCCGAAGAGCAGGCCGCACTCTTGGCGGACTTCTTTAAGCTGATGGAAGCATCGAAAACTCGAGGCCGTGGCAAGGCAGAGAACAACCAGTACGGCCTGCGCAACCTCGACCTACCTCGCCTCAGCGAAAGCATGCGCTGATCGGGACGACATAAGCCCCTACGCCATGGCACTCAAAAGCAAACAACCAGCTTTTAGAGGACGCCATGGCTTTCGGCTCTCGCTCTGGTGCTCGCGCAAGCAGCACCCCTTCCTATGCTCGCGACATGGACGGCACCACGCTCCTGCGTGACCCGTCATTTCTTGCAGACCTCCGTGACCACTACGCCAAGCGCGTCGTCTACATCTACGATGACTACGACCTCGTAGCCCGCTTCCACCGCGACCAGACGTTCATGGGTATGAACACTCTCGGCGGCATCGGCGGCATCCTCAGTGCAAAGTCCGCAAGCAAAGAAAACCGAGCGCAGCAAAAGCGTCTCCGCGCCGCCTACCAAAAGCTACCCATGTTCTTCGAGCAAGGTGGCGTTGGAGCTGACCGAGCAGTAGCAAACATCGGCGGTTCAATGGTCCTCGACCCAATCAACCTGATTGGCGCTGGCGCTGGTGCGGGTGCAGTGAAAGGCCTCCAACTCATTCGTGGCGGAGCGACCGCGCTTCAGGCCGCAAAAGCTGGCGCAAAAGCAGGCGCAGTCCGTGGTGCCGTGGCCGAAGGTGCGGTCGGAGCAGGCGCAGGAGCCGTCATGTCCGGCATCCAGCAGGGCCTCGACCTCGAGCTGGGCCTCCAGGACAACTTCTCCGTCGGCCGCATGGCATTCGACGCCGCAGCAGAGGGCGTCATGGGTGGCGCACTTGGCTCGGCATTCGGTGCTGCCGGTGGCGCGCTCGCAACCGTGCGAGCTCACCGCCCAACCCGCATCGCCGCCGTTAAGAAGATCAACCCCGCCCTCGATGACGCGGCCATCAACGCCATGTCCGACGAGCAAATGGCCGAGATGCTGCGCGCGGCTGGCGTGAACGCAGAAGAGCTCGACAAGGCTGGCGCTCAGACGGAAATGGCAATGCCTGCCACCCTTGGCGCATTCCAAGAGGGCGCTGTCACGGGCGAAGAACTGCCGCCCACCATTCAGACAGGCTATGGCCCGACCGCCACTGATTTCCAGGCACAGGGAGCTCCCGGCACGACAGTTGGCCTGCCGCCCTATCCGGGGATGCCGAACACGCTCGACGTACCAGACCTCACCACCCTGCCAGACGAAGGACTTGCCCGTGCCAAAGTCGAAGCTGATGCTGAACTCGAGAAACTGCAAGCCGACAAAGCCGCAGACCCCGAGTACGCACCAGACGATGCCGAGGCAGACGCTACCCGACAGAAGCAAGCGATTGATGCAGAAGCTCAACGCCGTGCCGAGGCAGCCCAAGCGCAAGATGTTGAGAGCACACCGGCACAAGAGGGAGCAGAAGCTCCTGCTGCCGCAGACGAAGCTCCAGTAGCGCCCAAAATGCGCGTTGGCCCTGCTGCAAAAAAGCTGGCCGACGAGAACGGCGTAGACATCCCAACCGTCTTCGCTGGCCAGAGATCGGTCAACAAGAAGAACGTCCAGGACTACATCAAGCAGCGCGCCATCGACGACGCCACCTCCAATCCAGTCATGGTGGACGCAGAAAGCAAGCTCGCCAAAATTGCCAGCGATGTTGAGACGGCTGGCGGCGACGTGACCGATCCCAAGACCATGCTCGCCGAGTTCGAGCGTGAGGTGGCCGACATCGAAACGCGCCAAACGGTGATCGACCTCTACAAAGAGAGCCGCGACTACGCCCAAAAACGAGCACGCGCCGACAAGAAAGCGGCAGGCGCAGCCGCCCCGGCAACCCCTACTGCCCAACTGAGCCGCCTTCAGCAGCGCCAAGTCGCCTCCAAAAAGCGCGGCATCCTCGAGAACGACCCGTCGATGACCGAAGAGCAGGCAGAAGTCATGGCCATCGAGGCTGTGGTGGGCGTCAAAGAGGAAAGCGTCCCCTCGAACTACGGCGAAACCAGGGGCGGCTCCACGACCGCTCGCGCCGGTCGTGCCCTCGAGGAAGGCACCGAGGCGGCAGGCAAGTCCATCGAGGTGCGCACCGATAAGCGCACGGGCGAAAAGTATTACTCCGTCCGCACCGCCAAAATCCTCCGCCGTGGCTTCGACGTTGGCGATGGCCGAACCGTCATCAACAAGAGCGACGTTCCCAGCCGAGGCATCATGCCCCGCGACGAGGCCATGGCCCGCGCCGAAACCAACTACCGCAATGGCAGTGGCCCCACCGTCATCGGCTTCACGGCCAAGACCAGCACCCGCGCATTCAACGGCAAGGTTATTGAGCGTGGCGAGACCGGCTACGCAGACGGCGTGTCCGGCAAGGTCTTTGCCACTCGCGAGGACTACGAGAAGCACACCGGTCAACGCGGCTCCGACCTGACCATCGACGCCAAGCTCGAGTACGAGGGCGCATACAACGCTGGCGAGATGACCGCAGCCGAGGCTGCCGCCCTAATCCGGCAGCACGAGGCGAACCAAGCAGCGGGCTCTATGAACTCCCTGCACTCCGTACCAACGCGCAGAGGCAATCAGGTGGCCGCGATCCGCTTCGGCAAAAAGGGCGAGGTGCGCATCATCGGCGAGAACCAAGCCGACGAGGAGGTGGGCCTGCGTGCGCTGCTCTCTAAGAACGGTGGCCCCGAGAGCAACCCAGCGAATTG
>Ga0070754_10003954_pt1 | contig 10293 bp, 8 predicted proteins | sample VirMetDEL_Sep_01_FD_75181 | JGI IMG/M metagenome (GOLD analysis project Ga0070754, IMG submission 75181) | Aqueous microbial communities from the Delaware River and Bay under freshwater to marine salinity gradient to study organic matter... | ecosystem: Environmental > Aquatic > Marine > Coastal... | reverse complement strand
GAGGACAGCGCCGATAAATCCGCCGCTTTCGCCGCCGCCGATATCGCGCTGGCAGCCTCGGGGACGGTCTCGCTGGAACTGGCGGCCAATCGCACGCCGATGGTGATTGCCTATGACATGGCGCCGCTCTCGCGGATGATCATCGGTCGGATGCTGAAGATCGACACGGTGACCTTGGTCAATCTGGTGTCAGAAACCCGCGCGATCCCCGAGTTTATCGGTGCGAATTGTCAGCCCGCCGCGATCTCCCGCGCGCTGCTGGCGTTGTTGGAAGATCCCGCCACGCAAGCCGAGCAACGCGCCGCGATGGAGTTGACGATGGAACGCTTGGGCGAGGGCTTGGAGGCCCCCGGCCTGCGCGCGGCGCGCTCGGTGCTTGCCCATCTCTAAGCCACCATAGGCTCTGCGCTTGAGGGGAAGCCCGGCACTTGAGGCGTTCTGGGTTTCGGTTGCGCTAAATATCCCGGGGTGAATTCGACGCAGTCGAAGAGGGGCAGCGCCCCTCGCTCCCTTTCAAGAAAGAGCTGGCGGTTTCACACCCCCGGACCCGAGCCATTGCCGGGGGTTTCACACCCCCGGACCCGCGCTATTGCCGGGGGTTTCACACCCCCGGACCCCCGTGGGATATTTCTCGCAACCGAAAACGCCTCAGTTGCCCTTCCAGATCCAACCGCCGCCGAAGATGCGGGTGCTGTCCGCGTCGTAGAACACGCAGGCCTGACCGGGGGCGACGCCTTCCTCCGGGGTGAGGAGTTCGACCATCGCTTCGGTCTCCGAGATCGGCCGGATAATCGCGGGGCGCGGCGGGCGCGTCGAGCGGACGCGGACATTCACATGCCATTCCGCTTGGCTCATCAGCGGGGCGTCGCCGAGCCAGTTGATCTCGCGCAGCGGGATCGTGCGGGTCGAGAGCGCCTCTTTCGGGCCGACGATCACGCGTTTGGTTTCGGGATCAAGTTTGACCACATAGAGCGGATCGCCCAAGCCGCCGATGCCAAGGCCACGGCGTTGGCCGATGGTGTAATGGATCACGCCGCGATGTTCGCCCAAAACGGTGCCTTCCATATCGACAATCTCGCCGGGATCGGCGGCGCCAGGGCGGAGTTTCTCAATCACCGCCGCGTAATTGCCATTGGGAACGAAGCAAATATCTTGGCTATCGGGCTTATCCGCCACGGCCAGCCCGTATTTCGCCGCCAGCGCGCGGGTTTCTGCCTTGGAGGGCAGGTGGCCCAACGGGAAGCGCAGGAAGTCGAGTTGCTCTTGCTTGGTCGAGAACAGGAAATAGCTCTGATCGCGGTTACCATCGGCGGCGGCGTGCAATTCGGCCTTGGCGGGGCCATCCATGCGCTGAATGTAATGGCCGGTCGCCATGCAATCGGCATCGAGATCCTTGGCGGTCTCCAACAGATCCTTGAACTTCACCCGCTCGTTGCAGCGAATGCAGGGTACGGGGGTGGCCCCTGCGAGATAGGCATCGGCGAATTCGTCGATCACCGCTTCGCGGAAGGTGTTCTCGTAATCCAGCACGTAATGCGGGAAGCCCATCGCCTCGGCCACACGCCGCGCATCATGGATGTCTTGCCCCGCGCAGCACGCGCCCTTCTTGGCCAGCGCCGCGCCGTGATCGTAAAGCTGGAGCGTGACGCCGACGACATCATAGCCCTCTTCTTTCAGCATGGCGGCGACGACGGAGCTATCGACCCCGCCCGACATCGCGACGACAACGCGGGTCTCGGCGGGCGGTTTGGCGAAGCCCAAGGAATTGCGGGCGGGAGAGAGGGTCATAACGGGCCTGTTTCACTGGGAGGGGGTGCGGGCTTTCACGGGCACGGGGTGCAGCCTGCGGAATATAGGGAAAATGCGGCGCATCTCAACCCCGCATCGCAGCGCGCCGCTTCACCCCACGTTAAGGCGAATGGTGCAAGCTGGCGGCGTGAACTGCGAAGGGGTGCGACAATGTATCTGAAGAAAGTGGACGGGCCGCGATCTGTAACCCTGCCGGATGGCACGGTTTTAACACGTGCGGATCTCCCGCCGAAGGAAACGCGGCGCTGGGTGGCGAGCCGCAAAGCCATCATCGTCAAGGCTGTGGCTTACGGGCTCTTGCCGGTTGCGGAGGTTCTGGAACGCTATGATCTCTCGGAAGAGGAGTTTGGATTATGGACCCAAGCCATTGCAAAACATGGCGAAGGTGGTTTGAAGGTCACAGCAATCCAAAAATACAGACAACTTTAAGTTGTAATCTTAATAAATCTTGCCAGAGTAATCTCTAGTTAACCAATTGCGGTCAAAGTTATTCATGATCGAGGGATTAATGCGGAGAACTCACTATGCGGATTTTGTTGGTTGAGGATGATCCTACAACGTCGCGCAGCATCGAATTGATGCTGAGCCACGCGAATTTGAATGTCTATTGCACGGATCTCGGCGAAGAGGGAATCGATCTCGCGAAACTCTATGATTACGATCTTATTTTACTGGATCTGAACCTGCCGGATATGAACGGCCATGAGGTGTTGCGCCAGTTGCGGCTCGCAAAGGTCGAGACGCCGATTCTTATTTTAACCGGTGCGGATGATACCGAGAATAAAATCAAAGGGTTCGGATTTGGCGCCGATGATTATATGACCAAGCCCTTCCACCGTGAAGAACTCGTCGCGCGGATCCATGCGATTATCCGGCGCTCGAAAGGTCATGCGCAATCGATTATTCGCACAGGCAAAATTGCGGTGAATCTTGATGCGAAAACCGTCGAGGCCGAGGGGAAATCGGTGCATCTGACGGGTAAGGAATACCAGATGCTGGAGCTGCTCTCGCTGCGCAAGGGTACCACATTGACCAAAGAGATGTTCCTCAATCACCTCTACGGCGGGATGGATGAGCCGGAACTGAAAATCATTGATGTCTTCATCTGTAAACTGAGGAAGAAACTCTCCGAGGTGACGGATGGCGATAATTACATCGAGACGGTCTGGGGCCGTGGCTATGTGCTGCGCGATCCCGAGCCCGGTCAGATGCAAAGCCGGATCGCCATAGGCGCATAACAGGGCGCATCGGGCATCGTCGCCACGCTGACACTGGACCTCGCCGCCGCGCCCGCCTATCTGTTTGGGGCGCGCGAACGGGGGGCAGAATGACGGACGAGACCAAAATGACGGATCCTGCCACGGGCTTGACTGTCGAGGCGGCACAGAGTGAGGTTCGGTCGCTGACGGATGCGATCGAGAAGGCCAATGATGCTTACCATCGGCAGGACGCGCCGGAGATCTCGGACGCCGAGTATGATCGGCTGAAGCGCCGACTGCTGGCGCTGGAAGCCGCTTTCCCTGAGTTGGCATCCGATCAGAGCCCGACGCAGAAGGTCGGGGGGGCACTGGCCGAAGGATTCGGCAAGATCACCCATGAGATCAGGATGCTTAGCCTCGGGAATGCGTTCGAGGATGAGGATGTGTCCGAGTTTGACGGGCGAATCCGGTCTTACCTCGGTTTGGATGGGGCGGCGGCACTCGCCTATACGGCCGAGCCGAAAATTGACGGGCTGTCGCTCTCCTTGCGCTACGAGCAGGGAAAGCTGATTCATGCCGCGACGCGCGGAGATGGCGAGACGGGCGAGAATGTCACCGAGAATGCCCGCACTATTGCCGATATTCCGCAGCACATTTCCGGCGCGCCGGAGGTGCTGGAGGTGCGCGGCGAAGTCTACATGAGCCATGCCGATTTCGCCGCCCTCAACGCGCGCCAGCTTGAAAAGGGCGATAAACTCTTTGCCAATCCGCGCAATGCCGCCGCCGGATCGTTGCGCCAATTGGATGCCAGCATCACCGCCGCGCGCCCGCTCAAATTCTTTGCCTATGCTTGGGGCGCGCTGTCTGCGCCACTATCCGACACGCAATTTGGCGCAATCGCGCGGCTGGCGGAGCTTGGCTTCACCACCAACCCGCTGACCAAAATCTGTAATACACCGGAAGAGTTGATCGCCCATTACCGCAGCATCGAGCAACAGCGCGCGGCACTGGGCTACGATATTGACGGGGTGGTGTATAAGGTCAACGATCTGGCGCTGCAAAAGCGCCTCGGGTTCCGCTCCACCACGCCCCGCTGGGCGATTGCACATAAATTCCCCGCCGAACTGGCCTGGACGCGGCTTGAGAGGATCGAGATTCAGGTGGGCCGCACAGGCGCGCTCAGCCCTGTTGCGCGGCTGGTGCCGGTGACGGTGGGCGGGGTGGTTGTCTCCAACGCCACGCTGCACAATGAGGATTACATCCTCGGTCGCGATTCCAAGGGCGCCTTGATCCGCGAGGGCCGCGATATCCGTGAGGGTGATTGGGTGCAGGTCTACCGCGCGGGGGATGTGATCCCGAAGATCAAGGATGTCGATCTGACCAAGCGCGCCCCAGAGAGCGTGCCCTATGTGTTCCCCGTGACCTGCCCCGAATGCGGTTCCGATGCGATCCGCGAAGAGGGCGACGCGGTGCGGCGTTGCTCGGGTGGGCTGATCTGCCCCGCGCAGGCTGTTGAAAAGCTGAAACATTTCGTCTCGCGCGGCGCGTTCGATATCGAAGGGCTGGGTGCGAAGCAGGTCGAGACATTCTATAAAGATGGCTGGATCCGCGAACCTGCGGATATTTTCACCCTGCAAGCGCGCTATGGCTCGGGCCTGCAACAGCTCAAAAATCGCGAGGGCTGGGGGGCGAAATCCGCCGAAAACCTGTTTGCAGCGATTGACGAGCGCCGCAAGATCTCGCTCGCGCGGGTGATTTTCGCGCTGGGTCTGCGCCATGTCGGCGAGGCGGGGGCGAGCCTTCTTGCCCATCATTACGGCACATGGGCGGCGTTTGAATCGGCAATGACCCATGCCCAGATCGGCGCGGGCGCGGGCTGGGAGGATCTGCTCGCGGTGGATGGCGTGGGCGCGGTCCTTGCGACCTCCGCCATCACCGCCTTCCATCAGGAGAACGAGCGCGCCTCGATTGATCGGCTGATCGCGGAACTGGATGTGCAGCCCGCCGTGCGCCGCGTGGCCACGGGCAGTCCCGTGGAGGGGCTGACGGTTGTGTTCACCGGAACGCTGGAGAAAATGTCCCGCGCGGAGGCGAAATCGCGGGCGGAGGCGTTGGGGGCGAAAGTGTCCGGCTCGGTCTCGGCCAAAACCGATATTCTGATCGCGGGGCCGGGGGCGGGATCGAAGGCGACGAAGGCCGCCGATCTGGGGATTCGCGTGATCGACGAGGATGCGTGGCTGGCGATGATCGAGGGCGCATGACGGGCCGTCCGCAGATCCTGTTCCCGCTGTTTGCGCAGATCGACGCATTGTCGGGAATCGGCGCGAAAACCGCGCAGCTGCTCGCGCAGATGGGTGTCGAGCGGCCGCGCGATCTCATCCTGACGCTCCCGCATGGGGTAGTGGATCGCCGCCCCGTTGCCACAATCAAAGAGGTGATGGCCCCCGCGATTGTGACGGTCGAGGTCGAGGTGATTGCCCATCATCCGGCCCGCAAACGCGGCGCGCCCTCGCGGGTTCTGGTGGCAGATGCGGAGGTGGAATTCAGCCTCGTCTTCTTCCATGCGCGCGGCGATTGGCTGGAAAAACAATTGCCTGTGGGCGCGCGCCGGGTGATTTCAGGCAAGATCGAGAGCTTTGATAACACGGCACAAATGGTGCATCCCGATCACATTTTGCAGCCCGCGGAGGCGGCGGATCTGCCACGGTTCGAGCCTGTCTACCCGCTGACCGCAGGGCTATCGCAGCGGGTGATTGCGAAAGCTGCCAAGGCGGCGCTCGCCCGCGCCGAGCCGCTGGCGGAATGGGCGGACGGGGCGCTTATCGCCCGCGAGGGCTGGCCCGATTGGCGCGCGGCACTCGAGAAGGCGCATCAGCCCGAAGGGCAGGCCGATCTCGCGCCTACGGCACCCCCGCGCGCACGGCTCGCCTATGATGAGTTTTTCGCGCATCAACTGACCCTCGCCTTGGCCCGCGCTCAATCGCGCCGCGCGCGCGGGCTTGCGACGGTCGGTGATGGCCGGCTGAGTGCGCCCGTGCTGGCCGCATTGCCCTATCGCCCGACCAATGCGCAGACCCGCGCGATTTCCGAGATCGCGGGCGATATGGCGGCGGAGCGGCGAATGAACCGCTTGCTGCAAGGCGATGTCGGCTCGGGCAAAACCCTTGTGGCTTTTATGGCGCTGTTGATCGCGGTCGAGGCGGGCGGGCAGGGCGTGATGATGGCCCCGACAGAGATCCTCGCGCGTCAGCATATGGAAAGCCTTGCCCCGCTCGCGCAGGCGGCGGGTGTGCGGGTGGAGGTGCTCACCGGGCGGGATCGGAGCGCGGATCGCGCCGCCAAGCTCGCCGATCTGGCCTCGGGTGCGATTGATATTTTGGTGGGCACCCATGCGGTGTTCCAAAAAGACGTGCATTTCCATGATCTTCGCCTCTCGATCATCGATGAACAGCATCGCTTCGGCGTAGCGCAAAGGATGGAGCTGGGCGCGAAGGGCACGGCGGTGGATGTGCTGGTGATGACCGCGACGCCGATCCCGCGCTCGCTCAGCCTCGCGCAATATGGCGATATGGATATCTCGGTGATTGATGAGAAACCGCCCGGCCGGACGCCCGTGAAAACCGCGCTGGTCGCGGTGGAGCGGCGTGACGAGGTGGTCGCCCATCTCAAACGCGCGATTGCCGAGGGGCGGCAGGCCTATTGGGTTTGTCCGCTGGTGGAGGAGAGCGAGGTGTCCGATCTCACCTCCGCCGAGGTGCGGTTCCGCACTCTGCGCGCGGCACTTGGGGAAGGCATGGTCGGGCTGGTACATGGCCAGCTTCCGCCTGCGGAGAAAGATGCCGCGATGTCGGATTTCGCGGCGGGGCGCACGAAGGTGCTGGTCGCGACAACGGTGATCGAGGTCGGGGTGAACGTCCCCAATGCCTCGATTATGGTCATTGAGCGGGCGGAAACCTTCGGCCTCGCGCAATTGCATCAGCTGCGCGGGCGGGTCGGGCGCGGGGCAGCGGAGTCGACCTGCCTGCTGATGTATGGCGCGCCTTTGACGGAGAGCGGCGAGCGCAGGCTGCAAATCCTGCGCGAGACCGAGGACGGCTTCAAGATCGCTGAGGAAGATCTCGCAATCCGTGGCGCGGGCGATGTGATTGGCACCGCGCAATCGGGCCTGCCGCGATTCCGAATCGCGGATGTGGAGCGGCAATCGGGGATGATGGCACTGGCCCAATCCGATGCGCGCGCCTTGCTTGCGGTTGATCCCAAGTTGGAAAGCCCGCGTGGAAAGGCAGCGCGGGTGCTTTTGTGGCTGATGGAGCAAGATCGCGCGATCCGTTTGATTTCAGTGGGTTAAGCCTATCGGTTGCCGAATGTGCCTCTAATGTTCCGATATGTTCTTATTTAGTTCTTTACTCACGGCGAAAATAATGAGAACAAAGGGTCAACAAACAGTTAATCGCAGCCCAGCAAAGACCCAAAGGAGCCGTAGAATGATCGACCAAATCAAAACGACCCTGAACGAGAACGCATCCACCATCTTCCAAGATGTCTTGGGCGCAAGCTCGCTGATCGTGATGCTGGTGGTTGGGCTCAATCTGCCGCTGTTTTTCTAAGATTTCGGCCTAAGAGCCATCCCCGCACTGCTTCGCGCTTTTGATGCTGCTTACCCCTGCAGCGACTGCCTGTTCCGAGCCTCTGGCTCTCGAAAGCGTCACTCGCCGCCATCTTCGGATGGCGGCTTTTTCTTATCTCATAAGGGCTGGGGAGTTTAGGCGGCTTCCGCCTGCGCAATTGCGGCGAGGGTCGCATCCAAGGCCAGCAGGATCGAGGCGTGACGGTTGGTGTAATCGCGCGCGGCAAGCAGGACGGAGAATCCGTCAAATGGCGGGGCAGGCGGTTCGGCCCCTTTGAGCATCGCGGAGAGCTCTTCACGCGCCCGCGCCAGCTCCGCGCCGCTCTTGCCAATCACCAATCCGCCCAACACCGAGGCCGAAGCCTGCCCCAAGGCGCAGGCCCGCACATCTTGGGCAAACCGCGACACGCGGCCTTGCTCCAGATCGAGCGAGACCGTCACTTCCGATCCGCACATCGGCGCGCGCTTGCTGGCACGGGCCTGCGGCGCGTCAATCGGATCGGTCAGCGGAATATCCGCCGCCAGCGCCAAAAGGCGTTCGGTATAGAGTTTGATCAGGTCGGGATCGCTCATGGTTTCCTCGCGCGGGCTTTCGCGATATGTATCCCTCATTGCCGCTCATGAAAAGGTCCGCGACCATGTCCGCTTTCGATCCTGCCACGCTGAAATTCGATGCCAACGGGTTGATCCCCGCAATCGCGCAGGATCATGCCAGCGGCGAGGTGCTGATGATGGCCTGGATGAACGCGCAATCCATTGAGCGGACGCTGGAAAGCGGCCATGTCACCTATTGGTCGCGCTCGCGGCAGAGCTTTTGGGCCAAGGGCGAAAGCTCGGGCCATATGCAAAAGCTGATCGAGATGCGCGTCGATTGTGATCGCGATTGCCTGCTGATGCTGGTCGATCAAACGGGCCCGGCTTGCCATACCAATCGCCGGAGCTGCTTCTATACGGCGGTGCAAAATGGGGCCGAGGTGATCCTGACGGAGCCGATGGTAGAGTGATGTCTTGCCTCCGGCGGGGATATTTCGGGCAACCGAAAGGGGGCGCGCTGCCGCGCTTGCCTGCGGTTTCCACAGAGTAAAAATATCCCCCGCGGAGCGGACCCGATCTCCGTTAGTGACCGATCAGGGCTTTCACCGCCTCCGGCACCATTCCCTCGGCGCGGTAGGTGCTGATCGCCCGCGCGTCATCGCGTTTGGCGAGGCGTTTCCCGGCTGCATCGCGGATCAGGCGGTGGTGATGATAGCGCGGTGTCGGCAGGCCGAGGAGCGCTTGCAAGAGCACATGGATGAAGGTCGCCTCGAACAGATCCTCGCCGCGCGTCACCTCGGTAATGCCCTGCGCGGCATCGTCGACCACAACCGCGAGATGATAGGCGGCGCCCATGTCCTTGCGCGAGAGAATGACGTCTCCGCAATGGGTTAGGAGCCAATCTTGATCCAATGCATGAACACCTGCCTGCAGCCCTGTCTCGGTGAAACACGGCAGGTCTGGGAGGGTTTTCAACGCCGCGCGCAGATTGAGGCGGATCGTTGGGGCCTCGGAGAGCTGTTTGTCGCGGCAGGTTCCGGGATAGACGAGCCCGTCCGGCCCGAGGATCGGCGCGCCTTCCTGCGGGGCGTTCAACGCCTCGCGGATATCGGCGCGGGTGCAGGCGCAGCGATAGGTGAGGCCCTTGGCGGCGAGCAGGTCGAGCGCGGCTTGATAGGCCTCTGCACGCTCGGATTGCCGCATCACGGGCTGCTGCCATGTCAGGCCCAGCCACGCCAGATCATCACAGATCTGTGCTTCCCATTCGGGGCGGGCGCGGGAGCGGTCGAGGTCTTCAATCCGCAGCAGGAACTCGCCCTGATCGGCGCGTTCTGAGGCGATCAGGGCCGCGAGGGCATGGCCCAGATGCAGCGGCCCTGTTGGGCTTGGCGCGAAGCGGGTGCGCTTTAGCTTTGTCCCGCAAGCCACTGGGTAAACACCTCTTTTGCGCGGTCGGTATAGGCTTTGTAACGATCCTTGCGCCCGCGCCGCCCGCCCTTGGCATCAATCGGTGGGAACAGGCCGAAATTCACATTCATCGGCTGGAAGGTTTTCGCCTCAGCGCCACCGGTGATGTGATGGATCAGCGCCCCCATCGCCGTCTCGTTGGAAGGGGGCGGCAGATCGCGACCCAAGATCTCGGCGGCGGCCATCCGGCCCGCGAGCAGGCCCATGGCGGCGCTTTCGACATAGCCTTCAACGCCGGTGATCTGCCCCGCGAAGCGGATATTGGGGCGCGATTTCAGCCGCATCTGATCATCCAGAAGCGTGGGAGAATTGAGGAAGGTGTTGCGGTGAATCCCGCCCAGACGCGCGAAGCTGGCGTTCTCCAGACCGGGGATCATCCGGAACACATCCGTTTGCGCGCCGTATTTCATCTTGGTCTGGAAACCGACGATATTATAGAGCGTTCCCAGTGCATTATCGCGGCGCAACTGGACCACGGCATAGGCTTTCACATCGGGCTGATGCGCATTGGTGAGGCCCACGGGCTTCATCGGGCCAAAGCGCAGCGTCTCGCGCCCGCGCTCGGCCATTACCTCGATCGGCAGGCAGCCATCGAAATATTTCGCCGTCTCGCCCGCGTGGAATTCGGTCTTCTCGGCGGCCAGAAGCGCGTCGATG
>Ga0070754_10003953_pt1 | contig 10297 bp, 16 predicted proteins | sample VirMetDEL_Sep_01_FD_75181 | JGI IMG/M metagenome (GOLD analysis project Ga0070754, IMG submission 75181) | Aqueous microbial communities from the Delaware River and Bay under freshwater to marine salinity gradient to study organic matter... | ecosystem: Environmental > Aquatic > Marine >... | reverse complement strand
TAGAGATTTTCAAACTCAAAGAGGTCTGCAGGTAGATGGTATTGTTGGCCGTCAAACCTTTGCAGAGTTTGGCGATAGAGATCTAATCTCAGCAACTCATCTAGATGGAGTTCCAGCCAACCTAGATAGAACAACTTCCACTGGATCTGCATTGGGTCCACTAACACGAGCAGGTAGAACTGCTGACGTCGTTGATTACGTTGCTGGCGCTTTAGACAGATTACCGAATGGTCAAAGATAATATGAAAACTTTTAAACAATTCGTTGATGATTCTTTAAATGAAGCAATGCCAGTTGCACCAACTGACTCTGGCGATTCACCAAGCCCAACTCCAAGAAAAAAGGCTGAGGGTAGCAGATCAAAAGGATCATTGGCTGACTGATGGCTGTTAAGTTTGGGAATATTGTAGTAAAAAGTAAGGAGGAGCCTAAGAAGGCTCCTTCTAAACCCATTACTACAACTCCCAGCAGTATTAAAGTTAATAAATTAGTAATCAAAAACGAACCACCACCCGAACCAAAAAAACCAGAAATAAAAGTTCCTGAAAAATATATTGTGAAGGAAGAGGGTGAATTGATAACGAAATTGAATACGAAGTCCCTATACATGAGGGATATTTTTGACCTAGATCAAAATTAATATAAATAAAATAAAACCCTAAAGGAGATCGAAAATGTCCTCATTTGGAAATAAAGACGATAAAACATCTACTGGTACAGTAGCTATCGCTGCAAACGGTTTGGTTACTGGAACTAGCACAAAGTTTGACGAAGAGGCTCAGGTAAGTGATATTCTTACAATCAACTCAACAGTTGATTATGTCATTACTGAGATTCGTTCAAATACTAATATCCAAGTTATTAATGGCGCATTAGCTGATGGTGATACAATTACTGTTATTAATGCAGGAAACAATTACACACTAAGCGAAAAGCCAGTTTACGTTGCAACTTCTGAAGTTGGTGGCGATCTTGGTAAAGTCTACGGTGTAGATGATAACGAAATCGCAGCTGACGGTGGTAAAATTGCTCACACTGGTTGGGTTAGAAGAACTGCTGGAACTGGCGGTCGGTCCGGACGTATCCTAACTGAAGTTCTAGTTGCTGGTGGAATCAGCGGTGATGCAGAAGATGATGTATATCCAGATTATCTAATTACTATTACTAGCCAGCCTTCTGGTAATACTGCAAATACCACTGCTTCTGAAGAAGCTGAATTTACTGTAGTAGCAACTTCTACTCCAAGCACTACTCTAACTTTCGCTTGGACTTATGCTAACGGTGATGCACTTCAATCAGGCGCTAACGTTGGTAATACAACTCAAGCAACCCTCACTGTTAATTCAGGAATTGAAACTGCGAATGTTGACTTTAAGGTTACTATTTCTGCAACTGGTGCAGACGACGTTGTATCCTCAAATGCAACTCTGACCATTACTACATAATTGGTGAATCATGGCTAATACTGGCAATAAAGTTTCGGAATTACCTACAGCAGCAAATGTTGCATCAACTGATAGGATCCTTGTTCTCAGGGATCCGTCAGGCAACGCTTCTGTAAGAACAGTGGCAATGTCGACAGTATCGGCCAACATTACCATATCAACATCAGTCCCGGCGAACAACTCTTCAAACGGTTTGCCGGGATTTATGGCATATGATGCCAACAATCTTTATATCTGCGTCGCTAATAACACATGGAAATCGGTATCGTTAAGTAGCTTTTGATAATGTATGAAAAATTGACTGATGAAAACTTTTTGTTATTCTGTGCACAACACTATGACAATTCGAAATATACCTCCACTGAAGAATTCTACGAAGATCTCGCTAGAATCAAATACATTAAAAAGTTAATTACTCGATACACTCAAGATAATGATCTAAAAGAGCGACTGATATTAAATCATATCATTGTATTGAATAATTGTTTTGGACCTGAAGCTTTGAATAAGATTTTATATTTGAAGTTGAAGGATCAGATGAAATATGTAAAACCATTCTTGATCATGCTTAATATTTTACCTGAAAAAATATATAACGTCAAGGATGAAATTGCCGTTGACACTGATTTAATTGAAATGGACCCAATAATAATAAAAAAACTAAGGGAAGTGTAAATGTCAGAATCAGCTGGACCAACTAATTCAATAGGAACAGGCGCTGTAGCCTCACACGAAGCTTTCCCATTAGGCGACCCTCGTAAAGAAAAAGTATTACGTAGGCTTATGAATATGATCCGCCGTAAAGAACGCGGAGAAAACTAATGGTCGCCGAAATTGAAGTATTAGAAAAAAGACAAGACCGTATCGAAGATGCTATAGAAAGACTTACCGAGATTTCTGCTGACTTGAATAAAATGCTCGCGGTTCAAGATCAAAGACTACTGCAGCAAGAGAAAGAAATGGTAGGTTTTACAAAAACTTTAGAATCTCGCAGAAGAGAATGGGATGACCGTATAAATGACGTATACAATACAATGAGATCAGAAGACCATAAAGTTCTTGACAAATTAGATGAAATTGAAAGAGAACATCGGAAACAGCATGAAGAACTTTATAAAAAGGTTACTGACATGCAGAGAATTATCTGGATGTATATGGGCGGTTTCTCTGTTATTGTATTTTTATTATCAAATGGTCCTAGACTGTTAAGTTTATTTGGTGGCGGCTAATTTAGCTGTTGACAACGGGTGTCAACTGTAGTATAATTACTTTGTCGCTAATGATGGAGTATATACTAGATGCCTCTGATGCCTGCATATTATACCACCACCCGTAACACTCCCCGTAAAACTAAGAACAAGCGTAACGCTAAAGCACAAGCAGAACACGATGCTTGGCTTAAGAAAATAGGTGTTGACTTGAAGTCCAAAAAGCGTTATACTAAACCTCTAAAGATTGAAGCAAAACGAGATACTATGACGAGCGATCAGATTCCAGGCAACGGATCAGCCCGTGAATCTAATAAATATACTGGCGATGAGATTGCTGGTATTGCACTTAATCACAAACAAAACTATGAGCCTGTCCGCCGCGACAATAAACAAGCTGCCATTGATTCTGCACAGATGAGGAGAAATTGATATGTTTGGTTTTTTTAATAACTTCGTTGGTAATCAACATCAAGCTGGCAACTTTCAAGATAATGTTGCTGGATTTGTAGAAATTCAGATTCAAAAGGGTGTTGATCAATGGCGCACCTATACTACTACTAATGACGATCCCGGTTACATTAGTATGATCATGATGGAAGTTTCTCAAGTGAATCCTGAATATCGAGTTCGTGCAGTTGATAACTCTGGCCGTTTGCTGGATATGCTGTGATGAAAAGGACAATGCGATACTATAAGTTACGAACAATAAAGTATGTAACAAGAGTAAGTATCGCATTGTCAGTTTTACTAAACGTAATTCTTGGCGGTAAAAGTAATCAAACATTTTCTGCTAGAAATTTTTATTGGAAAATTCAAGGTAGATATAATGTAGTTTGGCTAATAGATAGAATATTCTGGTTTGACCCGCATCATTGTCTAAATTCCTGGGTTTACTGGAGAACGGCTAAGAATATACGAAAAAAACAATTCTATAAAGAGATAACGGAAAATTACGTCCGTAAAGATATTATTTTCTACAAAATGCAGGAGTAAGATATGCAGATTTCAAATCATAAGATTTTTGGAGTAGATTGGGTTGATACGCCCAACAAGAGTGGACCGATTGACCCCAAGTTTATTGTAATGCATTATACAGCTGGATGGACAGCTTCTAGTGCGATTAATACTTTGAAAGACCCAGCACGACAAGCTTCGGCTCATGTTGTTATTGATTATGATGGTAAAATTACTCAGATGGTGCCATTTAATATCAAAGCGTGGCATGCTGGCAAAAGTCGTTATGAGGGTTATACAGGCTTGAATAGTTACTCAATTGGAATTGAGATCGTAAATATCGGTTGGCTTCGTAAGGTTGGTGATAATCGCTACCAAGACGCTTATGGCAACATTCGCTCGCTTGATCATGAAGATTTAATCATGGCACCTCATTCGCGAGTTGGTTCTGGCGATTTCTATTGGCCTGTCTACCCGAAAGCACAACTTGATGCTGCTGAGGAATTGACAAAAGAACTTATTCTTGAGTATGATATCAATGATATTATTTCTCACGAAGAAATTGATACACGTGGTTGGAAAACTGATCCAGGACCAGCATTTCCTATGAATCGCTTCAAAGGATTGCTTAATGACCGTGGTGTTGATATGGAAATGTATGAAGTGATTTCTGATACGCCGCTAAATGTCCGTAAAGGTCCAGGCACTCGTTTTGATGTTGTTATGGAATTAGTCAAGGGGACGCCTGTGATGGTTGAGGATATTCAAGGTTCATGGGCGCGGATCAATAGTTCTAACTGGGTCCACAAAAATTATTTGAGAAAAATGTAAAAAAATTGCTTGACTTCTGACTAAATAAAACGTATACTACTAAAAGAAACTAAGAAAGACACCCTTCAATGATGACACGCTCACAGAATAATTGGTCCGATATTACACCAGTCTTTGGTTGTGAGCATTCGTATGCAACCGAGGGGTTTGATTCTTAAACAAGTTTGTAGTTTAACGAGTTCTCGCCCCTCCTTACGAAAGTTTGGAGGGGTTTTCAATTTTAGGGGTTGACTTTGATGCTTGAATACGGTATACTGTTGGTCCTAGTCGGTGTTATAGTTCTGATCATGTTGATGGGTTCTGGATATATCGACTAAACGCTCTTTGACAATTTAGAAAAAACACGTCCTCGTGGCTCGAAATGTATTAGGCACTGGATTGCAAATCCAGTTTATGTCGGTTAGAATCCGGCCGAGGACTCCATAGTATCGCGGGTGGTCCCGACAGAGGTCTCATAAGCCTCCAGGAATGGTTCAATTCCATTCGATACTACCAATATTGGAAAGTAGCTCAATTGGTAGAGCAACTGGTTTTGGTCCAGTAGGTTCGGGGTTCGAATCCCTGCTTTCCAGCCAATTGAAAGGTAATTTATGTATTATTTGGTGTATAAAATAACAAATAATATTAATGGTAAAATCTATATTGGAAAACATAAAACTGAAATACTAAATGATGGTTATATGGGTTCTGGTAAATTGATAAAGAAGGCGATTGCAAAATATGGTATAAAGAACTTTTCTAAAGATATATTGTTTCAGTTTGATAATGAAGAAGATATGAACGAAAAAGAATCTGAGTTAGTTTCTCAAGATTTTATTGATGAAGATTCTAATTACAATATGAGAACTGGTGGTTCTGGTGGTTGGAGTAAGGAATGGCCAAAGATAGGTTCTGATTATCATAACGAATACTTGATAAATGATCCTAATTATAGAAAAGAATATCGTAAAAAAGTTTCAGAAGGGGTTAAAAACTATTACAAACACAATAAAAGCTCTTGGATTGGTAGAAAACACTCTGAAGAGACTAAAAATAAAATGAGAAAATCTAAAAACAAAGGTTCTGAAAATCCACAGTTTGGAACAATGTGGATTACGAACGGACAAGAGAATAAAAAGATTAAAAAAGATGTTGACTTTATAGCAGAAGGGTGGTATAAAGGTAGAGTTATTAAGAGGGTGTAGCTCAGTGGTAGAGCAGCGGTCTCCAAAACCGCGTGTCGGGGGTTCGATTCCTCCCACCTTTGCCAAATAATGGACCCGTAGCTCAGTTGGTTAGAGCACCTGACTTTTAATCAGGGTGTCCTGCGTTCGAATCGCAGCGGGTTCACCAATGTTTAGATAAATTGTTGTCCTATAGCTCAATGGTAGAGCAAACGACTGATAATCGTTAGACGGAAGTTCGATTCTTCCTAGGACAACCAAGATACTGGGGAGTATCAGCCACTGGTGTGGTAAGCGGTCTGTAAAACCGTTCTTTAGTCGGGTGTGGTTCGATTCCACTGCTCCCCACCATATATGGACCCTTCGTCTACGCTGGCTAGGATATCACCCTTTCAAGGTGAAGAAACGGGATCGACACCCGTAGGGTCTACCAATAAAAAAGAGGTAAAGATGAATAGAAAATATCTTGTATTTTTGGACATCGATGGCGTCTTTACTTCTCATCGTGTTCATATAGCGCACAATGCGCATGGAGCAATGATGTGGCAGCGATTCGATCCTGTTGCTGTTGACTTTATGAACTATATCCACGATACATATCCGGTAGAGTTTGTTCTAATGTCTACTTGGAAAGATCATCTAAAAACTGATGACCCCATGATAAATCATTTGGTAAGATCAGCTTTTGCAAATTCTGGATTTAGGGGCTTACTTGCAACCCCTTGGAAAACTGATCCAGATAATATAGGTGTAATGAAAAAATGGGATCGAGCCCACCAAGTAAAAGATTATCTAGATCTGTATGGGGGAGATGTTGATGATTTCATCTTGTTTGATGATAACAGATACAAATTCAAAGAAGTTCTTGGTAAAAATAGACTCGTTTTAACTGACGCTGATAACGGATTGTTGTATAAACATATGTTAAACGCAAAAAGTATGATGGGTCATTGGTGTAAGAAATAACGCTTCCGTAGCTCAACTGAATAGAGCATCTGGCTACGAACCAGAAGGTTGGGGGTTTGATTCCTCCCGGGAGCTCCAATTAAGGAGAACAAAATGGTAATTGCAGGTTGTAGAACTGGAGTTAATCCAGTAAAAGGAATCAATGCTCTTAAGAAACATCTTAATCTTTCTCACACTGAAGCCAAAACTATTATTGAAAAGGCTTTAAATGGAGAAGCAGTTCGTGTAGATTACGATCTAGTTCTTCTGGAAGATTTACAAGAGTTTGGATTCTTAGTCAAATAATCCTGACGAGGGGAAATAGGTTGTCCCGCTGGGTTGTGGCCCCGGAGAATGTAGTTCGATTCTACACGTCAGGACCAAAAAAACGCTTGACATCGTAGCCTAAATAAGCTATAATGCTTGCTTTTAAAGAGCAAAGACCCAACATGCCAGTACGCATTATAAGTGTTAAAATGAAAATAAATAAATACGAATATCCTTGGGAACATTACGAGATCACAGAAATACTAAGTGTTAATAATTTTAACACTGTAAAAGAATATAGTGACTCTTATTCTCTGCCTGAAAATGGCAGACACACTAATTTTGTAGAGAATAATAATTCAATATATACCATATTTAAAAATATAATTATAGATTTTTGTGAACATATAAATTGTGATATAACTAATAAATATTTCTTATTAGAGCATTCTATTTGCAGTCCAAATTATAAATATAATCGCATACACACAGATAATCCCAATAAGTTATTAACTTTTGTTTACTATCTAAGCGATGATAATTTTGGTACTAAGTTATATAAAGAAAAAACAATAGAATCTAAATTTAAATATTCAAATTGGTCCAAAAATGGAGGAATGGCTTTTATAAGAAATGAAAACACATTTCATGATTTTGAAGCCAATGAAACCGTCAGAAGAACTTTTAATCTAATTTTGTTAAATAATAAAAACTTAGATTCGTTTATAGATTATAAATACTTTTGTTCTCTAATTTAATTAGATATAATAATGATAAGAATAGTTAGATATAAATCAACATTCATAAATGTTCCTAAAACTGGCTCGACCTCAATTAGAAATTTTTTGTTCAACAATGTTTTTAGTGCAGAAGATATCTGCTCTTTCCATACTTTAAATGGTAAACAAGTTTCTTGTAATATTCAAGACATACATAAGAATAGTAGTCATCATGATGTAAAATACTGTATAGAAAATGCAATTTCTCCTAAGTCTGATACATTTTATCTAACCATTAGAGATCCATTAGAAAGACAATTAAGTAGATATTTTTATAGATTTACGCAAGGTTTTTTTAGTGAAAATACTCCTAAAAATTTCCAAGATATAATAAAAAAAAATGATGGGATGTTACCAGATAAAACATCTTATCACGAAAAAATGCAATACAAATTCGGTCATTATCCTGATGCCAACATCATATGGATACCATATCCAAAATTAAAAGAAATTTACCAAAATATTATTGAGAATTGGGGAATAAAGATAAATAAACAAATAATTGATGCAAATGTTTCTTTACCAAATCAACCAAGAACAAAATATTTAATAGACTTGTTTTATGATAAGCAATCAAGATTACTTGCCGAAAAATGTCTTGAAAAAGACATAGAATTATATGAAAAAATTAGTAAAGAAAATTATTTTTTTACTTGACTTATGATTCTGTTTAAGCTATACTATATGTATGAATCGGGTGGTTACGTAATAAACCCGCGAGGGGCCACGGTTAGCCCCTCACCCTAGAAACAATGAGGTTATATTATGAAAAGCATTATCTTCGGCGCAGCACTCGCCCTTACTGCTCTCCCTGCTAATGCAGAATATTTCTACCAAAGCGATGTTGGTAATTGGACTGTATTCGGTGAAGCACCTGAAATTGAATTGAATCCCGCATGCGTTATTAGTCATGTTTGGCAAGACGGTTCTGAGTTTCAACTAATATACGATCTTTATGAGCGCGAATTGTTTATCTGGTTCCGTAATCTAGAATGGGATATCGCTGACGTTGAAGGCTATTACACTTTGGATATGGTTGTTGTAGGCAGTGGTAACGGTGTTGTCAGTGGTAGGCTGGATTATTACTTAGTAAATAAAAATACAATTAACGTTCCAGGTATTGAACCTGGAACGTTAATGGAAGCATTTGCAGGAATGAACGAACTTCGTTTTATTATGCCCGGAAACATTCAAAACGCATACCTCGATCTTCAAGGCTCACGAGCCGCCAGTATGGAGTTCTTTGATTGTATCAATCTAGGCGATACGATGGAATTCGGCGAAGGTGATCTTGGAACGCCTCTATAAACAGAACAAAGCTGGTTTAGCTCAGATGGTAGAGCAGTTGCCTTGTAAGCATCAGGTCGCGAGTTCGAGTCCCGCAACCAGCACCAAAAAAACGCTTGACTTTGTAGTTCGTTTATAGTATAGTTACTGTGTTGATGAGGGAAACCTCGCTGCTCTTTGAAAACTTAGAAATTAGTCCTAGACTTCGGTCGATAATGGACTGAAAATAGAGTTATTCCCCGATAGTTCAGTCGGTAGAACGGGTGACTGTTAATCACTATGTCGCAGGTTCGAGTCCTGCTCGGGGAGCCAATATAAATGGAAAGGCCAAAGGTTGGAAACTCAGTAGAGGGATTCAAGGTTTTGGTGGTCGAAACTGCGAGGTGTGGGGGCAAGTTTCGAGGCATTATTAAGGACAGGTGGTAGAGTCTGGCTGATTACAACGGTCTTGAAAATCGTCGAACGTTTGTAGCGTTCCGTGGGTTCGAATCCCACCCTGTCCGCCAAGACCAGTCGGGTAGCACCCGAATAGTATGCGTGATGGCGTAGCATATGAAGATGAAGCCGTGTCGCTTTGCGGTAAAATAAATCGCCCGATGGTAGTAACCCGTAGAACAGACTGCGTTAGACCGATGTGTGGAGAAGCAATTCTAAGAACCAATAAGGTCATCTGTAGAGATACTGGGCAAGATAGGAACCGACCTATGTAGTCCATAGCAGGTAAGTGCGTTAGAGTTAGTGCGCTTAAAGTGACGAGATGGAAGTATGCATACTTGGACCATTCTCCGCTTACCTGTGATCTATTCGGGGAATTAGCTCAGTTGGGAGAGCGACTGTTTTGCAAGCAGTAGGTCAGCGGTTCGATCCCGCTATTCTCCACCAAATTGCGGGTATAGCTCAGTTGGTAGAGCGTCTGCCTTCCAAGCAGAATGTCGTCAGTTCGAACCTGATTGCCCGCTCCAAAATGGCCCTATCGTATATTGGTTATTACACTCGGCTGTCTACCGGGTAAACGGGGTTCGATTCCCCGTAGGGTCGCCATTAAATGCGGGATTAGCTCAGTGGTAGAGCAGGGGGGATTAGTTCAGTTGGTAGAATAGCGTCTTTACACGGCGATGGTCACTGGTTCGAGTCCAGTATCCCCTACCATATTTTTAATATAAGACTCATTGATTCTATCTTCTCCTATAATAACTATTTTAATCTCGTTTTCTTTTGAGGCTCTAATGATTTTATTAATATCAGTTTTAATTAGGTATTCGTTTTTAGGATCAAGATACACGTCAAATTCAGGTAGATAAAAATCTGGATAATATCTTCTTTTATTACCCCTTTTATCTGTATACCAAAGGAAATTTGGTCTTTGCCAATTGATATTAAGCGAATTTAATATTTTGCTGAGTTTAACCTCATAC
>Ga0070754_10003950_pt1 | contig 10309 bp, 11 predicted proteins | sample VirMetDEL_Sep_01_FD_75181 | JGI IMG/M metagenome (GOLD analysis project Ga0070754, IMG submission 75181) | Aqueous microbial communities from the Delaware River and Bay under freshwater to marine salinity gradient to study organic matter... | ecosystem: Environmental > Aquatic > Marine >... | reverse complement strand
CGGAAAACCGTGCCAAAGCATGCTCAGCACGGTGATCGGATCTTCCTGCAGATACTGGAACACCAGGCCGTTCAGCCGTTGATGAAACTCCTGATAGAAGTTCAGCTCGATCAGCCCAGCCAGGATCGCCACGCTAGCGCAAACCGTAAGCCAGTAGCGCAGCAGCCGCCGTGCCGCCATTGCACGCAGACTGAACGGCGCTAGCAGCAGCGGCACGAGGATGCACACCACGACGCGCGAATCGAAGCGCACGCCATTCACGAAGGCCTCGGCGAGGTTGGCGACCGACGCCGTTCCGATCAATTCATGGTTGAACAGCAGCAGGCCCAGACGCAGCAGGGTAAACATCAATAGCAGCGTCAGGGCGCTGGCGAGGGTGAAATAGAGGTGTTCGGCCAGCCCGCCCGCCCCGAGTTTGCGGCCGAAGGCGCGCGTGTTGGTGTTCATGCTAAAGGTCCTTGTCGGCCGGGAGGGTTACAGAAGGATTACCGCCCAGACCACGGCGATCAGGCTCAGCGCCAGCAATTGCGCGGCGCTGCCCATGTCCTTGGCTCGCTTGGATAGCGGGTGCAACTCGAGGGAGATGCGATCGACAGTGGCCTCGATGGCCGAGTTGATCAGTTCGATGATTGGCGCCAGCAACGCGACGGCGATCAGAATCGCCCGCTCGGCCCGGCTGACATCGACGACGAAAGCCAGCGGGATCAGCAGCACCGCGAGCAGCGCCACTTGGCGGAAGGCAGCTTCGCCCGCGTAGGCAGCTTTCAGGCCGGCCAGCGAATAGCCGCCGGCAAGCATGATCCGCCGCATTCCCCGGCGGCCTTTCAGCGCCTGCGCATCAGCGACGACCGGCACCAGATTTTCAGCGTCCATTTCCGCGCTCCCCGCCATCGGCGAAGGCAGCGTCATAGGCTTCCCTGAACAGCTGAAGATCGCTAAGCGGCATCTCGTCGCGGTGACGGTGCAGCTGGCGCAGGTCATGCGCAGAGGCCGCGCTACGGAGCAAGCGACGTCGGCTCTTTTCCAGATCCAGCAATGCGATCTCGACGCTGGCGCCGTCATCGCTCACCCGAATGAAGATGTGCTTGGGGTAGCAGCAACCGTGCTGCCAACGGTCGCGGTGCACGCGGCTAAGGGTAAGAGCGAGCTGCTGCAGCATTTGCCCGTGCACGGCATCGCCGTATTGCCGCTGTGCGCCGTCTCGATACCATGCATCGAGACTGACGAAGCCCTGCAAGGCTTTGGTGACCAGCAGCGCCTGCCAGCGGCCGCCTTCTCGGCTGGCGCCGCAGTAGACCAGCTCCGGCACGCGCACCCCGAGGCGCTCGAATGCGCTCAGCGCGCCCTGCTCACGTAACACCGTGGGCCGGCCGAAGGGATGCCGAAACGAGCGATACAGATGTCCGACCTGACGCTTGCAATAGAGCACAGGCTTCGAACGGTCGCGGGGCCGCAGAAGCTGCACGCCACTTTCACCGTCGCGGCGAAGATTGGGCGGCTCGACCCATTCGCCCTGAGTGTTCCACCAACGCTGAAACGTGTCGCTGACTTGGCTGTGGCTCGATAGAACGATCTGTCCGGCCATGCTCAGCCCCTTTTGCGCAACACATAGACCCGCCACATCGCGTAGCCGGGAAGGAAGTCGCTGTGTCCGACGATGTCGAAGCCGGCCTGACGAAACTCGGCCTCGACCACCGAGCGCTGCACGACGAAGCGGTTCTGATTGACCTTGGCCGGGCGACGACGCTCCAGGCGCTTGCGTTTCCAGGCCTTGTAGTTACCGTCCACCCACAGCGACAGAATCACCGTGTCGCGGCTGACCCGATGAAACTCACGCAGCATGGCCAGACGATGGACCGGATCGGCAATGTGATGCAGCAGACGCATACAGAAGATGCTGTCGACAGCGTTATTGCCCATGTCGATGGCGAACGCCGAGGTCTGGAAGGTTTCCACCCGATTGACCACGTCCAGCGGCTGCGCGGCCTGGGCGATCGCCAGCATGTCGGCGGAATTGTCCGCAGCGAAGATCATCCGGCTCGGGTGTTCGGCCAGCAGCGGCCAGAAACGCCCGGCGCCGCAAGGCAGGTCGAGCACCAGATCGGGGTCGCCGGCAAGTTTCAGCGCGCGCCGCGCCAGTTGCTCGTCACGCCAGTGCGACAGGCGTCGCGCGAGACCGTCCTGGTGTTTTTGCAGGTATTGATGGGCGTGCTCGCGGTCGTATTTGCGCGAGAACTCCAGTTCGATGGGGCTCGATCTCGTCATGGCGGGCGTTCCGATTAGAAGCAGAACGCCAAATTAGCGAGGCCGGGATCAAGGCTCTGTCAAAAGGATGTGAAAAAAACGTCAAGGATCGCCATTCAGCCGTACCCGGAAGCAACTGCCCTGGGGTTCGCGTTGCCGCACGCCGACTTCCCAGCTCTGATGCACGCAGATCCGCTTGACCAGTGACAGGCCCAGTCCGAGCCCCTCACCGCGTACCTCGGCGCCGCGCACGAATGGTTGAAACATGAGTTGTTGCTGATCCAGCGGGATGCCGACGCCGGTGTCTTCGACGCGAAACCCGGTGCGTTCGAGAATCAGGCATACCGTGCCGCTTTCGGTGTAGTGCAGGGCATTGCGCAACAGGTTGGACATCACCGTGCTCAACAGCGTGTGGTTGTATTCGCCCGCGCTTTCGCCTTCCGCGATCACCTCGAAACTCAGCCCTTTGTCGCGCATCAGCGGTCCCCAGCGTTCGGCCTGCTCCTCAGCGACGCTGGCCAGGCTGGCGCTGCCGCCCAGCGCTGTCTGTTCCGGCCGGGCGCGCGCGAGCATCAGAAAGGTCTGCACCAACTCGTGCATCTCCTTTGCAGCACGTTCGATGCGCTGCGCCTGGGTGCCGGACTTGTCCGGCAGCTCGGCCTGATCGAGCAATTCGCAAGCACCGAGAATGACCATCAGCGGTGTGCGCAGCTCGTGGCTGACATCGGCGGTGAACAGCCGCTCGCGCTCCAGGGTTTGACGCAGCTGACCAAGGGTGCTGTCGAAGGCCGCAGCCAGATGGCCCACCTCGTCGTCGGGATACTGCAGCGCCAGCGGTGGCGCCAACGGATGCAATTGATCGCGATGGCGCACCTGTTGGGCCAGTCGCGTTACCGGCGCCATCACCGTGCGAGCCATCAGCCGGCCAAGCACCCAGGCGCCGGCAACGCTGAGCAGAAAACCTGCGAGCACCACATTGAACAGTGCATTTTCACGGGCCTCGAACGCATGCTGCTCCCGCACCAATAGATAGCGCTCGCCAGCGATTTCGCGGACATACACGTAATACGCCTCATCGCCCCTGACCAGCTCGGTGAAACCTTCAGCCAACTTCGCCAGTTCTTCAGGCACAGCGTACTGAGGCATGTTCGAGGCATAGAACGTAGTACTTGAATCCAGACGCGGCGTAATGCCCTGGCGAAGGTCCTCGTAAAGTACGATATCCAGCTCGCGGTCCAACTCCTCGATTACCAAGTGCTCCTCGATGGAATGCACCACGGCGACGATGCCGAGGGAGAACATGCCGCTCACCGCAAGAGCCATCAATGTAAAGGCAATGACGATGCGCCGCGCGAAGGGCTGTTTAGCCAGCATGGGTCATCTCCGCCAGGCGGAAGCCGACGCCATGCACGGTGTGCAGCAGCGGCGCGGCGAAGGGTTTGTCGAGCACTTGGCGCAACTGGTGAATATGACTGCGCAGGCTGTCACTGTCGGGGATATCGTCGCCCCATAGCGCTTCTTCCAGCTGCTCGCGGCGTACCACCGCTGGGCTCTTTTGCATCATGATCTTCAACAGCTTGTGGCCGATGGGGTTCAGCCGCAACGGCTGGCCGCCGCGAGTGGCCTGCAACGTATCGAGGTTGTAATGCAGATCGCCGACCTGTAGTTCATTTTTGCGTGAGCCCTGGCTGCGCCGCAGCACGGCTTCGATGCGCGCGACCAGCTCAGACAGCGCGAACGGCTTGACCAGATAATCGTCGGCGCCGACGCCGAGCCCCTGCAAGCGATCATCGAGCGCGTCGCGCGCCGTCAGCATGATGATTGGCGTATCGCGCCGGGCGTCTTCACGAAGGCGCTTGCACACCTGCAAACCGTCGATGCCCGGCAGCATGATGTCCAGCACGATCAGATCGTAGTGACTGGTCGCGGCCAGGTGCAGCCCACTCAGCCCGTCCTGGGCGCAGTCGACCACGTAGCCCTTGAGTTCGAGGTAATCCAGCACGTTGGCAAGGATGTCTCGGTTGTCTTCGATGATCAGAATGCGCATGGCGGCTCGCTCGCAGGAACAAATGACGTTTTTTTCACAGCTTCTTGACGAAGGGCTCACGGGTACGTCGACAGACTTCGGCACGTTTTCCCCTTTCGGAATCATACGATGCCAACGCTCCGCCATGCTCAGCTCCGTTACCTCTCATTGCTACTCGGCCTCTGGCTGGTGGCCTTTCTGCTCACCCGCACGGCATTGCTGGTCAATCATTGGCAGGAAGCCGGAACCAGCGCCAGCGGGCTATTGACCGTTTATGGCGTGGGGCTGCTCTACGATCTTGCCTACCTGGCGTTTGCCGCCGTACCACTTGGCATGTACCTCCTGCTCTGTCCCGAGCGCCTCTGGAATAAACCTTGGCATCGGGCCTGGCTGCAGCTGTTATTGGCTATCAGCCTCTACGCCATGCTGTTCACCGCGGTGGCCGAATGGTTGTTCTGGGACGAGTTCGGGGTGCGCTTCAACTTCATCGCCGTGGATTACCTGGTCTATTCCGATGAGGTCGTTAACAACATTCTCGAGTCCTATCCGATCTATCCATTGCTGGCGTTGTTGGCGCTTCTGACACTGCTCGTCGTCGCCGCGCTGCAGCGCCCCCTGCGCCACGCCCTCGACGCGCCCCTGCTGCCATGGCGCGGGCGCATGGCTGCAATTGCCAGCCTGACGGGCCTGGCATTTGGCGTAGCGCTGACTGTCGGTCAAGACTTTCCTCGCAGCTCCGGCGGCAATGCCTATCAGCGTGAACTGGCGAGCAATGGTCCGTTCCAGTTCTTCGCGGCCTTTCGCAACAATGAACTCGACTACCAACAGTTCTATGCCACCCTGCCGGAGATCGAAGTGGCCGAGCAGCTGCGTCGTGAAATCAGCGAACCCAACGCACGGTTCATCGGCAGCGATCCATTGGATATTCGCCGTGTAATCGATAACCCGGGACAACCGAAGACACTCAACGTGGTGCTCGTCACCATCGAAAGCCTTAGCGCCAAATACCTGGGCAGCTTCGGTGACACGCGCGGGTTGACGCCGAACCTCGACGCGTTACGCCGTCAGAGCCTGTTCTTCAACAACTTCTACGCCACCGGGACACGCACCGACCGCGGCCTGGAAGCCATCACATTGTCCGTGCCACCCACTCCAGGGCGCTCGATCGTCAAGCGAATCGGCCGTGAAAGCGGCTTCGCCAGCCTCGGCCAGCAGCTCACGGCACAAGGCTACGATAGCGCGTTCCTGTATGGCGGACGGGGCTACTTCGACAACATGAGCGCTTTTTTCAGTGGCAACGGCTATCGCGTCGTCGACCAGAGCAGCGCTGACGAAGCGGACATTCATTTCAAGAACGCCTGGGGCATGGCCGACGAAGATCTTTATCGCCTGGCGATCAAGGAGGCGGATGCCGACCATGCGGCCGGCAAACCCTTCTTCCTGCAGCTGATGACTACATCCAACCATCGGCCGTATACCTACCCCGAGGACCGCATCGATATTCCATCGGGTGATGGCCGGGAAGGCGCGGTGAAGTACACCGATCATGCGATCGGCGAGTTCCTGCGCGACGCCCGCGGCAAACCCTGGTTCGACGAGACACTTTTCATCTTCGTCGCCGACCACACCGCCGGCAGCGCAGGCTCGCAGGATCTGCCGGTGGCCAACTATCACATTCCACTGTTCGTCTATGCGCCGAAGCTCATCGCACCGCGCGAAGTATCGACGGTCGCCAGCCAAATCGACATCGCACCGACGCTGCTCGGCCTGCTCAACCTGGACTACGTCTCGACCTTCTTCGGTCGCAACATCCTGCGCGACGATGCCCAGCCAGGCCGGGCTCTGATTGGCAACTACCAACACCTGGGGCTTTTCGACGGCAAAGACTTGGCGATTCTCAGCCCTCGCCGGGTGGTGCGTCGCCACGACGATGCACTTCAAATCAGCCGAGAATCCCAGACGACGCCGGACGATAGCCTGGTCGCGCGCGATATCGCCTATTACCAGGGTGCCAGCCATGACTATGTCCATGCGCTGCTGAGCTGGCTGCCCACATCGCCTTCCGGCACCCGCCTCAGCCAGCGCTGAGACCCTTCCGCCCCGTGTAAACGGGGCCATCGATTGAGCCCAACATGACCCCAGCCACGTACACAACGACGTCCCGACCCTTCAGCTTCAGTCTCTGGTTCGGCCTTCCGGTGCTGATCATGGCCCTGCTGCTGGTCACTGACCCGAGCGGCCTCGATTTCGCCATTTCCAACTGGTTCTACAGCGCGCAGGACGGCTTCGCGGGCAAACACAGCTGGCTCCTCGAAGACGTGTTACACGACCGAGCGAAACAGGCGGTGATCGCCATTGGCCTACTGGCGATTGCCGGCTTCATGCTCAGCCTGCTGCCGACCCGTCTTGCCGCTTGGCGACGGCGGCTGGGCTATCTGGTGCTGGCGCTCGGGTTGTCGACTGCCATCGTCACACCGCTAAAAGCGCTGACCGGTGTGCATTGCCCCTGGAGCCTCACCGAGTTCGGCGGCAACGAAACCTATACGCCGCTGTTGAGCCCACGTGCACCGACGCTCAAACCAGGCCGCTGCTGGCCTGGCGGTCATGCCTCGGCAGGCTTTTCGCTGTTCGCGCTGTTTTTCTTTCTGCGGGACCGGCATCCCCGTGCGGCGCGGTACGGATTGGGTCTTGCGCTGGGATTGGGCCTGCTGTTTTCCGTCAGCCGAGTGATGCAGGGCGCGCACTTTCTGTCGCACAACATCTGGACGATGCTGTTCGGCTGGATGATCTGCCTATTTTGCTACCGCCTTGTGCTCTATCGCCTGCCCAGCGAAGCCGTTGCAAACGACCTGAGCGCAATCGACCCGGCGCTATAGCCGCCTCAAGGTTTCCGGCGGAACGCTTGGGCCTTGGCCTGGTCGACGTGATGCCGCCATTCACGATCACGCTGGCGCTCCAGCGCGTTGGAGCGCCAGGCAGAGAGCCCGCCACTGGCTTCCTGCGTCGCCTGGCATTGGCGATAGCCGTCGTTCCAGCCCTCGGCATACAGCGGCTGGCTCAGGTAGCGCGGCACATCCTTGCGAAACTCAGCCAGCGCACCTGCGGCCTGGCGACCGCTGCCACAGCCAGCCTCGAAACCATCGGCATACTCCGGCGGGTAGCCTTCGGCGAGCAGCCGTTGGCCGGAACTCTGGCAGCCGGCCAGGGACAGGCCAGCGAGCAGCACCACCAGCAACATCGAGCGACGATGCGGCAGTTTGCTGCGCCGACTGGTGGCTTGGGCAGGAAGCAGGACGTGCGCAATCATCGGTTCACCTGAACACAGAGGAGACGGACCCGCAGCGACGCAAGGGCTGCTGCGGCGGTACCATCAAGTCTGTACAGGCTGCTGTCGGGGTTTCGTCAAACCGATGTGAATGAAACGTGAAACGCCAAAGGGTGCGGTTAGCTGCCCTGACGGCGAAAGCTGTAGAACAGGTTGGGCTCGCTGACCACGTAGAGCGTCCCGTCGTTGTCGACGGCCACGCCCTCGGGTTGCGGCGCGGTTCGGCGCAGATCGCTAAAGAAGCCGTTGAGGTTGCGATAGCTAAGCATGCGGCCCGTGTCGCTGAGTTCCATCAGCAACTTCGACTCGTCACTGAGGAGGATCAGATGACCGGTTTCAGCATCGAAATTGATATCCGATAAATCAGTGGCGAACACCTGATCGGCGATCCAGGCGCTGCGGTCGTGAATCACCAATTGCAGTCGTCCCTCCAGGCTCGCTGCGACGCCACGGACCTCGTAGAGCTGACGCGGGTCGCGCTCTTTGACAATGAACAGACGGTCCCCAGCCGCGTCATACGTCAAGCCCTCGAAGCCCTTGTTGCCGTTGAGATTGATCCCCAGAGAAAAGAACTGCGCCTCGGATATATCAATCGACCGCGGCAACGCCGGTAACTGAAAGATGCTCACCTGTTGCGCACGCTCGTCCGACACCGCGACTCGGCCGTTGCCCATGTAGGCCAAGCCCTCGACATCGCCGAAGCCCTGCAATGGGTAGCGCTCGAGCAGCTCGCCGGTCTTGCTCAGCGTCACCAGCTCAGTAGGCCCGCCGTTGACCACGGCCAGCAGGCGGTCGAGATCGGCGTCATAGGTGATTGCCGAAAGGTTTTTGCGAATGCCCTCGATCGGCTTGGCGTCGATCATCACACCGTAATCGGGCAACCAGCGATTCGCTGCGTTATCGCCGCTGCCATTCACCTCGCTGGTCAGATAAAAATAAAGGCGCTCGTTCCAGTGCAGCGCCACAGTGGTCGCCAGACCAGCGGCCAACAATGCAGCCAGACCGAATAGTCGATAGCGGCCATTGCGCAACGTGGTCATGCGTTGCGTGGGGTGAGGGTTTATCTGCATCATCGCGGTGCTTTCCTTATCGCTGGCGCGGCCAGTGGCTTTCATCTCAAGGATCATCCGGTGTCAGGTCTGTCCCGCTTCAAGTCCCGCCTGCAAGGCTGGGCACGCACGCTTAAACGTGACGTCATGACGCTCTGGTTCTGTACCCGCCACCCGGATACGCCCTGGTGGCTACGAGTGCTTGTGCTCACCATCGTGGCCTACGCGTTGAGCCCGATCGATCTGATCCCGGACTTCATCCCGCTATTGGGCTATCTCGACGACCTGATCCTGTTGCCACTCGGAATTTGGCTGGCCGTGCGCCTGATGCCCGCCGACATCCTCACCGCTTGCCGCGCCCAGGCGCTCGCCTGGGAGCAGCGGCACGACGCCCGCCCGGCCAGCCCGGCCGGGGCAGCAGCGGTAATGCTGGTCTGGGTGCTGGGTGCCGCCTCGGTCGCCTATTGGCTGAGCGGGCGCTGATGAACGTGGGGAACATAACCAAGCAGATGTGAAAAAAATGTTGCGTCAACGCTGAGTTGCCGGCGACGGCCAGGCTTAAGTCTGCCTTGAGGCTGAAGCCCAACCGACATGGAGGGGAATCGGGTCTAGCCGGGGCTGGAATTCACGACGGGCAATGGCGCTGCGGACTGAAGAAATCTGCCCGGCTTGCCGTCATTGTTATCGCGATGTCATGTCCCGCGCGTCTCGGTGGCCGTATGGAGCGGATCACCGCGGCGGAAGGGCTCCGGCCCCTGATCGGCTTCAGGAGTCGATAGCTCCGTAGCCCCATCGCCCACACGAAATGGCCTAGGCGGGTCATCGTCCATGCGGGTCCGTTTGGGTTGAGGCTCAGCTTCTGGCTCGGCCGTCGGACGCTCGCGAAGCATGACCAGCGCAGCCGCCGCCAGCAGCGCGGCGAACACTCGGTAGATCAACGAGGCAAGATCGAAACCGATCAGCTCGCCGCCATCGAGCCACAACGACCCGAGCCGCCCGGCAACCAGTGCGAGCATGGTGATCACCAGCATCACCAGGGCCGCTTTGGCACGCTCCGGGAGCTGCATCGCCCAAAGCAGAAACAGCGCCAAGCCCAGCTGCAACCCACCGTAATAGACGCGCATATGGCTGACCGAGGCGGTCTCCATCAGCAGCATCCCGTTCAGATTGGCCATCTCATAAGGGCGCAGCCAGTAGGCGAGGCTGAAACCGATCATGATCACGGCTTGAACAATCAGAACGAAACGGGCAAAACGCATCGAAAACTCTCCTGATAGCGGCTCCGCAACACGATGGTTATCCGACCGAAACAGCTCGCGTTGGTTCGCCAAACACACCGCAGCCGCACCCATCGTCGGCTGAGACATTCACTCACATCTGATGCTTGGGCTGCACCCGGACCTGGCGGTACTCTGCGCACTGTTTCGTCGGAGGACTTCCCATGCGCCACTTACTGCTCGCCGCCACCCTTTTTGCCAGCCTCGCCCAAGCTGCCGAACCGATCGCCATCGATGTTCATCGTGACGCCAACTGTGGCTGCTGCACCTCGTGGATCAAACACTTGGAAGAAAACGGTTTTGCCGTGACCGATCACGTCGAGGCCGACATGGCGGCGGTCAAGAGTCGTCTCGGTGTACCGCACCGGCTGGGCTCCTGCCACACCGG
>Ga0070754_10003947_pt1 | contig 10313 bp, 2 predicted proteins | sample VirMetDEL_Sep_01_FD_75181 | JGI IMG/M metagenome (GOLD analysis project Ga0070754, IMG submission 75181) | Aqueous microbial communities from the Delaware River and Bay under freshwater to marine salinity gradient to study organic matter... | ecosystem: Environmental > Aquatic > Marine > Coastal... | reverse complement strand
TAAAATTAAAATTATGTGTGAAAACTGTCCGGGCGGATTTTGCCCATGGTGTTAAATAATAAAAGGGGAGGTCATTACGACTTCCCCTTTTTGGTTACAGGAACTTTGGGTATGGTGCCCAGTTTTTTTGTTGTTCCTTATTTTATAGTTTTAAAACCTTTTAGTACAGATGATTTAACTGCTTGTTTCTTCTCTTCTCTTTTCTTTTTCTCCTTAGGTTTTAATTGCCATTCTGGCCAACCTAACATTAAAGCAACTCTTTGCCAAGTTTCAGCATCTTCTCCCATAGCAGCTGATATATTATTAGCTTTTGTAAATACTCTATCAAGCGGTACGTTAGTAGTTGCAGACACGACTTTTGAAGCAGCTTCATAAGCTGGATTATCTATAGCAAACCCTTTACTAATCATATCATCTCCATATTTATCTACCATATAACCTGCAGCTTTTAATTTAGATACTTTAGAATCTATTGGTGGAGAAAAATCTAATAATTTCCAAGCAGCATCTACATACTCAGGTCTATCTCTTTTAGATCTTTCATATACGTCTAACAATAAATTTTTAGCAACTGATACTGCAGCTCCACCATATCCCAAACCTCTAAGCAGTGAATCGATCATACCATTACCTATACTGATGTATTTCTTTTCTCTTTCTTTAGATTCTTCTTCATCGTCTCCAAAGCCTACAGCAAATAAAGCTTGTTGTAATATATTGAATATAAGGTTTTGCATTGCTCCATAATATATTATTTTAGATACATTATTTTTCCAATTACCCCTTTTATTTTTAAGATCACTAACTGCTTTCTTTATTATTCTAGCATATTGAGATGGAGTGTTGGCAAATGCTAATATAACTCTACCAACATTACTTGCTTGTTGTTGTGATATTTTATCAGGTCTACTTGATTGTTGTGACTCTTCAGCTATTTCTCTAAATTCTCTATAAGCTATAGCTTCTGCTTCTTTTTCAGACACACCTTCTTTAACTAAAGAATTTATTTTATTTCTATAAAATGTAGCACCACCTGAAGCAATAGCAAAACTATCAGCTATTTGAGTTGGTAAAAATCCTTTTTGTAATATGTAATTCAAAGCGGCTTTAGCTTTATTTTTAGATGTTTTAGCAGCGTCTGCTATTTCACTTTCAGATATATTAAGTTTTAAACCTTGTCTTCTATCTTTTAAAAAATCTGAGTTCATTAAGGTTGTAAAATCTTTCCAATACTGTGGTTGATTAGCAAAAGCTTTACCAGCTTTGTAAATATTATTATCGCTCCAATTTATAAAGTTAATAGAAGATATTGTTTGAAGTACAGCTGATCTAGTATTAAAGAACATTATAGCTCCAATAGATCCGTTAATATAATCTAATACTTGATTACCTATTCTGCTTTCACTAAACAATCTATTCTTACCAGTTTTCATTCTAGATAATATATTTTCCATAGCTTCTCTATACTTAGGACCATATACAGCTTCCATCTTGTTTAGATTTTCTTTAGAAAATATTATATCAGCATTAGTTTGCCACTCTTCTAAATACTTAGCACGCTTAACAGTATTTAAACCATTAATAAGATCAGTTGTTATTGTACCAACTAGCCAAGAGTCTTGCGGCGCTGGATAACCTTCTGATTTATTTATAGCTTGTAATTGATCTGCAAACACTTTTAACTTAGGATTTTTATCAATAACTTCAGTTAAATCTTTTAAATCTCTTTTTGATATACCTGGTATATCTAAACCTTGTTTATTCCACAAATAAACTCTTACAGCTTGTTCATTAGTAAAACCATCAATAGCTTCTTTACGCAAGTCTTTAGGTACTTCAAGTTCTTTTTTAAGAGCTTTAAAATCATTCATTAAATTAACTCTATCTCTTGATAAATTCTCCATAGCTCTGGCAAAAGGATTTAATAATCTTTCTTTATACCAAGCCATTTGTTGATCACCTAATTTACCTTTAGCCAATGTTGGATATAATAAACCTACAAAATCTTCAGCTGATGGTGGAATAAAGAATTTAAATTTACCTTTATTCGAGCCAACTGTTTTAGCTCTAGCATCTGAATATACTTTTTCAGCACCAATACCAGTTTTGTTTTCTAATATTTTATTAAAGTCAGAGTTTAAATCTTTTGCTAATGAAAATTTAGCTTGCTGTACTTTAGATTTAACATCAAGAACAGACATTGCGTCTTTAACAGCCCTTACATTTTGATATGCGTCATCAGCAAAATAAAAATCATTATATCCTTCTGCTGCTTTATCAATCATCCAATTAGCTTTTGCTTCACCTGTAGAATTACCTAAGCCAGTTATATTTTCTAATGGTATATTTAATCCTACACCATCTAAAAATTCTTTAATAGCTACTTGAGCTTCAGGCGCTCTAGCAGTTAAAACAAAAACATCTTCTGTTCCTCTTGCTGCTTGTATCTTTTTAGCTACTTCTAATAATGGACCAGGTTTACCTTTAGTTACTTTATTAAATTCAGAAAAGTCAAACACATAGCCTTCATCTAAAAGCTGTTTGCCTCGTTTAGCAAACTCTTCAGCATTTAATTTACCTTCAGTTCCATCAGGTGCTGTGAACAAAACATCTGATTTAGTAGTTGCTAACGTGTCATCAAAATCAAATACTCTAATCTTTTTAATAGGAGCATTGACATCTCTAGCAATATTTAAAGCTTCATCTATACTAGCAGCTTTACTTAGTAAATCTTGAATATTTAAATTACCTTCTACATCTAAAACTTTAGAATCATTAAGAGTTTTATTAGTACTTTTACTAGCTTTTAGTTGACTTGGTGCTATTTTTAAGTATTGATCTAATTGCTTTTTAGCTTCTTTAATATCTAAACCTTTTAGCGTTACTTCTTCAATTAGTTTGTTTTGATAATCTGCAACGTTTTCTATATTTTTAAACTTATTATCTACGCCTAACCCAAATTTATCTGCATAAGTTTGCCTTGTTCTAATGTCACTAACAGTATTTAAGTTTATGCCAGCCATTGCCATTCTTATAATTGGATTAGTAGACATGTTAGTTCCAATGGGCATTGTAGCTGCGTAGTTTACATCTAACTTAGAATCATCTTTTTTAGATAAAATAGTTTGAGAAAAGTTTTTTCTAACTTCTTTCATCATTGGTTTAGCAGCGTTGTTTTTTATAGCCCACAACAAGTTAGCACCAACTACAGAAGCTGGAGGATTATGTTCCTCTCTATAAAGTTTTTTAGATCTAGTTTCTATTTTATCTCCAGCTTCAAAAACGTCAGATATATATTTAAAAGGTGCTGCTGTTTTTATAAGACCGCCAGTAGCCTGGTAACTTTGTATTATAATCATACCAGCTATATCCATTGACATACCATTATCTACTGCTTTTGATAATTGAGTAACTACGTGATCTAACATATCCATATTTATTTCAGACTGTGTTTTGTTAGTTCCTTTTACTTTTTTGTCTAACTTATTTATTAAATTTTCTTGACCTATAAACTTACCTTTTTTGCTTATATTTATTTGTTTATATCCATTTTTGTCGAATTGAGAATCTTTAGCTTTTTCAAAAAGTTTAATATACGCAGGGTCTTCTTTACTCCAATATAATCTACCTGGTTTAGCTATCCATAAAGCTGGATCAACATTTGCTATTTGTTTTTTATATTTATCAGTATTTTTAGCTAATACAGAGTTATTAACTACTACAGCATCTGCAAATCTATAAAAATTACCATCTTTAGTTTTAAAATATTTACCAATATTTTTAATACCTGCTTTTTTAGCTTTATAATAATTATCAAATCTAGTATTTTCATTTCCATAAAAAGTTTGTCTACCACCACTAGCCATAGCTCCAGCTTCTATAACAGCTTTGTCTATATATCCTTTTTCAACAGCTTCTTGCATTATAGCTTGTAACTCTTCTCTATTTGATTCATTTATAGCTTCAGAATTAAATCCTAAATATTTAGCTATAGCTTTTTTATCTCTTAATAAAGCTAGTTCATTTAATTGATCTTGTATAGGTTTAGTAGATAAACTAAACTTAAATCCTTCAGGTCGTTTTACTTTTTCAGATATTTTAGGTTTAATATCTTTAGGAACTTTTTTACCTTCAATCTCTTGTATTTCTTTAAACTTTTCAAATACTTTAGGATCTTCTATAACTTCCATAGTAGCGTCTAAAGCCATTTCATCTGCTATAGTTTCTGATAATGCAGTTTTTCTAGTACCTTTAGTAGATGCTCCTACATCTTCACCTAGAAAGTAATTAATAAACTCTTCTTTATTAAAAGGTTTCTTTTTAAATACACCTTTTCCAACAGCTGTTTTTTCTCTAACAGGTTTGCCATCTTTGTCTAATACAGGTTCTGAAAAAGCTTGGAATCTTTTGTTAATAGTTTCTTGAGGTATAGATTTATATAATGTTTCAGCATTGTTAGTTACAAACATTTTAAAATCTGACCTAGTGCCCATTAAAGCGTTAACTTCTTTTTTAAGCTCTCTTTTATAGCTATCAGATAAAGCCTTCTTAAACTTAGGATCTGTAACTTCTGGAAGCTTTGTACCGAACGTTTTAACTACAGCATCTTTAACTTTATTATAAAGATCAGAACCTTTTTCAATATTAAGTTTTTTTCTTAAACTTCTTGGCACTTTTTCTTCTTTAACCTTAACTTCAACCTCTACTTCAGGAGCCGCTATGTCTACTCTTTGCGATATATCTTCTTCAAATGTTTCACCTAAAACTCTTTTCGATGCTTCAATAGCTCTAGCTGGTAAAAACTTGTTTATGTAAGCAGCTAATGGCACACCTGATTCTATATTGTAATCTTGTATTAGTTCCAATAAACCTCTTCTACCAGTCTCTATTTCGTCAGTAAGTAACTGTCTATCAAAGTTTGGAGCTTCACTTCTTCGTTGTACTATTTTATTTACAATAGGTTTAAACTCTTCAATAATATCTAACGCGCCACCAACACCTTGTTCTTCATATATTTTTTGAACATTATCAGAAGCTTGTTTAGAAAATTTAAGTATAGTTTCATCAACTCCTTTTTCAGCTACATCTTCAACTCGTTCCTTTAATCTTCTACCAACGGCAACACCTTCTTTAGCTGCTTTAACTTGAGCTTTAGTAAATTTACCTTTAGCAACAGACTTGTTATAATCTTTTATAAAATTATATACATCTTTACTATCGTTGAAATCTATTTTACTAAAACCAGCATTTTGTAATATACGTCTAACAAAATCTTTTATTTTAGTAAATACATTTTCATTAAATTTAATATCACCAATGGCTAAAGCTTCAGAAAATAAAGTTAACACCTCCTCAGCTTTGGTAGCTTCGTTAATATCAGGATCTGCTTTATATTGTTCTATTCTAGCAGCAAGATCTGAGCTTTTAAAGTCTTCAGTGCTAATATTACTTAATTGCATTTTAATAGCATTAGCTAAAGCAAAAGCACTTTCATCGCCTTTATTAAGTGTATTGAATAAAACACCATGTAATATTTCATGAGCAGCTGTAGTTACAGCACCTTCTTTAGAAGCTACGTCTTTATTTATAATGATAGTTTTACCATCAGGCATTATAAAACCTCTTTGCTTGCCAGCTTCTTTAGCTTTAGAAGCCGCTATATTCATGTTTTCTTTAAGATAATTTTCTACATCAACTTCATTATCTAGTTCTATTACATTTAAATCAATGTCAGCTTTTTCTACAGCTTTAACAGCTGCTCTAGTGGCAGTTTCTACAGATTGTATATTACCAAGTTCTTTATTTATTTCTAAAACCCTTTGTTTAGCTGGACCAGTAAAAGCTTCATCTTCATTTTTTATTTTTGTTTGAAGCTTTTGTCTTTCTAACATTAAATCTAAAGATTTTTGCCTAGCTTTAGGTCCAAAGTTTTTAGGTATTTTTAATGCAGAATTTTTTAAATTAGCTATTTCTTGTGATTGTTGTTGGTATTCTTCTTTAGTTATTTTACCATTATCATATAAGTCTTGTAAAGATAAAGCGGCGTCTTTAAAAAATTTATCAAACTTTTTAGCTTCAACATTACTTATTGAAGCCTTGTAAGCGGTTTGTCTTATAAAATTAGATCCTCCTTTTACCATTCCTGGAATACCAGGAAGCGCTATGCCCATAACGCCACCAGCTATACCTTCTTCTAAAGTATTTTTAATATCTATTCTATCTACAGCTGTGCCACCTAAAGCTTGAGAAACAGCTGCTTGATTGGTTAAAGCTTGAGCGCCTTCTGTGAAAAATTCATTTATACCACTTTTACCGGACTTTACTAATAACTTACCTCCTCCTCTTAACATGTCATTAAAATTGTTTTTACCGGTTTTAATTAGCATGTCTTTTATATCTTCATAACCTAATTTTTTAGAAAGATTAAGTATAGAATTATTTAATCCTTTTAGAGATTTTGCACCTCTTAAAGCTGTACCTTGCTCTAGCAATGAAGAAACAGCGGCCCATCCAGCAGACTCGCCTTGCGCTTGGTATTTATTATTAATTAAAGCATCTACTATTTCGTCATTAGTTGGTTCTCTTTCTATTCCTTCTTTTTCTTTTATTTCTTCTCTTAAACCTGTTTTTAAAGCTTCCCAATAGTTGCTACCGTACTCTTGACCAAACATTAAAGCAGTAGAAGCTACTAATGAAGAACCTCCAGTAGCTGGAGTTAGTAAACCACCACCAATACTAATACCTAATTGAGGAGACATTCTAAAAACAGTATTAATAACATCCATAGTGGTAGCACCGTCTTCATCTAAAAACTCAGGCTGCTCAACTAAACTTAATACATCATCAAAAGCTTTCATCTCTTCTAAGTTTATTTTTATATCTTCAGAAAACTCTTGTTTTTTAACTTCTTGCATTTTTTTATAATCAGCAAAAGTCATAGGTTCACTAGGAACCTCGCCAAAAACTCCTTGTCTTTTAGTTATTAATTTACCAGTAATATCAAATTTACCTTCTCTAGGAGTTGAAGGTGCTTGTGTCATAAATGCAGGACGCTTAATACCGCTTTTGTCAAAATCTATAGCTCCATCAGGATACACATAGACAGTTTGATCATCTCTTATACCTAAACCACTATTAGAAGCGTTAGCTTCGTCAACCTGTTGTTTTATTTTATTTACACCTAATTGTTTTAAAGATATTTTAGCAGCTTCAAAAGATTGACCTATTTGTTCACTACCTGCTATAAATTGAGCTAGAGGTGTGTTATCAACATATTTTAATAAACTTGCAAAACCTTCTAAATTATTTATTTTCCACTCTCTCAAGTAAGGCGTAGCTTGCTCGTTTAAACTTTCATTGATTAATTGTACTCTATTTTTAAATATAGGAGATTCTTGCATTCTATCTAAAGCTCCAACTCTAAATGATTCATACTGCCTGTTTAATTCATCTAACTCTGGTTGTGCTTTAGCTAATCTTTCACTTCTAATTTTATCAAGCTCTTTATTAGCTAATTCAACTTGATCAGCATTAGATAGATCATATTTAGTAGAAAGATCTTGAGCAACAGCATTCATATCAAGATTAAACTTATCTGTTATCTCTTTAACATCTCTTTCAAGTTGTTTATTTAATGTCTCAGAAGTTTTAGTTATTTGTTCTTTTAATATAGGATCTTTTAATATTAAATCTTGTTTTGCTAAATCAATATCTGCAATAACATCTTTTTCATCTTTAGCTTTAGAAAAATCTAAACTCTTAAGTTTGTTTTCAACTTCTAAATTAATTTGTTTTATGTTTTCTAATTTATTAGCTATATCAGATGGCTTTGTAAATGCTACTGCTGTTCCAGGTGTGTAAAAATCTTGCTCAGCTTTGTTGTATTGATTTTCTTTCCAGGTATTATAATTTTGTTTTTCAACCTCCATTATACCTAAATCCTCATAATAAGCTGTATCTACTTCTCCTTCACTTGTAAATACTTTTGGTTCCCACTCAGGCTGTCCATCCAAAGAAATATCTTCCGAAACTAATTCCGTATCTTCCACTGCTGGAGTCTCCGCCGCTACAGATGCAGTTTCCTCTGCAACAACTTCCGGCTTTTTTGATTTATAACTTTGTATTACTAAAGCTATATTCTCTTCGCTTTCGCCGGCGTCGATCATATTTTGAACTATTTTTTTTAATTCTTCGTTCATTAGTTAGAATATTTTTTAATTAAATCTTCCGCTGACAACTTACTTGTAGAATCTAACACTACTTTTTTATCTAAGCCAAATTCTTTGTCTAATTTTAATAATCCATTTTCATCTAAAGTTATTCCAGCACCAAAAGCAGGTATTGGAACTATTTCTCCATCTTTATTCTGTTGTTTAGGAATAAACTTTATGACAGTTACACCACTGCTATCTTTTCCTACATTAATATCTACATCTACTATACCAGTTTTACCACCTGGTAAACCAGATATTGTTTGTGCTTCAAATTGTTTTACTATTTGATTTTTTAAAACACCAACAAGTTCTTTTTCTTGAGTTGAAAACTCTTCTAAAGGTAATTTAGCCAACTCTTCTTTAGACATTTTTTCTCTTTCTTTTCTTACTTTTGGATCAATAACTTGATTAGGATTTTTAAGTAAAGATAATAGTTTATCTTTATTACTTATTATACTAGAGTAATCTACAGTTTCTACTTCATCTTCAGATTTTCTACCTCCACCTTTTGTTATTTCTTCTTCACTTAGTTTGTACTTATCATCTTTGCCGTATCTTTCAATTTGAGCATTGTAAAGTTGATTTATTAGCTCTTCTTTCATAGTAGGATTATATATGCTTTCATTACCTAGCAACTGCCACTGTGATTGAGTTACAGTACCTCCTCTATTTACCCATGCTTCGATGTTTTTTCTAACGCCTTCGTTTGCCTTGTTATAGCTTTCAGTAACTTTTCTGTACTCTACAGGATTTCCGCTAGCTATATCTTTTTTGTATTTAGTAACTACATTTTCTATACCTTTATAATCTTGCCCTACTATACCCCAAGTAGCATCCATAAATGTGTTATAGTTTTCTTCATTAGTAGAACCAATTAAATCATTACCACCTTCTTTATACTGCTGATAAGCATTAGCATCTAAGTCAAACTGCTTGCCATCATCATCAGTATATACCATACTAAAGCCAGATGGACTAGCTATAACTTGAAATTTATCAGGGTTTCTACCGTATTTAATATCATATAACATGTTTTTCTTAGTGTCATATAATGGATCTTCACTAAGTAATAAAGCATTAGCTTCTGTTGCTTTTCTTTGATAAGCTCCGTTTTCATAAAAAGCTTCACCAAGTTCTTCAGATTCATCATTTAATAGTTGCGCCATTACCGGATATTGAATAATCATATTTTCAATAGCTCTTTTAGCACTTCTATAATTATCGTCACCTTCAGTAGAATTACTCATTATATCTAAATAATATAAAGCATTATTTTTTAATTGATTATCTATAGCAACATCTTCGGCTTGCCAGTCTTCTGTTCTTTTTTGATTAATATGTTCCCAGTTATCTATTTTAACTCTATAACCATCTACAGCAGCATTTCTTTTAGCTTCAAAAGCTTTACGCTCTTTATCTCTTTTTTCTTGCTCTTTCTTAGCTTCTTTAGCCATTGCTATTTCTTGAGCTCTAATCTCTCTCAAACCATTAACCATAGCTTGGCTAGTATTCTGAAGACCTTGATTTAAAGTGTTAAATCTTTTATCTATTATTTGACTTGGTTGTCTGTATGTTCCCATGCTCGTTATAATTTAATTAACTAATAGTATTACCTTGATCATCTGTATAGTTGTAACTACCTGCCATCAAGGAGCTGCTGGGCGTAGTAGATATATTTTGAGTTCCTGAAGGAGACCCAGCTAAATACATTTGTGTCGTAGCATCAAAAGCACTAGACGCTGCGCCTGTGAACGCACTCATAGAGTCTGCTTGGTATTGCATTTGTTGAGCCACTTGATTATCTATTAAAGCTTGAGCTCTATCTAGTTGCATTAACTCTCTATTCTCTTGTTGTTGCCAAGCTTGTTGCTCTGCTCCAATAGCTGCTTGTTCTAAAGCTAGTTTTTGATTTTGAATACTTATTTCACCTTGAGCTTTTAATTGTTCATTTCTAGCTTCTTGTTGTTCGATGCTAGATGATATACCTTGTTTACTTCTAGCAGCAGCTTGAGCTAAAGCAGTTGCACCACCCGCACCAATACCACCAGCTTGCATAGCATCTAAAGTATTAGCTAAAGCAATATCTGCTTGTTCAGCTTG
>Ga0070754_10003946_pt1 | contig 10318 bp, 15 predicted proteins | sample VirMetDEL_Sep_01_FD_75181 | JGI IMG/M metagenome (GOLD analysis project Ga0070754, IMG submission 75181) | Aqueous microbial communities from the Delaware River and Bay under freshwater to marine salinity gradient to study organic matter... | ecosystem: Environmental > Aquatic > Marine >... | reverse complement strand
TGTCATAGTTTTTTAATAGTTATAGTAATACATTATTGTATTAACTTAATTAAGTACACCGCTTTCAAAAGCGCATGTCAACACTAAAATAAAAAAAGCCCCAAGTTTTTACACTTAGGGCTTAGTTGTTATACTATGCTATGATTGTTTTAAATAACTTCAATTGATTGGTTTGAGCCAACTGAAAAAGGCACAGTGTCTCCGTGTGGGTTGCCGTCGTAGTTTTCTGGAAGCTCGACAGTTTCAATGTCTGTAAGTGTGTCGAGTGTGTATGTTTTTAGCAGTGCTTTCATAATTATATTTGATTGTATTCTATTTGATGTGGAAATTTATAGCGCAACGAATTCTTTTGAACTCTGTTTTTCTTATTGGCTCTCAGTAATTTTCGGTAATTTAAAACCATTGTTTCAAAATTGTTTGTTCGCCCGTCAATTCTTGCTCCGTCTTTTTTATAATAGTAAAATAGTATATTTGAATAATTTGTTTTCATATTTATTTAGTCGTTTGCTTTGAATACTCTGTGGTATGTAACATTGCCAAATGAATCAGTTATTTCTTTAAGCTTCTTTGTTTTCAATTCCCATTTCTGTTTTTCTTCGTACGTATAAAACGGAGAAGAGCCATAAAAAGAAACAACTTGTTTAGTTTCTTTATGTTGCCAATAAGGCGAGTCGATTATTTTTGTTTTCATAGTTTTAGTTTTAGTATTAGTTAATAAAAATTCAATTAGAGTCTTACTTGTGGAAGTAAGCCTCCGATGAATCTTTAATCTTCTAGTGATTCAATTTCTGTTATTCCCATGACTTTTAATGCTTGTGAATATGTCATAGCTTCTGTCAATGAATGTTGGTAAAGGTGGCTATCTTTGTCGATGCCTTTTGTTTCGCTTAATTCTAGGTGCGCTATCCAAGCTTTTCGATTTCTCGCAACAAGTTTAGCTATTCTGTTTTTAGCTGAATCAGGTGAAATGGTTTTATAGTATTTATCTTTCATAGTTTTATTATTGGTTGTTGGCAAAATCGATGCCTTTATTGGTTAAGGAGATGACCGCGCCCTTCTTTATTTCTTTAATAAAGCCTTTATCAATAATGCCTTTTAAATCCTTCGGCAAATCTTTGTATGAATCGATAGGGCTTCTAATGTGCAGTGCGTCGTTTAAGTAAATGTAATAATCCCAAGCATTATACCTTTCGCAAAATTCGACAATGGTTGTTAGGATTTCTGATTCACTTTTAGTTAAGTTAGTTATAGTATTTATCATAGTTTTAGTTTTAGTATTAGTTGTTTAAGAGTTTTCTACGGTTTCAGCGAAAGAGCGATTATTGACGACAGATTCAAAATAATTCTTACTAGCCTCTAAAGATTTAGCTTTCTGTAAAATTGTATTTAAGAATATTTCTACACGATGTGTTGCCACATCTGTTTCTTTCAAATCCTTTAATATCGTTTTAATACCAATTTCTTCAATAATTTCTGTTAATTCCATAATGTTTTTAATGTTTGTGATTAATGTGTTTTAGTTGAACAACTTGGACTAAAATGGAATAACTTGTGAATTGCAAGCCTAAATGAAACTTTTTTTCTAAGTATTATTTAGACCCAAATGCATACCCTTAATTGTAGTAGTCCTGAGAAGCATGAGAAGCCCCGTGAAATCCATTTTCCGAAACGAGAAATAAAAACATATTCATAAAGGAAAGACCAAGCTTAGAGGGAAAACTAAGAAATATTTGCGACATAATTAAATACCTGGCAACGGGGCGGGGCAGTCCAAGAAATCGGTGCGTCTCGTAACTGTGTATCATAAGCTGGGCTTCAAAAAATTATCTCCCTCAAGCCCCTAATGACGGTGTACTTAAGTATACAATCTCTCTTGGGGTTCGATTGTGGCTCTTATGGTTCTTATGGAAAGTAACGGTACAGTTTACTTAAGGATAGGAGCCACCTTATGTACACATAAGTAATTATAATTAAATTATAACTTGACAGTCAAGAAAAAAAGTAATAAAAAGATAATTAATTACACATTATGGAATATTGTTCAAACTTCAGATATGACTTGGAAGTAGGTCAAGTAGCGGAACACGCTATTGGCGAGATGCTTGCAAATGAAAAGATAGAGATAAAGCGAGATATGAAAGCCAAGGAGACTGGCAATATCTTTATAGAGTACGAGAGTCGGGGTAAGCCCAGTGGGATATCTACTACTGAGTCTAAGTTCTACTGCTTTGTGGTAGAGGACTTAAGTATGTTCTATCCAACGGATAGGCTCAAGGACTTGATAAGACCAATGCTGGGTACATGGAGGGATGTACAGGGAGGAGATAATAATACTAGTAAGGGGATACTGTTTCCTCTAAAGCAACTGATACCATGAGCGAGGACAAGACTAAGGAGGAGCTAGTAGCAACCATTCGGCAAGCTATCAATGAGGTAGTGCAAAAGAAGGATGCTATGAGGGTTAAGAGCCTTAGTCGTTATAATCCCGACAAGGTAGCGGATATATTATATTTGTATAGTATAGGTAACAGCCAGACTAGGCTCATCCGCAAATATGGATATGACAGGAATACGATAGTCAGTATACTAACGGACTACGCAGATTACTTTGGGAAGTTCAAGGAAATGTCTGGGCAAATTGCGGCAAGGAACTATATGCATATGAGTTCGTTGGAAGAAGATTTGATTGAGCAAGTTCGGGGCAGGATGGAGACAGGGGAGCTAGAAGTAACATTTCGGGACTTAAAGGAACTGAGTATAGCGAAGTCTAACTCTATCAGGGAAGCGCTCACTGCCAGAGGTGAGGCTACTAATATTACGGAGGACAGGAAGGTATACACCCAAGAGGACTACGAGGATACTTTAAAGGCAGCAAAGGATAGGTTAAAGAAAATCAAAGGAGATGTTATAGACATAGATGGCGATAACTGAGGATTACGATGATTTGTTTGATAAGGTTCGTGGCAATTTGGGCGAACACTTCTCCAACTATATGTTCATAGTAATGGATGATGACGGTGACTTGTTCTATGATTACAACAACCACAAGGTAGGTAGAATGCTTATCAATGAGACTAAGCTAGATATGGAAGGCAAGACAGACATCTTAGATATCATTTGGGAAGAAGAGGATAAAGAAGAAGATGGAGATTAAATTTACCAATCACCCTATGCTCAAGCCTCCTACTGACGAGGAGATAGTATTGCTAGGAGAGCAAGACCCAAGGTTGCTCACTGAATTGCACAAGGCACACGAGGGTAGGATTGAGGCAGCAGAGGAAGACCCAGTAAGATTTGGGTTTGATTTAGCTGGATGGAGGAGAATGCGAGAGGGCTTAGAGGAATTAAATGAGTGCCTTACCCTTGGGGGAAACAGAAGTGGTAAGACAACTGGGTGCGCGAAATTAGTAATGCAAGCAGTAATGGAGAACACGGATGGACATATCGTATGTTTCTCCCAAAATGCAGATACCTCTGTTAAGGTACAGCAAGCTGCTGTATGGGAAATGATGCCCAAAGAGTTTAAGAAAAAGACTAAAGGCATAGAAGGTTATATTAATTTTTCTATGCAAAATAGTTTTACTGGTAGTTCTTTTATCTTTCCGGATACTAGGACGAGGGTTGACTTCAAGACTTATACACAGTTTACCAATAACCAAACGATACTAGAGGGTTTTGAATTTGGTTTCAAGAAACCCAATGCCTTGAACATAGGCGCATGGTTGGACGAATACCTCGGGGATTCTACATTGGTTAACACTTTACGATTCCGCCTAGCAACAAGGGATTCCAAAATGTTAATTGGATTTACACCCATCGATGGGTATACGCCTTTTATCAATGAGTATCTACGAGGAGCAGAGACACTAGAGACAAGGCAAGCAGAATTATTAAATAAGTCATTACCGGTAAAACAATATAGTCCTGAGAGAGATGCGAGCATAGTATACTTACATTCAGACGAAAACCCATTTGGCGGATATGAGCGAATAGCCAAAGACCTAGTGGGAAGACCTGAAGAAGATATATTAGTAAGAGCATACGGTGTGCCAGTCAAGTCAATGACAACGTTATTACCATTATTTAATACAGAGGTAAATGTATTGCGCAAAGAGCCCAATAAATACGGTATGGCTTTCCCTGATATATCTAACCAAAGGGAGTTTACTTGCTACATGGTAGTTGACCCCGCTGGGGCTAGGAACTACTCAGCGCTTTGGGCTGGAGTAAACGAACAAGGAGAAGTTTATATAGCAAAAGAGTTTCCAGACAGAAACTTATATGGAGAGTGGGCATTGTTCGGAGACCCCAAGTGGCGATATGGTCCTGCATCAAAGAAGATAGGATACAATGTCGAGGGATATGTAGACTTGTTCAATGAAATAGAGGAAGAGCTAGGGATAAAGATATACGAACGAATAGGTGACTCTAGATTCTTTGCAAAAGAAAATGAGAACAACGATGACTTGTTTAGGTCATTCGATGACTTTGGAATGAACTTCGTTGCTAGTGACGGACGAAGAGAAGAGGTAGGCATCAGCGCGTTGGACGAATGGTTTAGCTATAACCCAAACCTAGACATAGATGAGATTAACAAACCCCTGTGCTACATACACGAAGACTGCGGGAACTTGATTGACTCATTGATTAACTATGGGTCAAACGGAAAATCCGATGAGGCGCTAAAAGACTTTTTTGATTTAATGAGATATTTAAGAATGACAAATGGTGGTGAGGGTCCTGACCATGTAACAGGAAGAAGCTTAGCAACAACAGTAAACAATACAGGAGGATACTAATGGCAAAAAAACGGTTAAAGGATATAGCAGAAGAATATGGCATTTCTTTTCAGCAAGCACAAGACCTTGCATTCAACATACTTGACGAGATAGCAATCACAGGTAAGGGTAAGAACACTTGGATTAACGAAGTAGGGCAAGACTTACTTGATGACAACATCGAGATGTTAATAAAGAAACCCAAGATATACAGGGGTAAAATACGGAATATAGCACCAAATCCACGATTTGCGTTTGTTTCTGTCAAAGAAAAGAACGGATGCGTTAGGATGGAGATACCCAGAAAATATGTAAGATATATGAAAACAAGTCGTATGGTTTACCTAGAACAAACGAACGAAGAAGGAGAAGAAGAACGATATACTATGATTGTTCCAAAGATTGTTTGATAAGCATGATAAAATAAAAGCATATGCAAGAAGCCGACATTTCTGAATCATTGACTTACATAAGTGATGAGCCAAACATAAATCATTTGCGCCACGCTTATGAGCAAACAGTAAACGAGCTAGAACCATATTTCGACTTATGCCGTGATTCATACGACAATAGAAGAAACTACTGGGCTGGGAAATCTCGTGACCAAAGAAAACATGGGGCAGACGCTTTCCCTTGGGAGGGCGCATCTGACATGGAGTCCCATGTTATTGACGAGCGAATATCAAGGCTAGTGGCGTTGTTGATGTCATCCTTGAATCGTGCGAATGTAACAGCATTCCCCGTTGAGGTCGGAGACATTGCTCGCTCTAAGATGGTGTCTGGATTCTTAAAGTGGATGATTAGCTCTGGCTACATCAATCGTTTTGAGAAAGAGATGGAGCTAGGTTGCAACTATTTGTTGGAGCGAGGCATTCTTATTACTCATGTTGGCTGGCAAAGAGAGGACCGCAAGTTTCTTCAAGAGTTAGATTTAATCCAAATTGCCCAGATGTCTCCAAACATTGCTAAAGCAATTGAGAATGGAGATGATGATGCATCACTGATTGCGCTCTTGGAGCAAAGCTTTGATGGCGTTACCCAAAAAAGATGCAAGCAAGCACTCAAGGATTTACGCAAGAAGGGCAAGGCTAAGTTACCAGTTGTAAAAAGAATGGTAAATGCCCCAGAAGTAAAAACACTTGCACCTGACTTTGACTTTTTCTTACCACCCTATGTAACTGACCCGCAAAAAGCACCATATTGTTTTTGGCGAAACTTCTATACTCCACAGGAGCTAGAGCAAAAGGTTATTACAGATGGATGGGATGCTGACTTCGTTGCTGAAATGATTGACAACTACAGGGGTGTAGATGTTCTCGACATAGAGAAGCAGCAAGAAGGACGCAGAAGCAATTTGATTCAAGACTACGGCTACGAAGCTGAAGAATTGATTGAACTAATTTATGGATACCAAAGATTAATTGACCCAGAGGATGGTTCAGAAGGGATTTACTACACGGTATTCCATAAACAATTTAGCGGTAATGAGTCATCTCCAGCATTCGCTATACATGAATTGCTTAATGGATATGAGGATTATCCCATAGTAGTCACAAAATACTCAGAGGACTCTAAGAGACTCTACGACACTATGACTGCTCCAGACCTATTAAGAGGAATACAAAATCAAGTTAAAATAGAAAGAGACTCTAGAATAGACAGGAACAGCTTGGCTACATTACCGCCAATATTACATCCCGTTGGTCAAGCGCCAACGGACTATGGACCTGCCAGAATGATTCCATATAGAAGGAAGGGTGACCTAGACTTCGGACCAACCCCTCCATTGCCAAGTGGTTCTATAGAAATAGAAACTACACTACAGGCACAGGCAGATAGGTTGATGGGATTAGACGAGTCTCCTATTAGTGGACTCAAGAAACAATACTTGGTAAACAAATTCCTCAAGCATTCCGCAGAAGTTATTAAGTTAGCCTACAAATGCTACCAGAGATTTGGACCAGACAGTATATTCTTTAGAGTAACTGGCTCACCTGACCCTCAGACATTTGGCAAAGGAGACCCCAACGAAGACTTTGATGTAACCATCTCATACGATGTGCTAAACACAGACCCAGAGACACAAGAGAAGAAGCTAGCTCAGATACAAGCACTGACTGCATTGGACCGCAATGGTCGAATCAATGTAGATAATTTGTTGACAGTTATCGCCAACTCTGTAGACCCAGTATTAGCAGACCAAATATTGCAGCCAATTGAGACAGCTCAAGAGCAAGTGGTCAAACAAGTAACCGATGACTTATCTAAGATATTTGCGGGTATTGAAATGCCGGCTAGACCAAATGGCGGACAAATCGCGATGCAAGTTATACAGCAGTATACTTCTCAGCCTGATGTTACCGCTCGTTTGCAACAAGACGAAGCCTTCAGAGCTCGTATCGAGAAATACGCAGGTCAATATACATTCCAAATGCAGCAACAACAAAATGCTCAGATTGGAAGAATCGGTACAGAACCAGCACAAATGGGAAACATACAAACCCAAACAATGTAGCATGACATTATTTGGAACACTACTTGGAGCTCAACCCCAGACCCCGAAGGCGTTAGCATACGAAGATTACTTTGTTGACGAGATACTATCTCTGAATGAGGGAAGGGAAAGTCATGTAAGCATTGAGGACTACAGCACTACTGGGGCTTTTGGTATAAAGAATAGACCGAAGAAATACAAAGAGCTACCAGCTAGGGAGGCTGCTAGATTGATGACCCTAGATAAAAGAAAAGAAATACAATCTCAGATTGGTCTTAGGAACTGGGAGCGTATGCCACCTAGTGTACAAATAGCGACTCAAGACTTTCACTGGAACACCGGAAGCTTGTTTAATAAATTCAAGGAAAACTTAATCAAGGGTGATTACGAAAACGCTTTGTATGAAACCTTTGACGCAGTATCTGCATCAGATAAAGAAACTGGCAAGAAGGGAGTGCTACGAGGCTTAGCAAACCGTAGGGCAAAGATGTTCAATAGATATGCTACGCGCAATAAGCTTCCCGTTGTCACGGACTTTGAGTTCAGCAAAGACAAAGACGGGGGTACGAACATTACTTATTACTTCAAGGGAGATAAGAAACCATTGGTAAAGAAAACCTCAAAGGGTATACATCCGGACTCTAAGGGTGCGAGCTCAGAAACAGGGGGCTATGAAAAATTTTCAGTACAAAACTAACAACACATTATGGACTTACAATCAGCAATAGAAGCATTATCAAATCACGAAACATTCGCAGTATTCATACTAACTATAAGAGACCTAAGAGAAGAAGCCATTGCAGAATTGCACAAGGCTGACTTTGAACAAATACAACAAATTAGTGGTCGCATATTGACCTATGACCAAATCTTACAGATGTCTAACTACAAGACTCTCGAGAGACGATTTGGCTAATGTGTTATAATAACTTTATCGCAATCGCTTGGCGCAAAAAAGTGGACAATTATGACAGATGAAATCAAAGGAGCAGTCGCTGAAGCTCTAAAAGAAAATCACAGCGGAGCAAACATCACCCCTGCACAATTAGCTGCAAGGAGAATAAATCAATCTCAACCAGAAGTTCCACAACAAGTGGAAGTGCAGGAAGAGGTTCAAGAGCAGGCAGAAGAAACCGAAGTAGCAGAACCAGTAGCAGAAGCAACCGAACAGGTTGAAGAAGTTGTTGAGGAAGTTGCCGAAGCTACCGAAGCCGCAGAAGTTCTTTCACAGTACAACTTGGATGAAATGTCCGAGGAAGATTTAAGAGACTTATCAGAGAAACTTGGAAGTCGTGCAGTTGCTCGTTATGGCGAACTTACAGCCAAACGCAAAGCTGCTGAAGAAAAGTTAGCTGAGTTACAGGCTTCAATGTCTGAGCAGAAACAAGATATTCTGCAAAGCAAGAAGCCAGTAGAAAACAATCCTTATGCAAACCTAGAATCCATTGAATCCTTGCAAGACAAGGCTCAAGAGGTAAATGAAATAATAAGCTGGGCAGAAGATGTATTGTTTGAATCAGATGGTTACTCAGCTGATGACGTTGTTACGGAGATAGAAGGTAAAGAGGTTACTAAATCGCAAGTTCGCAAAAGCTTACTTCAAGCGAGAAAAGCCAGAGATACATTCTTACCAGACCAACTGAACTCAATTCAGCTAGTTGAAAACGGCAAGCAACTAAGGGCTCAGTTTGAAACCCAAGCAAAGCAAGAGCTTAGCTGGTTACAAGGTGAAGACAACGACACAAGAAAACAATATGAATCAATGCTTAGTGATAAGCGGTTTATATCGTTACAAGATAATGTTGACCCAGATATAGCAGCGCAACTACCGTACCTTATGGCTCATGCAGCCAACAGTATGTATGGTCGCAAGCTTATTCAAGAGAAAACAAATGTTTCTATTACTCCTCCAAAGACAGGTGCTACAGCAGCTCCAACAACAAGTCGTGCTAGTAAAAGTACAAAAGCTTTGGCTGACCTATCCAGTCGTTTTAAAGATTCAGGGAATCAAAAAGATTTCATTAAGCTCAGAACAAAACAACTCGCTAAATAATAACAATTAAATCATTTAAATAAAATGGCTATTTCAGATACATTTAATCCAGCGTTACAACCAGTAACGACTCAAGGACCAAGTGCTTCTAATCGTGAGGATTTGACAGATGTCTTAACAATCCTCGCTCCAGAAGAAACACCTGCCCTTTCATCTGCTAACAAACAAAAAGCTAACGCTACATTTGTTGAGTGGACAGTCGATGGACTATCAAACCCAAGTACCACAGGTATTTCAGAGGGTGCTGATATTACATCATTCACAGACCAATTTGCATCTCGTGCAAGACTTGGTAACTACATCCAGAAATTCCGCAGAGACTTCATGGTTTCTGACCTTCAGGAAGCAGTTGACTCAGTCGGACCAGCTAAGGTTGCCCAAGCAGAAGCTAAAGCAATTCGTGAGCTTAAACGAGACATTGAGGCTACAATCTTATCAGACAATGACCGTCAAGCAGAGACAGGCGCAGTACCTTACAAAATGCGTGGTCTTGGTGATTGGTTAGATTCAGCTGGACCTTCAGATGTTCCTGCTGACTACCGTACACCTGCCGCATCTATTGATGCTAACGGAGCGGCTATCACAGAGACTGAGTTCAACACAGTTATTCGTTCTATCTATCGTGCAAACGGTGAAGCTAATAACTTAGTTCTTATTGCTGACACATCACTTCGTAAACAAATTGCAGATTATGCTCGTTTCGGTGTTGATGTAGCTAACGGAACTAACTCAGGTGTTCGTTCAGTAAACTACGATGGTAATGACTCAACTATCAAATTATCTGTTGAAGTATATCAATCAGATTTCGGTATTGTTTCTATCATTAACATGAATCCTGTTACTAACCCAGAGACAGTTACAGGCGCTAATACAAACCATGACAGAGGTTATATGATTAACCCTGACTTCTATGGTATTCATGAATTAATCCCAATGGGCTCATCTCGTCTACCTAACATGGGTGGTGGTGAGCGTGGTTTCGTTGACTGTGCA
>Ga0070754_10003944_pt1 | contig 10322 bp, 9 predicted proteins | sample VirMetDEL_Sep_01_FD_75181 | JGI IMG/M metagenome (GOLD analysis project Ga0070754, IMG submission 75181) | Aqueous microbial communities from the Delaware River and Bay under freshwater to marine salinity gradient to study organic matter... | ecosystem: Environmental > Aquatic > Marine > Coastal... | reverse complement strand
GCAACAGAGACGAGAGGTGAAGTAGAAATTGTTGGAAAAGCAAACAAACTTATTGAAGACCAAAATGCTTTATTGGAAGAGAGATTGGATATTATTGGAACTAGTATTGGTGAAACAAAAGAACAACTTGATTTAACAAGACAATTAGCAATCGCAATCGGTGGAATAAAACTACCTGAAGATGAAAATGTTGAAGCATATGAGGATTCATTCGCAAAGATACTTTATTCCATAGATTCAATAAATGAATACGCATCAAGTGATGAAGCATCAACAGATGGTGTTGTATCTGCTATATTGGGTGATACTGATTTTGAAGTAAGTAGGTTAAATAGATTAAGAGATACTCTTGATGGAATAAGTAAAGAATCACTTGATGAAGACCAAAGAAGAATATTATTGGACTTCTTCCAAAAACAAGTTGATATAAATAATAAGGCTATTGAGTATAATGATACTCTAAAAGAAACTCTTGATACACAAGATAAGTTAAGAGAAAATCTAAAACAACAATTAGATACAGGACAGATTGACCAAATTACATACGATAAGAAATTAGAAAATCTAAATGAGATTGTAAGTAAAGCAGAAGATTTAAACGCACTTAATGTAGATTATGGTAAGTTATTAACTGAAATTGTTGCTATACAAGACAGTGCTATTGAGAATGAAGTAACAACAAAAGAATTAAATGATGCGATATTGGACAGAATATCTATGAGAGTTTTTGAGGGACAAAGATTTAATGAATTAACAGATATTCAAAAGGGGTTGATTGAGGATATAAACGCAGACCTTGTAGATCAGACAAAGATATACCAAGAAACACAAGATGTTGCTGTAAAACTTGGTGATGCTTTAACAAAGATACAAGCAAATATCGCAAAACAAGGAGAACAAATAAGTGATTCTCAATTCAAACAATTACAACAATTCATTATATCAAATGAAGAACAGATTGATTCTGTTAAAGAATATTTTTCAACAATATCGGCAGAATCAACAAACCTTACAGAAGAACAAATTGAGAACTTAAAAAAGTTGATTGATTCCATTGAGTTCCAACAACAAATTGAGGTTGTTCAAGATTTCGCAAACAAGGTAATTGAAGAATTTACAAATATCAGTAATGGTATTCAAAGTGTTTTAGCGGCTTCCATTTCACTACAATTACAAGAATTGGATTACTATGAGGAACTGGCTATGTCGTCCATAGGTGATGAAACGGAAAGAGCGAAACAAATACAAGAAGAATTGAGGCAGGATATTGCGAAACAGAGATTTGAATTGGAAAAGAAGGCTCGTCTAACCGAGTTAAGATTTAGTTTGGCGAGTTCCATTGCGAATACAGCACAGGCAGTTCTAAAAGCACTCGCAACAGTTCCACCACCTGCCGGACAAATCCTCGCCGCTATTTATGGAGGTATTGGTGCTGCTCAGGGTGTTGTCATTCAAGACCAAATAAATTTCGTTAAAGGACAACAATTCGTTCCAGCGAGAAGGGGTGGATTGGTTATGGGAGCATCACACGAAGAAGGTGGAGTTATGATGAATGGAGGATTGGTATTGGAAGGTGGTGAGGCAATTATAAATAAGAATGCTGCCGCACAATTCTCGGATCTATTATCACAGATAAATGTATCCACTGGTGGTAGAGCATTATCGGTTGATGATTCAGCATTGGTTCAGGAGATTAGAAAACAGAACCAAAGACCGATAAAAACATATGTATTGTATAACGACATACAGGATACAAACAAAATAAATTCAAGATTAGAACAAATCAGTAGATTATGATTAAATTAGTAGAATTATATATAGACGAGAATGACGAAGAATCAGGTGTAGAAGCACTATCCCTTGTTGAGAATCCTGCCACACATTATCAGTAGGAGATATTTGAAGATGAAACACAATGTGGTGATGATTGTAAGATTAGACAAGAGTTTAGTGATAAAGGTGAGGACTTGGGTTGGTTATTAGAAAACTCCGCTGGTTTTAAGGTCTCTGACGTAACGAAAGAAGAGTTTTATACCATATCCTCCACACCAAAGGAAATATCTCCTTCTATGGATGGAAATGGACAAATAATAAGGTATTATTATGCTGTTGGGGTAGGATTAGGTTCAACACTCATAAAAGAATCAAGAAAACTCTGTAGAGAGTTCATCAGAAAGGACTTGGTTTATAGAAATGAGGATTTAACTCGTATTTCAGCAGAATTAACAAGTGATGGTAATTCATATAAGTTAGTTCCAAGAACAAGAAATACCACAGTTGATTTGAAGATATATAAATCGGGTAAATATTGTCGCCATCTATTCAAGAAGATTGTATTCAATGTCCCTGAAGGTATAACACCATCAGAGTTTGCTGCTAAGATTCCAAAGAGAGCCAAAAGAACAATCAATTCTGCTACACTTGGAACAAGACCTACCATAGAATTACAGACAGGTAGAGGTGGTTTAACAGAATATGAAATCTATATGTCTAAAGATTATACGGGAGCCATAGACCTTTTGGAAGGATTGGTCGTATATAACTCCATAGACGCTCTATTTGAGGGAGAACCTGCTGCTGAAGCAATCTGTTTAATTGAGTATGATGGTAAGAAAGGGTTTATTGGTGGTATTCCTGAAAATGACAACTACTTCAATGCTGATGTTAAGGTCTTAAACAGTGTTAAAATAGAGAATTTTGAGTCATATGATGATTATCCTCAAGCAGTATCAGAAGCGGCTGAGAGAGGTATTAGATTGAACGAGGAAGTCAATAACAAATGTGCGACTCAGGTCGGCAAAGTCAGGGCTCAACAACTAGCGAATAGAGAACCGATTTCAGAGGAAACTATAGTGAGAATGTATTCGTATCTATCAAGAGCATCTGAATACTATGACCCATCTGATACTGAAGCATGTGGAACAATTTCTTACTTACTTTGGGGTGGAGAACCCGCATTACGTTGGAGTGAAAGAAAGATAGAACAGATTAGAGGTGAAATGAAGGAGAGATTTGGTTGTGTTCAAAACTTACTTGACGCAGGTTATGGTGAAGATGAAGCCAGATTGAAGTGTTATAGAAAACAATATCCTGATACTCAAGGACAACCTGATAATGTCTTACCATTATCAGAACAGGACGAGTTCATTACACCAAATCCTTGTTGGGAAGGTTATGAACCCATTGGAACAAAGATTGTTGATGGTAGAGAAGTTCCAAATTGTGTTCCAGTTAAAACGTCACAGGACTTCGCAGATGAACTCAATTACGAGGTGACGACTGTTGTTATGGAGCCGAATAGATATATCGTTAGAAGGGACGAAATGGGTGAATTATACTATGTTTTCTTCAGTGAGGAAACAGTGAAACAGATGGCTCGTAAGTTCTTTAAGCAGAACAGGAACAAATCGTTTAATTATGAACATTCAGGGTTAAAATTGAATGGAGGATATGTCTATGAATCTTGGATTGTTGATGACCCTGAAAACGATAAGTCAAATAAGATGGGATTCAAGGTAAATAAAGGAACTTGGATGGCAACAATCAAGTGGGATAATAAAAAAGTATTTGAAGAATATATCTTAAATAATAAGACAACAGGTATTTCATTGGAGGGTTCATTCCTTTCAAGACCAGGTAATCTCAACGCTGTCGGTATGACAAAAGTTGGTGAGGTTGATGGATTACCACTATTTGATAATGAAGAAGAAGCGAGGAAATATGGGGTTGAAGTGTATGGATGTGTTGGAGTCCATAAACACGGAGAAAACTATATGCCTTGTGAATCACACGATATTCTAATGAACAGTAAAGAATCTTTGTATAAGAATGATGATGAAGTATTTATTGATGAAGTTAGATATATAATAAACCAATTAAATAATCAAGAAGATGCCAAATAATTATAAAGAAGCATTGGACAAGATTGCTACATTAGTCGGTTATAAGTTTAATGACGAAGTAACTAAAGTTGAATTTGAGAGAGTAGCGCTTGAAGGAGGTGAGGTTTTTGTAACCAACCAATCTGAAGGTGATATTACACTCGGTGATACTATCTACATAGAGACAGAGGAAGGATTTGAACCCGCTCCTGCTGGAACACATCGTTTAGATGATGGTAGAGAAATAGTATTAGATGAAGAATCAGTTTTGGTTGAAGTTCGTGAAGAAGGTTCTGAAGAAGAAGTTGTTGAGGAAGTAGTTGAAGAAACATCCGAAGAAGAAGAGATGGGTCAAGACGAAATCACTCAACTCAAAGAAGCCATTAACGATTTGTTAATGACTTTTAATTGCGAAATAGAAGCAATCAACAACAAGTTTAATTCATTCGTTGAGGACTACAACGAATTCAAAAAATCAGAGTCCATCACTCCAGTCAAACAAGAGAATAAAGTAAATCAAGATTTCTCAAAAATGAGATTGGAAATAATTAATAAATTGAAATCAAAAAAATAATTAAGATGAGTAAATTAAGAAAAGAGAACTTCAGTTTTGATATTACTGGGATGGTAGATTATGTCTCAGCAAATGAAACTGAGTTGATGACAAAAGTTGTCATCGGTTCAAATATGACGGAATTCGTTTCTATTTTCCCTGAGATTAAAAATAGCGAGTATGTTCCAACATTTGATACTGGTGATATTGACAGTATTTTAGCAACTGGTCACTGTAGCACTGACTTTGGTGACATCGTATTAGATGAAGCCGAATTAAAAGTTTGTAGTTACAACATTCAAAAGGGATATTGTAGTGAAAAATTGGCTACAACCATAATGGGATTGAGATTACAGCCAGGTAGTTACAATCAGGAATCAGGTGCTGAGGAAGCATTCTTGAACGACTTGATTGCTAAGGCAGCAGTCGCAACAGAAAGAAAAATTTGGCAGGGTGAATCACCAACAGATTGTGTTGATGGTTTGAATGCTCAATTGGATGCCGCTTCAGCGACAACTGTAAATGTTACATATTCAGCGATGACACCAACAAACGCTTTAACGGTTGTTGATACTTATGTAACAAACTTACCTGACGCATTACAGTTCTCACCAACTGTTTTATTCTTAAACAGAAGTGATTACCAAGCGTTGTTGTTAGGTTTAAGAGATGCGAACTTCTTCGCATATACTGTTGAGGGTCAATCAGAATCTCCTGGTTCAATCATGATCCCCGCCACTAATACAGTTGCTGTTTCAAGTGAGATTGGAGCGGGAAGAGCGTTACTTACTTATGGTAAGAACATCGCTTACGGAACTGACCTTTTGACTGACGCAAATAACGCTGAGATGTGGTGGAGTGCTGACACAAGGCAGTTAAGGATGTCACTTCAGTTCCGTGCGGGGGCTAAGATATTCTTCCCATCATTGTGTGTGAGAATATCATAATAAACTTAAACAAATAACAAAAAGATATGGCTAATAATTGTGTGATTACAAGCGGTCTTACACTAAATGCGTGTGTTAATAACATCGCAGGTGTTGAAGATTTATGGGTATTAACTACCACAGGAACTTCAATCAACCTCGCATCTGTTACATACGACGCAGGTGGTCAAGTAACCGCAATCTCAGGTTCAACTGCGGGAGAACTTAAGAAAATAGATTTGGTAAGAAACTCAGCGGCCGTCCTTTCTGAAGAAGTGAATGTTGTTACTCAATCATTGAGTTTCACATTTGTTCCAACTTTACAATTTCAAATCCCGGGATGGGACCAGGAATATACAGCATTGTATGAAGAGTTGGTTAAATCAGTTGGAACGGTATTCGTTGTTAAACTAAAGAGTGGAAAATACTTCTTGGTAAGTCCAAGTGGATTGTATATTTCCGCAGCAACAATCAATTCAGGATCTGTTCCGGGTGACCAACAGATTTATGATTTAACTTTTGTTGGAGAGGAAATCATTAGTATTCCTCAAATGGATGTTTCCACTGACTTGGCAACATTCTTGACAGCGAGTAACATCACTGTTGATAGGGAGTAATAACCCCCATAATAAAAACGGGGGAGGGAAATCTGTCCTTCCCCCATTATTATATTAAATTAAAGTATGCCTTATATAGATAAGAACGGAAAGCCAGTTTTATGGGAAGAAGTATATTACGCAAATCAATACAAAAAAGCGTTAATCTATTATCCTGTTAAGGCTAAAACAATTTCGGGTGTGATTCCATCACCCACCCCTACGAGTAGTGTAACTCCGACACCGACTATAACCCCTACGATGACACCGACTCCATCAGCACCTGGCATTGACCCTGATGCCGCAGCATATCTCGCAGATGTAATTACATCAGGAGGAACTGTAGATGCTACAATGAGTGCGGCTACTGACACATTATTCACATCACTTAAGAGTAATTCATTGTATAGTAAATTATACGCAATGTATCCATATCTGGGATCAACAGCGGCATCACATAGTATTAACGCATTACTTAACAAATCATATGATATTACTTGGAATGGTGGTATGACGCATGGAATATCTGGTTCAACTGGTAATGGAACAAACGCTTATGCTGATACAAATTGGAGTTATTTTAATTGGCCTCAAGATGATTTTTCAATAGGTTTTTATCAAACAACGAGTAATACTCCAGTAGTAACGGAGGAATTTATTACGGGTAAGTATGATGGAACAGCATTTAGAATGGTTGTTAGTAGTAATAATGGGCCTGGTAATTACTTTATGAGAGGTGGTTCTGCTTCGGGGCGATTAAGGACTCCAAATGGTGGCAATATTGACGGACAATATATCACTACGAGAACAGGAAGCACACAAGCAGATTTGTATAGAAATACAAGTTTCATTGGTTCGCATGTTGCGTCATATACAAAACCTGTTTCACCAGACTCTGGACCAAATATTTACTTCTGGAACTTTAATTTTGACGCACCTCCTGGTACTCCTTATTCTAATGGATATGCTAATCAAACATTAGCATTCTCATTTATGGGTGAAGGTTTATCATCAACTGAAGTATCCACATTAGATGGTATAATAAACACATTCCAAACATCACTTGGAAGAAATACATATTAAAATGTCACATTTAGTAGGAATAATAACAGAAAGTCAAAAAGACGAATTAGTTGGTTTAAAATGGACTGACGATACATATTTTAACCCTATTCAAGATATTAACGATAATTGGGTTATAAGTGAGGAGGAGGTTAATGGTAATGAAAATACAAGTGTATCTTGGGTTAATTCACTAACCTTAAGTGAATATGAACCAAAACCAGCCCCTCCATTACCAAATGAGTGAATACAAATTTCATAGATTTGTTTATGACATTGAGTTTGACATAATCAAAATTGATGTTGCTTTTCGTGATCGTGTGAGTAGTAATAAATGGAATATAAAGACATATCCATTCAAACCAAAGGGTGATACAATGGATTTGGACTATTATTTAGATAAGGTTAAAGTCATAATAGATAATGAGTAAGTTTCGTGGTTTATTGTCAAGATTTAGGAATAAAGATGAGGTATGGTTCTATGATAAGTTCTCTCCTGATGATGCTCCTGTGCCAAGTTATAGTAGCACCCCTACGCCGACAATAACTCCAACGAATACTCCTACACCAAGTTTAACTCCTGGTGCCAGTCCAAGTCAAACTCCGTCACATACACCGACGCCGACACCTACGCCAAGTGGTGTTCCTGACCCCGATGATTTCTATACTTATGATATATTCATGCCTTCAGGACAATTCACATACAATAGTCCTGGTGTAAATGTAACGGGTGGTTTAATCAATATAGATTGGGGTGATGGTAATGTTGATTTGAATCAATCAATTTTATTAACAGGTTCATTATCTCATACATACGCATCAAGTAATCAATCATATAGGATAAGAATATATCCTCCAACAAGTCAAACAATATTACAAATTTATCACGGTTCTGTTGTTCTTAATGGTGCTGAAAGAGTTACTGATTTAATTAATTGGGGTGATAATGTTTGTAATTTTACAAATGCCACTAATGGTTTATCTCAACATTTTGAAGGATGTAGTAATCTAACAGGAATGTTAAATACTCTTCCAAATTTGACAGGTGATACTTCCGCAAATAGTATGTTTGCTTTATGTTCTAATTTTAATTCACCAAATGTCACAAGTTGGAATACGAGTAATATAAGTAATTTTACTTTGATGTTCTCTCATTGTTCCTCATTCAATCAAAATATTGGTGGTTGGGATGTTAGTAATTCTGGTGATTTATCATCTATGTTTTATAAAGCATCATCATTTAATCAAAATTTGAATAGTTGGACATTCCAATCAGGTGTTGATATAACAGATATATTTAGAGAAGCAACATCATTCAATGGTAATGTAACGGGTTGGAGTATTGGTGGCTCACTTATTACAAATTTATCAGGTGTATTTTTGGATGCCACATCCTTTAATCAGGATATAAGTGGATGGGATATACAATATGTTACTCAAATGTATAATATGTTAGATAATTGTGGTATGAGCACAACAAATTATGATGATTTATTGATTGGATGGGAAGGTCAAGCCCCACCCTACAGACCACTTCTTAATTTAGGTGCTCAAGGAATGACATATACTTTGGGTAGTGCTGCTGAAACAGCGAGAAATTCATTAATTACAACTTATGGTTGGACGATAAACGGAGATTCAGGAGTATAATGGGTGGAGATAGACATAACTTTTTACATTTGGATTCTGTATATAGATTCAAAAAGACGGTGTATTTTTCAGATAAGGAAGCACCAGTAAATCCCGGTGTCCCTCCCGTAGTTTCACCTACTCCTACGAGTAGTATAACTCCGACCCCTACTATTACGCCAACTAATACCCCGACGATTACACCGACGCCGACGATTACACCGACGCCATCTACACCATCATTTGATGCTGACGCAGCAGCATATCTCGCAGATGTAATTACATCAGGAGGAACTGTAAATGCTACGATGAGTGCTGCTACTGATACATTATTCACATCACTTAAGTCAGCAGGACTTTATAGTAAGATATACGTGATGTATCCATATCTGGGAGCAACAGCGGCATCACACGCAATCAATGCTAAATTAGATAAATCATTTGATATTACTTGGAATGGTGGTATGACGCATGGAATATCTGGTTCAACTGGTAATGGAACAAACGCATATGGTGATACAGGATATAATGCTTATGTTGAAATTGGTTCAACAGCAGGTATTTCTTCACACTCTTCAATTTATGTTGGAACTGAAACACCAGGAAGTTGGTCAGAGTTTGGTTATAGAGATGGTAATAATAATTTGATTATGGCAGTGTCATTTGGTGATGTATATTATGGATGGCATTATACAAAAGGTGCCGTCAGTGCTTTAAGTTATAGTAATGCTGATGCTAAAGGTAGTTACATACAATCAAGAACATCAACAACAAATGTAGTCGCTTATAAAAATGGTTCATTACAAGATACAAAAACACATACTGAAACTAATAGTTTGCCTAATTTTAATTTAAGGTTATTTAATGATAGTGCGAGTTATAGTGATAGAAGATTACAATTTACAACTATAGGTGATGGACTATCTACGAGTGAAATAACAACATTAGATGGAATAATAAACGATTTCCAAACAACATTAGGAAGAAATACTTATTAAATTATGTTATATATATCAGGTGGTGAAAATTTATTGTATGTGAGTGTGTCAGTTCATAAGACACTCTCAAATCCGTATTATCTATTAAGTATGGAACACTTACAGACAGGTAAGAAATATCAGGTAATCCCTGAAAACGTCACATCAGTCACAGGGAGTCCATATAACAACAGATATGACATTTTCAAGGTAGGAGTATATGAGACCGAAGATCGTGTAAATGGAAGGGTTTATATTGACGAGGTGGGACAATTCTTCTATTCAATTAGGGAACAAGTTAGTTCAACGAATTTAGACCCGTCATTATCGGGTGAAAAACTTGAAGCAGGTATATTATTCTTTGACCAGTCATTTGGTGATACGTTCTATTATTCAGGTGGAACTGGTGAAACATATTATCCTGTTGAACCTACTCCACTTCCAACGATTTCTGCTACACCCACAAATACCCCTACTCCGAGTATAACTCCGTCAGTCACTCCTACGATGACTATGACTCCGACTAATACTCCAACGATGACACAGACCCCGACAGTAACTCCAACACCTTCTTGTAGTCCCACGACACAATACATAGGTGGATTTATTTCGGGTGGTGATAAGATAAGAATCAACTTATGGAATGATGCGGCATTAACAAGTCCTGCTGAATCATTATGTGATTATGAAGTATCAGG
>Ga0070754_10003943_pt1 | contig 10322 bp, 18 predicted proteins | sample VirMetDEL_Sep_01_FD_75181 | JGI IMG/M metagenome (GOLD analysis project Ga0070754, IMG submission 75181) | Aqueous microbial communities from the Delaware River and Bay under freshwater to marine salinity gradient to study organic matter... | ecosystem: Environmental > Aquatic > Marine >... | reverse complement strand
TCTCTTATAAAAGAACCAAATACTAAACTTAAATATAAGTATAACTCACCTGAATATGCAACTGCAACAGCAGTCATCATTATAATTAATATTAATAGTATCCATTCCATATTACTTACCTCTCATTTCTTCTGCTTCTAATTGTATCATTGTATCAACCACATCTGGCATAACTTCATCAGCACTTGTATCAATCTCAACATTACCATCTTCTTCAGCATGTTCATCATCTTCAGCATATAACACTTTACCAATATATTCAGTATCACCACTATCTCTATAATCAGCATCTACCATATATGTTTCAACACCGTCTTTTGTTTCTGTAATTTCGTGGTTAATCTGTGAGTGATCTATACCACATTCACCAAATAACTTATCAGCTTCATCTTTGTCTTTTGCTAAAACTTCTTGTTCAATAACAAGTCTATAATAAGTTTTCTTTCTGTACAGATTTTTATTTACGTCTTTATCTGTAAAAATGACATTTGTATCAACGTTCATATTAGTCCTCCTTTTCCATATCGTTAATATAATCTTTATCTTCACTACTCATTAATAAAACAATATAGTGAATTGCTTTTAATAAATCTTTTCTATTCTTACCATCTTTTTTTCCATATCTACATAGATACTTAATTGCATTTGCTTGACAGAAGTCTTTATCAATATCAAGTTGTCTTAGCATATCTTGTACTTGAAAGCCATCTTCTGTTGTAGAATAGTGTTGGTTATAAGTTTTACCAATATATTCTTTTACTTCATCTAATATTCTGTCTTCATCATACTTCATTATTGTAAACCTCTTTCATTATATACTGGTACGTGTTTTTTTGTTTTTTTCAAATCAAAATCTTTTCTTAACGATTGTCTATCCCATTTCTGACCATAGTCATTAAATAGATTTTTATTACCAGCAGCTACATCTGGCCACACATCTTCGTAAGTTTGATAGTATTGGTCTTCATCAATTAATTCAATTCTAGTAGAATTAGCAAAGTTAGATGCTGACTCTTTATAATTCCAATCTAAAAACTTTATAATTTTCATTTTTGTTTTTTGATTTTTAAATTTTTTTCTAAACTTTTCTGGTACGTTTCTATACACAGTTTCATAATGATAAAAGAAGTCACCTTGATGTTCAGGATCCATATACTCTCTTAAATAACAAACGTTAAAAGTTTTGTTCTTACTCATTATTGACACTCCATTTCAATTACTTCTTCAACATTGTCCTCATTGATACCAACCATTTCAAGGTTGTCAATTTCTAATATTTTAGATTTACAAGTATCTAAATCAATTTGACCGTCTTTCATTTTATTGATAAACTTATCAACTTGATTTTCTACTGAAGTTTCAATATATTGTTTTACTTTAGACATAGTGTTTCCTCCTTGGTTATATTATTAATATTATCATAAAAATTCATAGTTGTCAAGTAATAAATTTTGTTGAAAACGGTTGAAGTATAGTTAAAACAAAACAAAAGGAAATATATGATTAAATCAACCGTTTTCATATTATTATAATACAGGGAAAATACCCCAAAGTCAATGGTTAATTTGCGTTGATTTTACTAGGTTTTTTGTAGATGTTCTTCTTTTGTTCTACTACTTCCAGTTGTTTTTTACCCAATCTTTGTCCGATTCGTGTGGATTAGGTTGTCCGTGGAACACTGCAACTATCGCATTAGGGTCTTGTTCAAATGTCCAGTCTTTCTTATGAAATCTCTTTTGTTGTCTATCAAACCATTTATAAGATTGTGTCCACTCATCAGGAAATACTTTTAGTGGTGGTTTAAATTTCATCAAATCTGTTATTACATTTTGATCGCCTTGTACTTTTCGCCATTTAGGTCTATCAGCAAAATACTTATTCCATATTAATTTAGTGGCATTTTCATTATTCCATTTCATTATACTAGAATTATAAAACATTTTAGGTTGTCCAAAATCTCTTATAATACCAAATGTTAATTCATCGCCCCATTCAGCAAAACAATCTATACTTTTTAATATCACTACATCTAAATCAAAATACAAATTGACACCTTTTAAATTTGACTTGTCACTAAAAAGTTGTAACTTATTCCACCAACCTTCCATATCGTGTCTATGAAACTTTCTGTATTCTATGTCACCTTTTACTATGTCGTGTAAATTAACGTGATCTGTAAAACATATAAATTTAAATTTATATGTTAAATGGCGTTTAACCATATTGTATAGTTTTTGTACATATTCAGGTTTATATTTGTTTCCGTAATATACACAACATACATTTATCATATCATTAACCAATTGTAAGTTGCTCTCATACTCATAAGCAAGTACATCAACTCCATTAATGTTCTTGCCCAATCTCTATCTTTATAACCAAAATATATCCACATACTACAAGATACCACACTTAATGACCAACCAACCCATTGTGTTGCAATGTTCGCACTAGATAATATAAAAACACTTGCCATCGCTAAACCAAAACCAATCCATCTTGTACCATTGATGTTTTTATAATATCTAATTTTCATTTTGTTTTTTAAGAGTTTCGTATGCAGTTCCATTTTCTATTTCTTTTATGGTAAATTGATTTTCAACTACATACTTTAACCATTCTATTATTGTTTTTCTACCAGGTCTAAAAGGTTTTTCTACAAATTTAGGATTACGAGAACACACAGGTGCAGCAACATTTTTACCAGCGCATATAACTGGTACTTTATTCATAATGGCATCAATAGCAGATAAACTCATATTTGTAACTAAACAATGACAGTCTTTTAAATCATCTTTTATATCTGTGTTCCACCATTCGTTTCCTGGTCTTGGTTTGTTTCTTACTCGTATCTCTCTATCTGTGTGTTTCTTTAATTCTTCAGTTACCATATAAATCCATTGATCTTGGTTTACTCCATTTGTGTGAAAAGTAACTGTTTGAGATGATGGCGCAACTAATATATGTTTTGTTTCGCCTGTGTACCAACCCTTAAACTCTACATCTATTCCTTTGTTTTCTAATTCTATTAATCGTTGTCCATTACCAACTTTACCTCTTGTTGTATGAATACCACCTCTAATTATTCTAAAATATGTTTTATCAAAATCGTGTATCTTTGGTTCTGGATAACGAGTGATTTGTTGTGTCAAGTAACCAACATCTACATACCACCATTCTTCTCCTTTTTCAGATACTTCTCTAATTAAGTCAACATTATTTCCACCTAATCCCCAAAAGAAATGTATGGGTTTATCTTCATCTTTCCAACCCTTTTCTATTGCTGGCCAGATTTGGTGAGATAAACACGCATCCCATCTTAATTTATGTGTTATAATCATTTGTTCTTTAATCTATTCCAAGCATAACCATTTTCTATTTCACTCATTAAATATTGATTTGATAATAAACTATCAATCCAAGCTTCTCTAAACTCTGGATAAAATGGTTTTTCTATTTGTGTTAAATCCATTTTAGATACAGGCGCACCCATAGAATATACCTCACAAAAACTAGGTATACCTTTTAACACAGCGTCAACACAAGCAGTTGATTGACAAGTGACAACTGCCCAAGCGTTTTTTAAGTCTTCTTCAAACGTTGTATTACTATCTTTAGTTCTAAATCTTATAGGTCTTTTTGTATTTTCTTTAATCTTTTGTTTCACATTAGTTTCCCAATTTTCTATATTGTACCAAGTCTTAACGTGTTTTGATGGTGATAATACTAATACATAATCACCATTCTTTTTCCAATCTTCTATTTCTATATGTGGTTTAAACTTTTTTAATCTTTCTCTATCTTTATCATTTAAATCATCTATAACATTTAACATCAATGCGTTTTTTGTTATACGATATATTCTTTCGCCAAAGATTTTATTGATACCGTGTTTTTGTTCTTTAAAATAATACGCATGGTCAAAGTGATAGTAGGTATGATTGACTGCATTACATTGTTTTATTAAATCACCTGTGCCTCTTAATATTCCAAAAATTGTTATAGGTTTTTCTTGTAAATGATTATAGGATGGCCATTCTGTTTGTTCATATTGACCAACTGATTTTAATTTTGTATGTAAAATTCCATTAGCACTTTTAACAAATGCTCTAATTACTTTATCTGAATTATCTCTTGTTTCAAATCCTTGTATCATTGTAATCTTATTTTAAAACATTCTGAATAATACTTAAACCAATTAGATGAGTAATCACAATCTTTATATTCAGCAAACCAAGGTCCGCCTTCTGTAAAGTGTACATTTTTTATATCGTCTTTATATTCATATTCACCTGCTAACCAATTCCATTCTAAAGGTAGATCACCTATTAAGTCTTCACTTTCTAACCATTTAAATTGATGTAGTTCTAAACCACTTGCTCGATTAACATAGTTTGGTGTTAATTGTGTACACTTCTTACAATTCATTAACATAAAACTAGACCAGTTCTTTTTAGGATAAACTGTTTGTACTTGATTTAAAAACTTAACTTTACTCTTTGGTGTGTAATCGTGTTTACAAACTTGTACGGCATATCTATCATCTCTTAATCGCCATAGTTCATTAATATCTGCTTCCATTAACATATCACAATCCATAAACAATGCCCAACCTTGATAGTTCATAAGGTGTGGAATAATAAAACGACTAAAAGAAAATTCTGTTGATGAGAGATTGTTTCTTTCTCTTACAAAATCATCTTTAATATTAGGTAAGTATATTGGTGTAATCGCTACAGGTTTAGTTGAGTTCTTTAATATACTATAAGATAAGGTACTAAATGCTGCCTTTTCTTTACTATCATAACCTATAAAAACATTAATCATTAGGGTCTCCTATTTCTTTTCCAGTGGCCACTTCCACCTTCGTATTTTCTATTTCCTTTTGCATGGTCGTATATTTTACCTAATACTGATCTTTGTTGTACGTGTGCTTTACCTTCATCACCTAAATTATGATTTTTAACTCCATATTCATTTTCAAATTTTTTTCTAACAACATCAAAAATATAACTGTCGTGGTGTTCTATTTCATTATAAATTTTGTCTTCGTCATACATTAGTTTTAATTCTGTTGCAAAGTTTTTAATTTGAGAGTGTTTCATATTAAAATATAAAAAACCACATTCACTATACATACCACCTCTACCTAAATATGCTGTCATACAATTATCTCTATGTACATTTTCAATAAACCATTTTTCTTCTATTGGTATGTGAAAAATACTATCTGCATCCAACCAAATAATACCATCTTCTTTTGATGTTAAAATTGCGTGAGTATATGCATAAACTTTATAACAAAAACGAACACCATCAAATAAAAAGTTTTTTACTGGTCTTACTTTATTTCTCATAACAAATTTTCTACAATCTGGAACCTTTTCAAAAAAATCTGTATCTTCATTATAAACTTCAACAGGAAATGGCCAGTTATAAGTTTCATTAAACCTATAAGCGTATGCTTTATGTAAACTAGTATTCCAAGATGTAATAACTTTAAATTTCATTTGTTTCTTTTATAGTGTTATATATATTCTGCCATTGATTAGCAATAATAGGTAGTTCATAGTTTTCTCTTACAAATTTTTGACCACGTTTGATCTTATCTAAAACTTCTTCTTTATTATTTAAAGCCCATTTATATCCTTCTTGTATATCACCAATATGTATAAAGTCCTTTAATAAATCATAACTAGGAACACCTTTAGTTGCAATAACATATCTACCCATTCTTAAAGCATCTACTGGTCTATTATTTCCTTTTGATTTCATCATATCAACACTTTTACTTGATACTGGTAATAAAACAAAACTGCATCGTCTTACAAATTCTGCTTGTATTTCAAAATTCCAAGGAATAACTTTTTTATATTCTTCTGTAACTTTTTTTATAAGTTCTTCTCTTTCCCTATCATTCATCTTTAGTATTTTATCTCTATACTTTAACATTTTATGTGGTAAAATTTCTTTTGGTAAATTTGTAATTTTAATTATATCTGTTTTACGTACAGTATCTAAATCTTTTTGTATAGTTTCCCAATCTACATTTTTATAATTACCATCACTGCCATAATATACAACTAAATTATTTTCAGGATCAAATTTAGCTTCTTCTTCATTTCTTTCCGTAGGGTCAGGTATAACAATAGATTGTTTACCTGTATTTTTTCTAATTACTTGTCCTAACGTTTCACACGTTGTAGTAATTACCTTTGCAACTTCTGCTGTATAATTTAAAATTTCTCTTTGTAAAGGCCATTTGTTATCAGATATATCAAAAATGTATTTTATTCTATTCTCTCTTAACCATTTTACTTCTTTTTTTTTTATTTTTTTGTTTACAACAACAATATCATTTTTACTAATACTATTCAAATCATCAGTAACTCTACTATCTTTAATACCAGATGAAGGTAGAATTGCTCTTACTCTATATGAATAAGGTATTTCTTCATTTTTTATTTTAGGATTATAAAAAACTAACATACTGTTTGTAATACTGCCTTTATCATTCTAGTAAATCCTTGTTCTCTATCCAAAGAAGTCATTTTAGCACTATCAACTTCATCATCTAAATGATCTGATATTGTACAAACTGATAATGCTTGTTTGTTAAATTGTGACGCAAGTGCATATAATATATGTGTTTCCATTTCAACAGCAAGTGTTCCTTGTTTTTGAAGTTCTTTCCACCAATTAGGATTTGGATTATAAAAGTAATCATTTGATACAATACTACCCACGTGTGTTTTTGGACAATTTCTTACAAACTTTTCTAATAGATGATATGTAACACTTGGACTTAATTGATAACGATTTACTAAACCGTTTGTGATATTACTATCTGTACTTGCAGTTGTAGCAGCAACTATATCACCAACTCTAATATTTTTAGATATACCTCCCGCACTTCCAACTCTTATAATACATTTAACATCATAGTCATTATAGAGTTCGTGGATATAGATACCATTTGAAGCCATACCCATTCCACCTGCTTGTGTAGAAATTCTAACACCTTTATAAGTACCAGTATAACCTAAACAGTTTCTTACATTATTTACTTGTTTAGGATTATCAAAAAATGTTTCGGCAATCCATTTTGCTCTTAAAGGATCACCAGGTAATAATACTACATCAGCGTAATCACCCTTACTTGCATTGTTGTGCGGCGTCATATAACTCCTTCCAATTTTTAATTCTTTGTCCTGTCCACTCTCTATTATATGGGTGGTCCATAACAAAAGTATTCATTCCTACCTCTTTCCCCTGCTGAGCATAGTCTAATCTGTCTTCAACCCATATAAAATTACTATTCTTATATCTACTTTCTAATATCTCTTTTTTAGGTTGTGTATGATGACCAGCGCAGTAGATATAATCAAATATATCACCAAACAATCTTTTTAAATTCATTTGTCTTAACCGATTAGCATACTTATCTGGACCAATCATAGATATAACTTCGATACCCCAACCTTCTCTATGTAATCTTGTTACATATTCAACAGCGTCTTTGTATGCTGGTAGATAACCTAAAACACCTGTATTGTTAAACTCTATAACTTTATCGTAGGATTCATCTGGCGAGATACCAAAACGTTTTGCCATACTAAAATATTGATCTGTGTCAGGTAGTTTTATATAACCTTGATCTGCCATCCAAACTTCAAAGGCATATCCCCAATCTAATAATACACCGTCACAATCAGCTATAATCTTTTTCATAATCTTTTAATAATCTTCTAATCTCTGGCCAAGTACCTAAATCTATATACTCTAATACTTCTATACCTTTGGAACCAAAGATAGGAGTTTGTGTTATTTCATCATCTAATCGTTTTAGATTTAGTGTTGACTTTTCCATAAAGTTCATACACACGTCAAACGTTCTTTTTCTAAAAGCAAATGCGCACCAAAACGCATTATAGTTATCTAATTTCTCTTGTGGTTTATCTTCGTACTCTATAATATTACCCTCTGGATTTACATAGATCGCACCTTTTGTTTTTAATATATCTTTATCTTGTTCTTTTTTATATAAAAATGTAAAACCAGTTTCTAATAATGAGTTCTGTACTAAAGTAAATAAGTCTTCATTTGGTTTTAACTTCATTAATGTATCTGGTAACATAACTAAATTGTGTTCGCCAAATAAATGACTTGCACTTTTAATAGCACCAGTATATTCTTTTTCATTTGGATTTTGAAATACAAATGATATATTATATTTCTCTTTATATTTTGCTAGATAACTTATTAGTTCTAATTTGTTTTCATTAATGACTACTACAAACTCTACATCTTTTCTACCATAATCTCTAAAGAAGTTAAAACAATTATCTATTAATGCGTTGTCGTTGTCTAATCTTAATATTTCTTTGGGGTAAGGTAGATTTAATCTAGTACCTTTTCCAGCGGCTGGTAATATAACTTTTAGTTTACTCATTCTTATATGTATAATGTTTTAATATTATCAATTTTTCATTTACAGAAAATCTTTTAGATGTTCCTGCTGTAATCCAACAAGTATCTTCTCCTATAATTTTTTCCGTAGATTTAAATTGTTGTTCTGTAATTATAGTTTTCCAACTTAAATTATTTTGTTGCCATATATTCATTTCGTGGTCATCATCAGGTGGATTTAATATCATAGTTCTTGCTTGTTCTACAATTTTCTTTGCGGCATCGGGTTTAAATACAGCAGCAGATACTCCACCTACTCGTTTTCCTTTGTAACGACTAATTCTTAAATGTTCAACACCTTCATTATCATCTTTAAATATTTGTGTCTTTACAGGTAAACAATTAATTTGTGTTTCTAATATAAGTTCGTTTTGTTTGTAAGGTAAATTCAACCAACGTAAAAGATAATAATATCTTCTTTCAGGATTTTCTGGTAAAAATGCTGTTGTATATTCTATTCCATATTGTTGACATTTCGTAAAAGTTTCGTTTGATGGATTGTATAATGCAATTAACTTTTTCATATTTGGATAATATTTGTGACATTGTGTAGCCCACAATTCAAAATAATTATTAAAGTAATTAGGATCTGCTGCGCAATATAAAATCATTTTGGTATCTCTGTATGTTGTATATGTTGTAAACTATGTATATGATTTTTTTCTTCTTTGGTTTTAAAAAAATAACCTTCTATCTTATCATAGTTGTTTTCTTTTGCCCACATAACTCTTTTGTTACCTATGTGAACATAGTATCCTGGAATTAAGTTACCGTCTTTATCTTTATGTTGAGGATTTTTGGGTAGTATTCTTTCTTGTACCCATTTAGGAGTATGATCTGTTACAGCAATCGGCCATATCATACCGTGTTTTTTAAAACTTTTATCATATTCAAATTGTTTCATTCTATCTGATAACCAATTATCAGGTGGAATAGTTCTTAAAGACTGCACATCAAATAATTGTACTTTATACTTTTTAAGATTTTTTTGAGCCGTTAACGTTTTCATAACCTGCCTTTGCTACATAATAACTATCTATAATATCTGTTACTGGATTGTTTAATTTTGTTTGGTCAAACTCTTTTACCAAATCTATATTAGTGTCAATCTTAAACTGTTCATACATTTTTATTTTATCAGCATTACCTTTTCCTGTAGCACACTTCTTAACTCTACCAGGAACAATACTTTCAAATTTTTTATTTGATTTAAATAATTTGTGTTTCAATGTTCCCATATTTTCTGCCAAATTAAAAACAAGACCTTTACTACCAAAACTATAACCTTCTATAAAAATATTGTCATCAATATTATCAATAATATTAAACGCCCAATTCGATATTTGGTCGTGTCGTTCTGTCTCGGAGGTATAGGGTAAATGAAGTCTACCATTTATTTGTCCATTATAAAAATCACCTTCATATTTTTTTACAGTTGTAAGATAATATATCTTACAGTTTTCAAATTTAAAATCCCCTGTACATATACATACAGCAGGACTACTTAAACTATAATCAATTCCAACTATCTTCTTCGACTTCGTTTGTCCAGATTGGCTCTTCATCTTCTAGTTCCTCTACTTCGTGTCCACAGAATGGACAGCTTAAAGGTTCTAAATCCTGAGCTTCAATATCCCATTCTACTTTATATTTAGTTTCGCAACTAGAACAAGTTTTTTGTCTTTTTTCAAGCATTATAGTTTAAATTTTTTAAATTGATCCTTCTTAACATCTTGTTTGATACCACCAATCACATAACTTTCAATTTCTGTTTCTTGTGGAGCGTTTTGTGTTGATCTACTATTTAACCAATGGTCAACCCAAGGTAATGGGTTTGTCTTTTGTTCGTAAAC
>Ga0070754_10003942_pt1 | contig 10322 bp, 9 predicted proteins | sample VirMetDEL_Sep_01_FD_75181 | JGI IMG/M metagenome (GOLD analysis project Ga0070754, IMG submission 75181) | Aqueous microbial communities from the Delaware River and Bay under freshwater to marine salinity gradient to study organic matter... | ecosystem: Environmental > Aquatic > Marine > Coastal... | reverse complement strand
GGGCGACATCACCTACCTGCACACGGACGAGGGCTGGCTGTATCTCGCCGTAATCATTGATCTGTACTCGCGCATGGTGGTCGGCTGGGCCATGAGCGAACGCATGACGGCTGACCTGGCCTGCGATGCTCTGCACATGGCGCTGTGGCGGCGAAAGCAGCCAAAGGGAGTGATCGTACACAGCGACCGCGGCAGTCAGTACTGCTCAACGGCTTATCAGGGTCTAATCCGCGCTCATCAGCTGCGATGCAGTATGAGCGCGAAAGGCAACTGCTACGACAATGCGTGTGCGGAGAGCTTCTTCCACAGCCTGAAGGTCGAATGCATCCATGGCGAGCGCTTCATGAGCCGCGCCCAGATGCGTGAAGCCCGATAACGCCGTTGGTTTTACCACTATCGAACTCAAATCCAACCACCTGGGTACCGCCCGCGATGGTCACATCGACTGCGTGGCCCGCGCCGTTCACGCAGGCCGCACCATGCAGGTCTGGGGCGCCGAAGTGACGCACCGCGAATCAGGCAAGACCATCGCGCTGTTTCGCTGCACGCAGATGATCCTCTATCCCTGACCTCAATCAGCCGCTGGTGACCACCGTGAACTTGCGGCTGAACTCAAATACCTCACAGGTCCCGGTGTGACCCGCCGGGATCGACACCGCGTCGCCCGCAACCATTTCCACCCGATCCCCGGTATCCAGAGTAATTGCCAGCCGCCATCTGCGGCTACGGTGCCGACATCACCTCGCAGTTACTGGAGCAGACGCAACAGGCACACAGTACGCCAACCGAGCAGATTCGCTGGTTTTGCCAGGAAATGAGCCGCCTGGTGGCCCAACGTGGCACCTACCTGACCGTCTACCTGCGTGAAGTCACCAGCCTGGCCGAGCAAGACCGCAAGGCGATTTCCCGCATCCGCGCAGAGATCGACGACAAGCTCACCCAGATCGTCGAGCGCGGCGTACAAAGCGGAGAGTTCCACTGCGAAGACGTGGTGTCAGCCACCCGCGCAATGACCGGCATGATCTCGATCAGCTTCCAGTGGTATCGCAAGGAGCTGATGAGTGAGGAGCAGTTCGTCGAGCGCATGACCGCGCTGGCGATGAAGCTGTTGAAGTAACAAGACTCTCAGGCATGCATAGCAGGCTCCTGGATCCCTGCACCTCCAGAAGCTTGGCATTTTCTTGGTTCAAGATGATCTATCGGGGAGCATGCCCCACTGCTTGAAGGAGACTCCCCTGCTGCGGATGCAGCTAGGGGAGCAAAAGCGATCAGATCTACAGTCCGCTACCCACGTCTCGGATCCAGCTGGGAATATGCAGATCGCCAGACGTCGCGGCACCAACCTACTATGGCCCGCGCTTAACGCTGCGGGAACTCTGCAGCAATTCCCTGAACGTAATAGTCCATCGAAGCCAGATCCGTTTTGTTGGCACTCACACCAGCCGGCACTCTGATCTCTCCTTTCTGATCCAATACTGGCCCGTCGAACGGATGGAAGGAGCCGTCTTTGATAGACGCGATGATTTCCTGCGCTTCATTTTGATAGGCCTCGGGAACAATGCTGCTCATCGGCATCTTAAGTGCGTCATCCGCAAGACCTCCCCAGTAGTCATCAGAGACCCACTCTCCATCCAATACGGCTTGAGCTGTATGAACATAGAAAGGTTCCCAGTTGTACTCAATGGAGGTGATTACCGAGTCAGGGCCGAAACGTCCCATGTCGGAAGCATATCCGACAGAGTACACTCCTCTCCGTTGAGCGGCTTGAATGGGCGCAGGGCTTGCGGTGTGCTGGAAGATAACGTCGGCACCCTGGTCAATCAGCACGTTCGCAGCGTCAGACTCTTTGCCTGGATCGAACCAAGTGCTGATCCATACGACCTTCACTACCGCACCCGGGTTGTACTTATTCAAAGCAAGCTGAATTGCATTGATGTCTCGAATCACCTCAGGGATAGGAAAGGAGGCAACGTAGCCAACAATATTACTCTTTGTCATCTTCGCAGCGAGGTATCCAGCGACATAGCGCCCCTCGTACGAGCCAGAGAGGTATGTCCCGAGATTGTCACTGCGTTTATAGCCGGTGGCATGCTCAAAGGTCACGTCGGGGAACTGTCGAGAAACACTGGCCATTGAGTTCATGTATCCGAAGGAGGTACCGAAGATCAGGTCGTATCCCCCCTGCGCCATGTTTCGGACAACACGTTCAGAATCTGCCCCATCTGCAACGTTTTCGACGTACATCGTCTTAACCTTGTCACCCAGAGCCTGCTCAAGTCCCTTTCGCCCCTGATCGTGCTGATATGTCCAGCCATGGTCTCCAACGGGCCCTGTGTAGACAAAGCCAACTTTAAGTGGGTCGGCAGCGCTAACACTCATCGCTGCCGTCAGGCCTAACCCGCCGAACACACTGAAAAACACCCGCTTGAACTCGACCGCGCGCATACGTCTGCTACTCCTGATTAAATATCGGCTCTGAACACTGAAGGACTGACCGATCGCATAAACAGTCCAGCCCAAGTAGGCAATCAGGAGCGGCTCAGACCTCTCACAGCCAACAGCACCTAGCGCTCACAAACTTGTTGAATGACTGGTCGCGCTGATGTTGCAAAAAGGTGCAAGGTACTTCACACAGCACGCTGTTTGTATCGCCAGATAGGATCTGTACGAGCCAAAAGCCGGAGCGATCCGAGACCATCTCCTGATTTCCGAGCCCAGTGTTACGCACTCAATCGGCTTAGGAATAGCATCAAATATCGCCAAGCCTGATGCCTTTTTGGCAGCGCTACCCAAGAGCACCGAACTGCCTGACTTCGTCGCGTTCGCGACTCAGTATCTCGTCAGTCAAAATTCTCGCAAACGCATCAACCGCCGCCGCCAGATAGCGGCCGCTGTGCATATACAACCCCAGGTCACAGACGATGCCCCCATTATCCGAGAGCGGCAGCATCTCCAATTCACCCTTTGCTATTTGAGTCTCGATACCAAAACCCGTTTGAAACGCTATCCCCAGTCCGCGCAAGACCATTTGCTTAGCGAGTTCCAGTGAGCCAGACTCCAACCGAGCCTTCCCCGAAAAACTCCCGGCATTGAGCAGCGGCGCGAGGCGCTGCCTGGTCGAGATTTCCGGTTTACTCAGAATCAGGTCGTGTTCTGCGCACGCCCCAAAACTCACCTGAGCCCTACCCGCCAGCGGATGCTCTGGTGGCACTATCGCAGCCAAGCGAAAGTGACCGAGCGCCAACTGTCTGAGTTGTTCATGCTTTGGCAGCGCAAACGCCAACCCCAGATCGGCACGACCAGAGACGACTGCGTGCGGAATATCCTGAGATCCCGATATCGACACCCCTATTGAAACCCGAGGATATAAGTCGCGCATTTTCGCCAACACCGTGGGCAAGAAGTCCACCGCTAGAGTTTCTGCTGCGATTAACTCGACATGGCCGCTGCGCACCCCCTCCATCGCCTCAAGCTCGGAGCGCAAGCGCGTCACATCGTGAAGCACAACACCTATGTGGCGCGCAAACAACTCGCCAGCAGGGGTCAGCTTCAGCCCGGATGGCAGACGATCAAACAACGGAGCGCCAACATCCTCCTCCAGCTTTAGGATCTGGCGGTTTACCGCTGACGACGCGACACTCAAGCGCCTTGCCGCCTCTCGGATTGAGCCGCAGTTATGCACCATGTCGAAATAGGTAACTGACACTGAGTGAAACCGTAACCGCCTGACCATTCACACGTCCCTCACGCCCATCGTTTCCGGCTCACACCCTGCACCACCTCGATACAGAAACCGGCCGCACGCACCTAGATGGCGCACAAAACCAGTCCATGACAGCAATGCAATCGGCCCTAGCAAACCCGCTCCCTCTTTAAAGGGAGAGAGATGCGCAGCGGTGCCCCTACCGAGACATAAGCATTGGCACGCTTAATGCTTTTCAGACTATCAATCTGGTATACCAGATGCAATTTCTAGATAACCAATGGTAATAGCGAGGATCGAAATGTCCGCTCAATGGAAGCCCCTGATCGAGCATCAGGGCTATCTGCGCCACTTTTGGCACCCAGTGTGTACCCTCAGCGAGTTCGAACGAGCCAACGCCTCCGGTCACGGCCCGATGTCGGTAAAGTTGCTGGGAGAGCAGTTGGTATTGGCCCGCCTGGATGGACAGATGGTCGCCGCGGATGATCGCTGTGTGCATCGGTCTGCGCGCCTGTCGCTCGGCAGCGTATGCAAGCATGAGGGCAAAGACACGCTGCAATGCCCGTATCACGGCTGGCGTTATGACGAAACCGGCGAAGTAAAGCTAATTCCGGCCTGCCCCGACCGTCCGATTCCCGCCCGAGCCAAGATCTCGAAGTACGACTGTGAAGTGCGCTACGGCATTGTCTGGGTGCGCCTGGACAGTTCGTTTAACTGCACGGAAATTCCATACCTTGGGGACTGGGATACCCCAGGCATGAAGGTGATCGTCGCAGACTCTTACCTATGGGAAACGTCTGCCGAGCGGCGCTGGGAAAACTTCACCGACTTTTCCCATTTTGCCTTCGTGCACCCGGGCACCCTGTACGACCCCTTCTTTGCGACTCACCCTACTGTCAACGTTGATCGCACCAACGGCGAACTACGTTTTCAGTTGGCGCCACCGCGAGAGATGTACAAAAACTTGCCGGAAGAGGCCCCGATGGGTGACTTCACCTATCGCTGCTCGATGCCCTACACGGTGAACCTGGAAATCAAGCTGTGGAAAGACGACTCCAAGTTCATCCTCTGGACTACGGCCAGCCCGGTAGACGAAAAGACCTGTCGTAACTTCATGGTCATCGTACGCACTGAAGACAACCAGCCTGACCACGTCCATCTGGCCTTCCAGAAGCTCGTCCTTGAAGAAGACCGCCCCGTTATTCAGTCCCAGTGGCCGATCGAACTGGATAGCAGCGAACTCTCTGTCAGCACCGACAAAATTTCAATCCAGTACCGCAAGTGGCACCGGGAGCTTTCTCAAGCGGCCTTGGGCGGTTACGAAGAGTTCAAAGCATCCCTCCTCACTGAAGTAATCGAAGAGCGCTAGCAGCACATCATGGGGCTAGGGCCCTTACAGCAAAAAATTCGGAAAGGAGCAGTAGATGAAGAAGATGTTTAAACTGGGCTGTGCCGGTCTCGGCATTCAGGCGTCCTCAAAAGAGAACCCTGTATCCCTTACTGAGTTGCCGATTCTTGAGCAGTTCAAGCTGGTCAAAGAAGCAGAGGTGTTTGACTTCATTGACCGCATTCCAAATGACCATCAAGAGCTTGATGAGTACATCAAAGGCAGTCAGCTTTACAACCTGCCGGTGCTATCGGGCAGTGGCCTGTACACCCTCGGTCTAGATGATCACCTGATCAACCAGAACATCGACCTCACTGCCGAGGTAGGCGGCCGCTACCACAACTTTATGATCTGGGCGAAACACAAGGATCGCCACTACGTGACCAACGAAGAAGTTGCGGAGTGCTACCTCAAAGCCTATGAGCATGCCGAGAAAGCAGGCGTGATCATTACTTTCGAGAATCACGTTGACATGTGGTCGGAAGACTATCGCCGCGTCGCACAGGTCGCAGATCTAGTTGAATCCCGGGGCGTAAAATTCAACGTAGCAATCGATTACAGCCATTGCATTTTCAAGATCGAGAATGAGGTGGAACACGCCGTGTCGCAAATGCGCGGAGATAACGAAGCCATTGCCAAACTCGACCCAGTCAATGTCGACAGCTACGCGGATGACTGGCTGAACCGCAATCTAGTGCACTGGGCCCAAATGCGCCCTGCAGCCCCTAACGGCCCTCTAAATTGGTGGGGATTCGAAACTGGCCCATGGGATGCGAAAGGTATCGACCGCCCAGGCCGCTCCATTCAGTACCCATTCCGCCGCCCTGCCGAAGGCGAATGGCACACCGACATGTGGCATGCACACAAACTCGCCTGCACTAAGGAAGTGACTCGCAAAGTTATCGACGCCTACCTGCAGAACGACGACACCAACATATCGCTGATGACCGTTGACAACATCAACCTCAACGCATACGGACTGGGCTGGAAGTACAACATGTTTGCCGACAGCTGCGCATATGCCAGCTATATCCGCGAACTGTACGCAGAGCGCGCTGCAGTCCACGAGGCCCGACGCAGCATGTCGACGGCCGAATTCATAAATCAGTACCGCGGGTAATACCTTTCAGAGCCCGGCGCAACGGTCGCAGCGCCGGGCTATCAATAGGCATGAACATGCATAAAGAAAACAGCTTCCTATTAAATGACTGGCATCCCATTGCGGCAGTTGCAGAAACCGTCGTGGGCAAACAGTACAGCACCCGTGTGTTGGGCAAAGAAATCCGTTACACCCTCACGAACGATCACCTGATCGCGCGAACGGAAGATAGTGACCTGCCACTGCTATTGACCAAGATAACGTACGGCTTGCTTTGGGTATCACTATCTGAGAATCCGCGTGATGTCCCAGATATCCCTGAGTTCAAGGAACACGACCGAAGGGTGATCAGCGCAGGTGCAATTCGTATCGCGACCTCCGGACTACGGGTAGTAGAAAACTTCCTAGACATGGCGCACTTCCCCTTCGTTCATACGGACATTCTTGGCGCTGAGCCTCTGACCGAAGTTACAGCCTACGATGTCGAGATCCACGAAGAGGTAGATGAAGTACATGCAGTGAACTGTCGGTTTACCCAGCCGAAGGGATCAGCTGCTGCCAGCGAACCTGTGGACATGCAATACGTGTACAGAATCGCTCGTCCTTTCATCGCCATCCTCTACAAAACCTGTGTAGTAGACCCAAACCGGCTGGACGTCCTTGGCCTGTTCATTCAACCCGTGGATGAAGAAAGCTGCATCGCACATACGATCATGTGCTACCTGGACGACGTTAACACTGACAAGCAACTCAGAGACTTCCAGCAGCGGATATTCGGGCAGGACCTGATGATCTTGCTCAACCAGGTTCCAAAAGGCCTCCCCCTTGATCCGAAGTACGAAACACCGGTCCGTGCGGATGCTCTTTCGAGCGCCTACCGCCGCTGGATCAAGGCGCGCAACGTAACGTTTGGAACAGCCCGCTGAAGCCCCACAGGAGTCTGAATATGGATTTTTTTAACCAAGGCTGGCAGGCCGTCGCCTGTTCCGAAGACCTTCCATTGCGCCATGTTTACCAAGCCCAACTGCTCGGGCAAGAACTAGCCCTTTGGCGTGACGACAGCGGAGCGGTAAATGCCTGGGAAAACCGATGCCCACACCGCGGCTTACGCTTGAGTTTGGGTGTAAATACTGGAGACCAACTCAAGTGCCAGTATCACGGCTGGAAATACGAGACGGGTTCTGGACGCTGTCTGTTTGTTCCTGCCCATCGCAACGCCACACCAAGCACAGCCTGCGTCCGCCAATATCCATGTGTGGAAATTGACGGCCTGGTGTTCGTCAAGCTTGATAAGAGCGATGAGGCCCAGACCTCAAATGACTATCAGCCACCGACGCGGCTTCCCTCGACCAATCTGCGTAGCACTCCTGCGGCAATGGCTGCGGATGTCGCCGTAAGAACGATAATGCAAGCCCGGCAGTCATTGGCTCCCGTCATCGCAGCTCAACCAGACTCTGTTGAGATACAAGCCAACGGCTTGATACTCGATCTGGGCGGAACAGAAACGCCAGACAAACTGCGCCTTTTCGTCCAGCCTGAATCGGCAACAACCTCTGTTGTACACGCCCGACTGTACACAGCAACACAAACGTCCTTCGCCCGCAAAGTCGCATTTATCCACGTAATGGAGGAACTGCTGAGTCTGGCCGAGCAATGTACCGGCCTCAGCCAAAACGCAAAGATAATCGCGACGGATACAGGCCACTCGTCAGCCCAGCCCCAGCCAACCGAGAGCGATTCGCGCAAACCCTTTACCTGCACAGTGGTTGCCAGAGAGATCGAGACCCCAGACATAACCTCGTTCTGGTTAAAGCCAGATGACGACCGCGCGCTGATCATAGATCCCGGGATGCATGCCAGCGTAGTCACGCCCGCGGGATTCATCCGCCAATACTCAGTTGTCAACGCACCTGACGAAGACCGCGCATTGGTAATCGGTGTAAAGAATGAACCGGACTCGCGAGGCGGCTCACGTAGCATGCATCTCGACGCAGCGATAGGCACCAAGCTGCAGGTAACACTGCCAGCCAACCAGTTTCGTCTCAACTCTGACGGGCGCACCGCACTGCTGATCGCTGGAGGGGTCGGCGTGACGCCATTACTGAGCATGGCACTTCACCTGCAACAAGCGGGACGCCCCTACAAGTTTCACTACCTTGCTCGCAGCACAGAGCACTTGGCATTTGCCGAGCGGCTCAGAAACGGCGACATAAGCTACGTCCCTCATCTCGGTCTTAGCGTGGACGATACTCGGCAGACCCTCTACCACCTACTGCAGGACACGGACCCGGCCACACACGACATTTACGTCTGCGGCCCCCAACCAATGATCGACCTCGTCATCTCGCTCGCAAATGAAGCGGGCTTCCCTGTCGAGCAAATCAACTTTTAGTACTTTGGCCTTGCAACCAACAGCAGCAAGCCATCCGTCACCTCTGGTGTTTACCAAGTGATCATCAAGTCCACAGGCAAGCGCTTCTCCGTCGAAGCCGGAAAACCGCTGCTGCAAGCGTGCTTGGAAAACGGAGTCAATATCGACTACTCATGCGAGCAAGGCGTATGCGGTGCCTGCATAACCAAAGTCGATGACGGTGAGCTTGTACATTCCGACGTTTATCTTTCCTCGAAGGAAAAAGAAAGTGGGAAGCTGATTATGCCCTGCGTATCCGGCTGCACATCTAAAACGCTGACTCTAGACATCTAGCAGGAACACCATGCTCAAACTATACGACTACGAACTGTCAGGAAATTGCTTCAAAGTTAGATTGATGCTGTCAATCCTAGACCTAGAGTACGAGCCCCATTTAATCGAGTTCTATCCAGGGCGCGAACATAAAAGCCAGGAGTTTCTGCGTATCAACCCCCTGGGCCAGCTCCCGGTGCTGCAGGACGGCGACAAACTGCTGCGTGACTCGCAGGCAATTCTTGTTTATCTGGCGTCCAACTTCGACTCAAGCCGCAAATGGTATCCGCTGGATACCGTAGAGGTGCTTGGAGAGGTGCAAGCATGGCTTGCATTCACAGACTCTCTCACCAGCTCACTCTCTGCAGCTCGGCTACATGAACTGTTCATGTATGAAATTGACGCCGACAAGTGCCGCGCCCAAGCTCACTCGCTACTGACAGTGATGGACCAACATCTGTGGATCAATCGACAAAGAAACCATAAATTCCTCTGTCCTCTTGAGCATGCGACGGTCGCGGACATCGCATGCTTCCCGTACATAGCACTCGCGGATGAAGCCGGAGTGTCACTACAAAATTATCCATCCATTCGGATTTGGCTTGACGAAGTTAAGCGCATCCCTGGATTTACCGTCATGTCCGGCATATTCCCGACAGATCAGCAATAAAGTCACGAACAGATGCAAGCATACTCAAATAAAGCCTATCGCTGACACCCCAAATAACACCCAACCAATATCCTGCCAGGCACATGCGTGAACATATTTAATAGGAGATTCGAACATGATCATATATACCCCACCTGCGGTAGCCAAAGACATCCCGGTCATTGATCTTCGCGATAGTTTTTCTCACGACATTGAAAAACGAAAATCCGTAGCGTGGGAAATCCACAAAGCGGCACGCCAGACCGGCTTTTTCTATATAAAAAATCACGGTATTCCCGTAGAAGTACAACAAGCCCAGTTCGATGTAGCCAAGGAGTACTTTGATTCCCCCCTTGAGGAAAAAATGCTGATCAACTCAAAAAAATCAGCATGCTTGCGCGGATACGAGCCGATCGCAGCGCAAACACTCGACGAAGGGTCCCCACCTGACCTGAAAGAAGGCTTCTTGCTGGGACGAGATCTGAACGAATCACATCCTCATGTCATTCGTAAGACACCCTATCACGGCCCAAACCAATGGCCCGAAAACAACCCAAGATTCCGTCAGCAAACCGAAGACTACATGCGTCACATGGAATTGCTCGGCCGCAAGATCGTGAGACTGCTGGCGCTCTCACTGCAACTGCCGGAGGATTTTTTTGACGAAGGTCTGAAGGAGCCAATGATCATCAGCCGCATGCTCCACTATCCATGTCAGCCAGAGACTGCCCGCGAGAACCAACTGGGTGCAGGTGCTCACACAGACTGGGGGTTGATCACACTGCTGCTGCAAGATGAAGT
>Ga0070754_10003940_pt1 | contig 10326 bp, 7 predicted proteins | sample VirMetDEL_Sep_01_FD_75181 | JGI IMG/M metagenome (GOLD analysis project Ga0070754, IMG submission 75181) | Aqueous microbial communities from the Delaware River and Bay under freshwater to marine salinity gradient to study organic matter... | ecosystem: Environmental > Aquatic > Marine > Coastal... | reverse complement strand
CGCGGTCGCCCGGCAGACACCGAGCGCGCCAATGCCGTATCCATGCTAGTGCGGCTTTCGATACCTGCTGGCACTGAGCATGCCGAGGTCGTCCGGCAGCGCGGCATCGCGCCGGAGCCCACCTACGGAGGCCAATTGCAGGATATGGCGATTCCCGGCGTGGTGCCCGAAGGCAAGGTCCGGCTCAGCTACGACACCCGGACCGAGCGATTCAGCGACGGCTTCGAGGTGGAGCTGCGCGAGCCGAAGCTGACGATCACCGAGCTCGGCTATGGCCCGATGCATCCGCAGACGCAATTTTCCGTCCGCGTGGCGCCGGCGATGATCGGCCTCGGGCTGCTGGAAGCGATTCCCGAATCTGCTTTGCTGGCCAATGCCGACCCGGACGACAGCAATGACGACGGTATTTCGGGTCGCCCCAACAGGGTCTTCGACCAGACCACGCGCGAGACGGCGATGGGTCGCTTCGGCTGGAAAGCCGGGCAGCCAAACCTTAACCAGCAGAATGCCGATGCGTTCTTCAATGACATGGGCCTCACTACCCGCTTGCTCACGGGCAGTAGCTGCACCGCCCGGCAGCAGGCATGCCGGGCGATGCCCGATGGCGGTGAGCTTGAAGTCAGCGACAACATTCTCGCCCAGGTATTGTTCTACACCCGCAACCTGGGCGTACCGGCGCGTCGCGATGTTGACGCACCCCAGGTACTCGCAGGCAAGACACTGTTCCACCGCGCCGGCTGCCAGAGCTGCCATGTTCCAACATTCACCACTGGCGATGCCGCCGAGCCGGAATTGGCCAATCAGCTCATCCGGCCTTATACCGATCTGCTGCTGCATGACATGGGTGAAGGGCTTGCCGATGGCCGCCCGGAATTCGAGGCCAGCGGCAGTGAGTGGCGCACGCCACCGCTATGGGGCATTGGCATGACCGAAACGGTCAGCGATCACACCCAGTTTCTCCATGACGGACGTGCACGCAACCTGCTCGAAGCCATACTCTGGCATGGCGGCGAAGCGGAAAAAGCAAAGCAGACCGTGCTCGGCTTCGACAGCGATGAACGCAGCGCCTTGCTGACCTTTCTCGAATCACTCTAGTGCCGGACCAACCATCGGAGTCCTGCCTTGCCGAGGAGCAACATGTACCCCAACCGTTATTTTTCAGCACTCACGGCCACCGCCTTGGGTCTGCTGCTGAGCGCTTGCGCGCCATCCGATCCCTTTGCCGAGACGAGCAAGGCCCTGGCCGATGAGGTCCTGCTTCCGGCATATACCCAGTGGGCCGAAACCAACCGACGCATGGCCGCGAGCAGTATCGCCTTCTGCGCTGGCAACGAAGAGCTGGAGGATGCGCGCAAAGCCTTCCTGCAAGCCCAGTTCGCCTGGGCGGGCCTGCAGCCGCTGCTGATCGGCCCGATGGGCGAAGGTAACCGAGCCTGGCAAGTGCAGTTCTGGCCCGACAAAAAGAATCTGGTCGGTCGTCAGGTCACCGCCCTGTTGAAGAACAAACCCGAGCTGACTCAGGCCGATCTGGAAGATGGCAGTGTCGTGTTGCAGGGCTTGTCGGCGTATGAATATGTGCTCTATGACAAGGCAGTCGACCTGGACGCCAGCGATACCAAGGCACGCTACTGCCGGTTGCTGGAAGCAATTGGCGAACACCAGCAGAAGCTTGCCGCCGATATGCTGCAGGAGTGGGAGGCCGAAGACGGCATGGTTGCGCAACTCAGCGAGTTTCCCAACGAGCGCTACGCCGAATCGCAGGAGGCGATCGCCGACCTGTTGCGCGTACAGGTCACCGCGCTGGATGGTTTGAAAAAGAAACTCGGCGCCCCGCTGGGCCGTCAGAGCAAAGGTTTCCCCAGCCCTTCCAGGCCGAAGCCTGGCGCAGTGACGCAACGCTCGGCAGCATTGATGCCGCCCTCGCTGGCGCCCAACGTCTATGGCAGGGCAGCGACGACAACGGTCTCAAGCAGTTGGTCCCCGCCGATCAGGCCGACCTGATCAAACGCATCGACGTTGCCTACGCGACAACCCGCAAGCACTTGGCAGACATCATGCTGCCGTTCAGCGAACTGATCGCCGATGAAGCCGGTCGCGAGCGCCTGGATGCGCTGTATCAGGAAATCGACGTGCTGCACCGCCTGCATCAGACCGAACTGGCCCGGGCACTCGGTGTACAGATCGGCTTCAACGCCCACGACGGAGACTGATCATGAAACGCCGTGCTTTTATCGGCCTGGGCAGTGCCCTGGCTGCAGCCTCCGCAGTCGGCGGCTGGACGCTCACACGACACACCGAGCAACCGCTGCTGCTCTCCGCGCGCGACGATGCCGATGGCCGTCACTACGCGGTCGGCTACCGGCTCGATGGCAGCCGTGTGTTCGCGACGCCGGTCAGCGAGCGCTGCCATGATGTCTATGCCCATCCACATTTGCCCCTGGCGGTGTTCGTCGGACGTCGACCGAGCCGCGAGAGCTATCTGATCGACAGCCGTGACGGCACCTTGCTGCAAGTGCTCGCCTCACCACCGGATCGTCACTTCTACGGCCATGGCGTATTCCACGCCAGCGGCGACTGGTTCTATACCACCGAAAACGACACGGCCGATGCCGGTCGTGGCGTGCTCGGTATCTACCGTGTAGAGGAACGCCGGCTGGTTCGCAGCGGCGAGCATTCGACCCACGGCATAGGGCCGCATCAGCTGCTGTGGATGCCCGATGGCGAGACGCTGGTGATTGCCAACGGCGGTATCCGCACCGAAGCCGACAGCCGCGAGATGATGAACCTCGACGCCATGGAGCCAAGCCTGGTGCTGCTGCATCGCGACGGCACGCTGATCAGCAAGGAACAGCTGCCCGAGCAGATGAACAGTGTGCGTCACCTCGCGGTTGCTGCGGACGGCACTGTGGTTTCCGGGCAGCAGTACGAAGGCGATCCCATGGATCAGGTGCCGCTACTGGCGATCAAGCGCCCGGGCGAAGCCTTCCAGACGTTCCCATTGGGTGAAGTGCAACGCCGGACGATGAACCAGTACACCGCCAGCCTGGCGATCAACGACCGCCTGCGCCTGCTGGCCGTGACAGCGCCTCGGGGCAACAAGGTATTCATCTGGGATTTGGACAGCGCAGCCCTGCGCGAGGAAATCCATCTGCCGGATTGCGCCGGTGTAGCAGCAGTCGAGCAAGGCTTCGTGGTGAGCTCCGGCCAGGGGCGCTGCAGGCTGGTTGACTGCAGCGGTGAGCGCTTCGTCAGCACCGCTCTGCTACTGCCGGCAGGGCTCTGGGACAACCATTTGCGCCTGGTCTGAAAGACCTCAAGTATCGAGGCGGCGTGCCGAGAAACAGAACGACCGAGCAGTCATTCACGTGACCGCTCGCTTCGTTCTTGCCAATAGCGCAAACGCACCCCACCCGATCGAGAACGCTCTGATGTTTCTAAAGAAATCCCTACGGGCTCAGTTATTGGGACTGATCGGCGCCAGCCTGCTGGTAATGCTTCTGATCGCCCTCACCAGCTTCTCCTTTTTATCCGACGGTGTCTCCGCGTACCAGAGGCTGCTGAAAGGCCCGATCGAAGCGTCTCGATTGATCGATGAAGCCAACCTGGAATTCAAGATACAGGTGCAGGAATGGAAGAACGTTCTACTGCGTGGCAAATCGCCTGAAGCCCTGAGCAAGTACTGGCAGAGTTTCGAGAATCAGGAGCGAAAGGTTCAAGATAGGCTCACCACGCTCGTGCAGCTGAGCAGCCACAAGCCGGACCTTTTGAATCAAATCGAGGGGCTGCTTGCGGAACATCGCAGTCTGGGCACGGCCTATCGATCAGGCCGTGATGCCTATATCGCCGCGGGTAACGATCCGGTGGCAGGCGACAAGGCCGTTCAGGGAATCGACCGTGCCACCAGCGAACAACTCAGCGCATTGGTCGAACAGCTGCGCAACTCTTCTCTGCGCAGCTCCGACGAAATCAGCCATGCCGCGGACCAGGCCATTATCACCGGATCGCTGATCATGCTCGCCGCTGGCGCGCTGGTTGCTTTGCTCAGCCTTTGGCTGGTCAATCGCAATGTGATCGACCCTATCCGCCATTTGATCGACCATATCGCCAAGCTAAGCCAGGGCAATTTCAGCGAGCGCGTCGATACGGGCCGTGCCGACGAACTGGGACGTTTGGCTGTGGCCGCTAACGTATTGCGCGACTTCCTCGCCGATACCTTCGCCCGCCTGCAACGCAGCACCTCGGATCTGGACAATGCCAGTGGCGAACTGAACGCCATCGCGGCGCTGATGGGCCAAGGCACTCGTGAACAATTTTCGCGTACCGATCAGGTCGCAACCGCCATGCAGGAAATGTCCGCAACGTCTCAGGAAGTGGCCCGCCATGCGGCCGAAGCAGCACGCGCTGCAGATACAGCCGATCACTCGGCGCAGCAGGGCGAAAGCATGATGCGTTCGACCATTCAGACGATCACTCACATGCGCGGCGAAATCAGCAACACCGCTGAGGTCATACGCCGTCTGGAAGCCGACAGCGGTCGCATCGGCAAGGTACTGGAAGTCATTCGTGGCATCGCCGACCAGACCAACTTGCTGGCATTGAACGCAGCCATCGAAGCAGCCCGCGCCGGTGATGCCGGTCGCGGCTTTGCTGTCGTTGCCGACGAGGTGCGCACATTGGCCAGGCGCACCGCCGATTCCACCGCAGAAATTCATCAGATTATCGATACCGTACAGACCGGCGCCGTGGATGCGGTGCGTGCAATCGAAAGCGGCCAAAGCCGCAGTGACGAGGGCGTCGAGCAGGTCACGGAAGCAGGCAGCATGCTTCAGCGCATCACCCTGGAAGTCGAAGCGATTCGCAGTATGAACCGGCAAATCGCCACCGCGGCCGAAGAGCAGACGTCAGTGGTGGAAGATATTTCGCGCAACCTAACCGAAATTACCGCCATCGCCACCACCAACCAGGACAATGTCGAGCGCACCGAAAAAGCCAGTCAGAACCTGCACGGCCTATCTGCCCAACTCAGCGAAGTGACCCAGCGCCTCGCAGGCTGACGCAACCCTGTCAACGCAATGAGCCCTCCACAGCACAGAGGGCCGTTGCAAGCAAAGCGCCGACAGGCCTTGCCGCGTCCTATCTCGCTGATCCCGTCCTGCCAAGCACATTGGATGCATGTCCCTTTACTTGCGTCTGGTTCGCGGCTAATTTCGCTGTCTCAGGCCATCTGGCCGAATAGTTACAAGCCGAGGCCGCCGCAAGGCCGGCAATTGGTCGTTGGTCATGCATCCAGAACGGCTGCCTCGTTTCATGGCAGTAGTCAGCCGGCTCATCTCTCCAAGGAATACGGAAAATGTTGCGCCGCATGCTGCTCATGCTGGGCGCGGTGATCGTCGTTGTATTGATCCTCGCCGCCCTTAAATTCAACGCCATCTATTCACAGATTCAACAGTTCAAGGCGCCGAAGCCGCCGATCAACGTCGAGGTTGCCGAATCGCGCCGACAGCCATGGCAGAACCGGCTCCCGGCGATCGGCACGCTCAGGGCTTCACAGGGCATCGATCTTTCCGTGGAGATCGCCGGGACCGTCAGCGATGTGCAGTTCCGCTCAGGCGAGAAAGTGAGCAAAGGCCAGCCGATCGTTCTGCTCGACAGCGAAATCGAACAGGCAAGCCTGGCAGCGGCTCAAGCCGATCTTCACCTGGCCAAGGTGGAATTCGAACGGGCACGCAGCTTGGTCGATAGCCAGGCCATCTCGCGCAGCGAGTTCGATCGGCTTAATGCCGAGTCGCAGAAAGCGGCAGCCACGGTTGCGCAGCTGAAGGCCAGCCTGGCGAAGAAACGCATCCTCGCGCCGTTCTCCGGGACCATTGGGATCCGTCAGGTAGACGTCGGTGACTTCGTCGCCGCCGGTACGCCCATCGCCACACTGCAGGACCTGTCAACCTTGTTCGTCGATTTTTACCTGGCCGAGCAGCAGGTTCCGTTGCTTGCCATCGGACAGCCTGTGCTCCTTCAGGTGGCTGCGTTCCCCGGTGAGGCTTTCGAAGGCACAATCATCGCGCTGAACCCCAAGGTGGAAACCACCACCCGCAACGTCCGGGTCCGCGCGGAGCTGGCCAACCCCGACGAGCGCCTGCTCCCCGGCATGTTCGCCGACCTGCAGGTTCTACTGTCCGATGAACAGCCCCAGATCGTCGTGCCGGAGACCGCAATCACCTACACCCTGTATGGCAACTCGGTGCTGGTGGTGAAGGAAGGTCAGGCGCCTGAACCCGAGGAAGGCGTCGAGGCCGCCGAGCGCAGCGAACCCTATCTGATCGTGGAGCGGCGTTTCGTCAAGAGCGGTGAACGTCGTGACGGTCGCGCCATAATTCTCGAAGGGCTCGCGGATGGCGAACGGGTGGTGATTGCCGGCCAGCTCAAACTGGACACCGGTGCTCACGTTGCCATCGCCGAAAAACGCACGCTCGAGCTCGAGCCGAACAGCGGGTCCGATGCCCGCTGAGGCGTCGACTACAGGGACATAGATCGTCATGGCTTTTACCGATCCATTCATTCGCCGTCCGGTGCTGGCCAGCGTGATCAGCCTGTTGATCGTGCTGCTCGGCTTCCAGGCGTTCAACAGCCTGGTGATCCGCCAGTATCCACAAATGGAAAGCGCGCTGATCACGGTGACGACCGCCTATCCGGGCGCGAACGCGGAAACCATCCAGGGCTATATCACCCAGCCACTGCAGCAGAGTCTGGCCAGTGCCGAAGGCGTGGATTACATGACCTCGGTGAGCCAGCAGAACCTTTCGGTCATCTCGGTTTACGCACGCATCGGCGCCGACACCGACCGGCTCTACACCGAGCTGTTGAGCCAGGCCAACTCGGTGAAGAATCAGCTGCCGCAAAACGCCGAAGACCCCGTGCTGAACAAGCAGGCCGCCGACTCCACAGCGCTCATGTACATCAGTTTTTATAGTGAGCAGCTGAGCAACCCACAGATCACCGATTACCTGTCGCGAGTCATCCAGCCGAAGCTGGCCACCCTGCCCGGCATGGCCGAGGCGGAAATTCTCGGTAATCAGGTCTTTGCCATGCGCCTGTGGCTCGACCCGGTGAAGCTCGCCGCCTACGGTCTGTCTGCAGCTGATGTGAACGAGGCGGTGCGTAAGTACAACTTTCTCTCAGCAGCTGGCGAGGTGAAGGGGCAGTACGTCGTCACCAGCATCAATGCCGACACCGAACTGAAAACTCCCGAGGCATTCGCGGCCATTCCCTTGAAGACCCAAGGCGACAGTCGCGTGCTGCTCGGGGATGTTGCGCGGGTCGAGATGGGTGCCGAAAGCTACAACGCCATCAGCTCCTTTGACGGTATCCCTTCGGTGTATATCGGCATCAAGGGCACCCCGAGCGCCAACCCACTGGATGTCATCAGTGAAGTGCGTGCGGTGATGCCGGAGATCGAATCGCAGCTTCCACCAAGCCTGAAAGTCACCATTGCCTACGACGCCACGCGCTTCATCCAGGCCTCGATCGACGAAGTGGTGAAAACCCTCGCCGAGGCGGTAGTGATCGTCATCATCGTGGTCTTCCTGTTCCTCGGCTCGCTGCGCTCGGTGTTGATTCCAGTAGTGACGATCCCGCTGTCGATGATCGGTGTGATGTTTTTCATGCAGACCATGGGTTATTCGATCAACCTGCTGACGCTCCTGGCCATGGTCCTGGCGATCGGTTTGGTGGTCGATGACGCAATCGTCGTGGTCGAGAATATTCACCGCCATATCGAGAAAGGTAAAACGCCTATCCAGGCGGCCATCGACGGCGCGCGCGAAATCGCCATGCCGGTCGTCACGATGACCATCACCCTGGCTGCGGTGTATGCACCTATCGGCTTTCTACAAGGCCTGACCGGTGCGCTTTTTCAGGAGTTCGCGCTGACCCTGGCCGGCGCCGTGCTGATTTCCGGTGTGGTGGCACTGACGCTGTCACCCATGATGTGCTCGCAACTGCTGCGCCATGAAGAAAACCCTTCGGGCCTGGCACATCGGTTGGACCTGCTGTTCGACCGGCTCAAGCTGCGCTACCAGAACGCCCTACACGGCACGCTGAACACCCGTCCGGTGGTGCTGGTGTTCGCAGTGATCGTGCTCGGGCTGATTCCGGTGCTGCTCAAGTTCACCGAAAGCGAGCTGGCACCTGAAGAGGATCAAGGCATCATCTTCATGATGGCCAGCGCGCCGCAAACGGCCAACCTCGACTACCTGAACGCTTACACCGATCAGTTCCTGGAAATCTTCCAGTCCTTTCCCGAGTACTACTCCTGGTTCCAGATCAATGGATTCAATGGCGTGCAGAGCGGCATTGGCGGCTTTCTCATGACGCCTTGGGATGAGCGCGAGCGTACCCAAATGGACGTGTTGCCGGAGGTCCAAGCCAAGCTCGACAAGATTCCCGGCGTGCAGGTGTTCGGCTTCAACCTGCCGTCATTACCCGGCACAGGCGAGGGCCTGCCGTTCCAGTTCGTGATCAACACCGCGAACGATTACGAGTCGCTACTGCAGGTGACCGAACGCATCAAGGAGAAAGCCGAGGCATCCGGCAAATTCGCTTTTCTCGATGTCGATCTGGCTTTCGACAAGCCCGAGATCGCCGTCGATATCGACCGCGAAAAGGCTGCGCAAATGGGCGTGACGATGGAAGACCTTGGCGTGACGCTAGCCACCCTGCTTGGCGAAAGCGAGATCAATCGTTTCACCATCGAAGGCCGCAGCTACAAGGTAATCGCCCAGGTCGAACAGGCCTACCGGGACAATCCAGGCTGGCTGAGCAACTATTACGTGAAGAACGAGCAGGGCGAGATGCTGCCATTGTCGACGCTGATTGAGGTCCATGACCGTGCCCGACCGACCCAGCTGAAGCAATTTCAACAGCTTAATGCGGCGACGATTCAGGGCTTCCCTATCGTCAGCATGGGCGAGGCCATCGACACGTTGCGCAGCATCGCTCAGGAAGAAGCGCCGCAGGGCTTCACCTTCGATTATGCCGGTGCGTCGCGCCAGTACATTCAGGAAGGCAGCGCGCTATACGCGACCTTTGCATTGGCTTTGGCCGTCATTTTCCTGGTCCTGGCGGCGCAATTCGAAAGTTTCCGCGATCCGCTGGTGATATTGGTCACGGTGCCGCTGTCCATCTGTGGCGCCTTGGTGCCGCTGTTTCTGGGTCTGTCGAGCATGAATATCTACACCCAGGTCGGGTTGGTGACACTGATCGGATTGATCAGCAAGCACGGCATCATGATCGTCGAATTTGCCAATCAGTTGCGTCGAGACCAGGGCATGAGTCGCCGAGAGGCGGTGGAAGAGGCGGCAGCGATTCGGCTGCGTCCCGTGCTGATGACCACTGCGGCGACGGTTTTCGGAATGGTGCCGTTGATTATTGCCAGTGGCGCTGGCGCCGTCAGCCGTTTCGATATTGGCCTGGTGATCGCCACAGGCATGTCCGTTGGCACGCTTTTTACGCTGTTTGTCCTGCCTGCGGTTTACAGCCTGATAGCGCGAAGCGACAAGCTTGCCGAGCAAGATATCTAGTCAACGGTCCATGGCCTTGTCCCGCATTCAGTTCCTGATACCGAGGTGCTGAGTCAGGCTGTATAGAAACAACAGCAGCTCCTTTTCGGGCTTCTGCTCGACGAGGCTCGTCCGAATATCGGACGGCAGCGGGCAATGGCCAAGGCCGTTATTACATTGAATGACCGCCGCATCGGGCTCACTCCATGCGGCGGCGCAAAGTGATGCCACGCCTAGGGCGCCGACTAGAAAGACTCCTCGTGCAATTTCAAGCTTCATTGCGCAAGCCCTTGTTTTTATGGGGATAGGAAATTCACCATAGTTCAGCTTTTTACAATGCGCCTGGTTAAATGACCAATGGACGATCCATAACGAAAAATGCCCGTATCTTTCGATACGGGCATTTTCTTTATCTGCCGTTCAGGCCCGGTTTTTCACCGGGCCTGACGAGCATTTTGGCGCCAGGTTGGCTGGGTTACATCATGCCGCCCATGCCACCCATACCACCCATGCCGCCCATGTCCGGCATGCCGCCGCCAGCAGCCTTGTCGTCAGCCACTTCGGCGATCATCGCTTCGGTGGTGATCATCAAGCTGGCGATGGAAGCCGCGGCCTGCAGAGCAGAACGAGTGACCTTGTCCGGATCGAGAATACCCATTTCGATCATGTCGCCGTACTCGCCGGTAGCGGCGTTATAGCCGTAGTTACCGGTGCCCTGCTTGACCTTGTCGACAACCACGCTCGGCTCGTCACCGGAGTTGGCAACGATCTG
>Ga0070754_10003933_pt1 | contig 10343 bp, 17 predicted proteins | sample VirMetDEL_Sep_01_FD_75181 | JGI IMG/M metagenome (GOLD analysis project Ga0070754, IMG submission 75181) | Aqueous microbial communities from the Delaware River and Bay under freshwater to marine salinity gradient to study organic matter... | ecosystem: Environmental > Aquatic > Marine >... | reverse complement strand
TCTTCATCTTCTATTAATTTAATTAAATCACTTATTTTATTCATAAGCTCTACTCGTTTTTGTTTTAGAAACTCATATCGCTTTTCGTTTCTGTTAGTACCAACCTCTTCTTTTATTGCATTGGTAACGACATCAAGTGTTGACATTGCATTTTCTTTTGCTACATTGTAAACTCCGCACAGCCAACCCTTTGTAAGGAACACATCAAGTTGATGGTCTTCAACCTCTTTGTAAAACATCCCGCCCCTTTTGGTATTGTATATTACCACACCATTGCTGTCAGTTTTGATTTTGACTCCCATTAAAAACTTGGAGTGTTCATTGTGTGTCTTTAGTGCAACCCCCTCATATGAATCAAGCGCCTCATACCAAACATCTTTTATTGTCTGTATCATTTTGCTGAATCTATTAGGTGTTGCAACTCCTCATCTCTACCGCTATTAATAATAGCTGAGATATTCCTATGACCGTGAACAATATTTGTATTGCTAACCTTGTAGCCTTTCTCCTCGAGAAACTCTTGTATCTCCTCAAGTCTTATATTGTTCTCTCTGCATAGGTAGTATAGCACAAATCTTGCGTCAGTATACTTACGCTTTCTTGTGTCTGTTAGTATGTCAAAGCCAAAAGCTTCGCTAACTATATCGAAATACTTGTTGAACTTATTTCGCTTCATCATTTGTTTTGAGTTTTCCTGAGTACATATCCCCAACTGTTTTAAAGTAATGCTTCATCTCTTCATAGCTGAACATGTCAACTCTAAGATGCTTAGTCAGCTCTCTATCTCTCTCAAAAACTTCTTTCATTCTTCCCATATTATTTGATTTTAAAAATAACCCCCTCCCTACTATGAAACAAACACTTCTACTACTTTAAATTTATAGGAGGGGGCATTTATAATTATGAACACATGCAAATGTAATAAAACTATATCACATATGCAATAAAATGTTCATAAATTTTCTATAATTTATTCCAAAACTGAATGGTTTCATTAAACCTTTTCTGTTCTGCTTGCTTCTTATAGGTAAACAAGTTCTTCACAAAGTCTTGACCAAACACGTTAATGTTAATCTCTACTTTGTTGTTGTTATCGTCCACGATTATGAACGAGTTCTCGTCCATGCTCCAAACCTTTGACTTAGAGATAGTTATGGACTTTTTATTTACTCTGTTCTTCACCTCATTCTTTCTATAGAAATTTGTGAGGTTGGTAATCGAAAGATTTCTCTTGAACTTTCTACGAAAAGCTGTCTGTAATTTTGCAACAGGCATCTCGTTGTTGTTCATTAAGAAACTCTTTTGCTCTTGTGAGAGTCTTCCTCTCGTTGTTTTTAATTTACTCATTGTATTATAATTTAATTGAATGTAATTTATCTTTGGCTTCTTCTAATGTGTCCCCAAGGTAGCCACCCTCAAGGTCATAAGGTAGGTAATATCCTTTCTTGAATTTACCCATATAATTTTCGTAGTCCTCCGTGAGTAGCATAATGTCATCTTCTCCTTCAGCGTATTCCCAATCAGGAATATCCCACTCAAGTTGCTCTACAATCTCTCCTTTCATTACGCTAATCTCAGCACCATACCCCTGCTCTTCTTCCCAGAAGTAATCGAAGTCTGGTATGTCCTTGACAAGCATATCGAATATCTCGTCGCTTGGAGGAGACCATGCTGTCTGAAAGCTATAACGTCCGCCTTCATACTCTCCCTCGTAAGCACCCCACTTCGTACCCCACTCTCGATTAGCCCATGTGTACCAATCGGCAGTTCCATACTTATCCATCAGAGTCATATACTCTTCATGAGATATCGTCTCATCTATTATCTGAGGGCTTGTAGTCCCTACTAAATCCTCAGGCATTGGCTTGTAATATCTACACAGCCCTACTTTGGCAATCTCTGCCAGCTTCTCGGCATACTTTTCTTCAACCGTGATTACATTATATACGTGGTTTGGCATATCTATTTAATTTAATTCATCTTCATCTTCAAACTCTGCCCATTCTAAACAGGCACTACATAGCTCTTCGCTTATGTTACTTGGCTCTGCGCCACAGCAATTACTAATCATCTTCTCTAATGTTTAACATGTCATATATCCATTGTGTTTCGAACCACAATATGTCGTTCAGCTCTGTTTCAGTGAGACCATCAGGGTACAGCTCATCTATTAAGTCATCGAACTGTTGCGCCTTTCTGTTCTATATAATTGTTTCCTTTGTTTCTACTGCTCCACTCCAAGCATCAAAGTCCACAAGTGTTTGAGTGGTTTTAATTGTTATCATATCTATTTAATTTATATTACAGGTATTACTTCTAATCCTTTGATAGTAGTGGCAATAGCACCACCATCGTTTCCTTCATCGTCTGACATTGGCACGAGCCAATACTTGTTGTCAATCTGTATGGCAACAGGCTTGTTGTACCACATTGAGTCCTCAGCCTCTTTGTCTGATACATACTGTACATTGGTAATTGTTTTGCCGACCAAAGCTTTCCTAACTTTGTCAGTCCAGTACTTCCTCACTGTTTCAGGTTTATAATCTTTCAATTCACTCATATCTATTTAATTTAAAAGTCATCATCTAATCTCTCTCCGTATCCGTCATGCTCTATCGTAGCATACCTATCCCTGCGATACGGATACTCTTTACTCTCATAACACTCCTCGCACCAATGTCCTGTACTGATGCCATAGAAGTCGTATCTCTCGTCAGCATCTTCACCACAACTTCTGCATGGTGTTACATATATGATGCTGTAATCCTCAGGGGCAAGCCCCTCGTAGTCATAGGCATCTTCTGCATCTGATAAGACGTAAAACTCTGCCCACGTTTCTCCTGTTTTTACATTTACTATTCTATACATAATCAACAATATTCATATACATAATCATCACACTCTAAACAGTACATGGCATCTGGGTAGTACGGGTCTTTCATCAGACCTGTGCTCTTACACTGAGGACACGGCTCGTTGATTGATTCCATGTCATCTTCCCAGTCCTCCCATCCATCAGCCCAGTGTGATGTCGAGCTGAATATCTCCTGTGTGTATGACTTGTGGTATAGTCCTGTATCCTCTATCGTATCATTGAAGTACAGCCACGCAACCATTGTCATTCCGTCTGACATGAGTATGTTTATCTGCTTGCGCTCATACCATGTCGGGTGTCCCTCGAGTCCGTCAATCTCCTTGAGCTTGCTCTGACTCACAAGGAACACATCTACATCTACGTTGTATCCCACACCCTTCTTACTCATCACATACGGCAACCCACTGATTACCAATGGGTATTTGTTCATCGTTTCCCCTGCACCTACATACGGTGAGCCCTGCAAGTAGTGGTGGTAGTTGCTGTATCCTTTCTTCAGTGTTCCGTACACAGCCACAGGCACAAGGTCAAGCACGTTTTTCTTGCTGAACATAACACCGTCACGCTCAATCCAATCATGCTCATTGTACAGCTCGTATGTCTGCTCTTTGAGATTAGCTGTAACGAACCTACAGTCGTTCATCTCAAGCACATCTGCCCACAGATGTCGTGGTATCTCTGATAGTAGCATAGCCATGTGCTCGGTGTCTGTCATGTTCTTGTCTCCGAGATTGTATATCGTTCCGTTTTGAAACAATATCTCATCTTCATTGATGTTGAAAGGGTGGCAGTTCTCAGGCGATATCTTACCCACAGTAGCATATCTGAAGTGAGCAATGAATGGTCGTGTCGTATGAAGCACATCGTACTCCTCGCTTTTGTAGTACTCTACGTTCCATTTGTCAAGCCACAGGACACCAAGTCCGTGAGGATTGATACTTGCCGATGCTACAAGCGTGTTGTGGTCAAGCATTTTGTTGTTGTCTTTGATAATAATAATACACATAATCTAATCTTCTCGTTCTAAATAATATTCAATTTTACCGTCATTCTCGTCATTGAGAATGTATCTACAAAAGTAATGCGATAAATCTTTTATTCCGTTTACTTTCTCTCTGTCTTGTTTGTACATACGCATGAGGATGTGGTCTACGTCATCAAGCAACTGGTCGTATGTACGACTTGTATTCACGCTGTGGCGCAAGAGCTTGTACATAAAATCATACCTGTGCTTTAGCTGTTTTACATTCGCAACTGCGCTTGGTAGTCGTATCTCAAGCACACTACCACCCTTGACATGGACGGGCGAGTACTTTGTGTTGTTATCATGCTTCATCTTTTTGTTCTGATACACATAGCTTCTGCGTAGTCTGTATCTGTACATAGCGTACATGATAGCCATGTTACCTCGTATTCTGTCAAGCACGTCATAGGCAGACATACCATTGACTGATATGTTGATATGCCCTCCACATTTTTTATTGTATGGAGAGTTGATTACCTCGTGTGCTTCATCAATCATGTCGAATACACGCTTTCTTGCGTTACTTCTTGGACTGCCAAGTGGTAGTATGTGTGTAATGGCTTCAACACCACACGAGCTGTCTGTTTCGTAGCCCTTGAATATATCATGAGCACCCACGTAATCTCCTCTATCATCTTGAATACCTCCGTCTACTTTGAACACCGTTTTCTCTACCTCAAAGCCGATTGAGAATGGCACTGAGTCATCTCTCCATTGTGGATTTAGGTTTTCAGGTGATGGCGAGTTTGAGTACGAGCATATATGCTCATCATCTGTACTTTCCACATTGTCAGGGTCCCAATAGTAGCACTCGTTATTCTCGCACCAATGAGCCTCATCTTCCTCAACGTACTCCTCAATGTCCTGGCAGTACACACAATAGTCATAGTGACACCACAAGCCTTCTCTATCTCCTCTGCCGAGCCATCTGTAGTCGTGGTCGTTTGCGTATTCTTCGTGTATGTACTCATCATCGACAGTTCTACCCTGATAGGTGTCATCGTAATACCATTCTTCTGTAAACTCACAGTACCACGCATCATCGACATGAGCCCACAGTTGTGCGTCCTCACAGAACACCCACTCTTCCTCATCTTCATGCACCCAATCATCATCGACAGTTTGTCGTGCCTCGCTTTTGAGTATATGCTTGTCATGTATGTTTGACCAAACGCAATCATCAGGCTCGTGAAAATCGCCACACGGATAGACACAAAGCAGTCCTTCTTTCTCTTTTGTTTCCATACCTTAATTTAATTTATATTTAATCTTCATTTTTATCCACCACTCAAGGTGTTGGTATTCACTTTCTGTATATACATGCACCACACCCTTGCTATCGGTAATGCAGTGCACTCCTGTTGGCAAAACTTTATGTTCCATATCTTTAGTCAGGGTATCCCCAGCTTTCTAATATATTTGCCTTTCTTTCTATGGCTAAATCCCTGCCCTCGTTTATCTCAGGTATGTCGAATTTAAACCATATGTTTCCTTCTCTTACATTCACTTCCATGTCTCCAAACTGAGTTATGTAGTTTTGTAAATCGTCCTTGTCAATGATAGAACGATAAGCGTCTGAGTTGGGCATAGGCAAAGCGTCATGCGACTCAATGTCCTTACCCCATTGTAGTTCTGATAGTTTCATATCTATTTATTTAAAAATTCTAAATCCTCTTTATCTATTACATAAATAAACTCACTCCAATCTATCTCACGCTTATCATCGTCAATGGACTTGAGTAAATAATACTTAGGCTCTCTCAACCTTACATCTTTTCTCTCTCCTGAAATCGTATCTTCTGGAGTGAACAATGCCCCTTGTATTTTAATAACAAAAACTCTGTCGCCCTCTGCTATGTATCCGAATTTACTTCGCTTTATGATTGCTTCTTTTATAATATCCATATCTATTGATTTAATTAAACGTATAGTTCATACAGCCACACGAAGTGCTGTGTTACCTCAGGTATGTTCTTCTTGTAGTAGGGCTGTTCTGAATTTACCCACTCCTTTACCTGATTGTGGTTCTCGAAACCTCTGTGTATCATATTGAATGTTGGCTCGAGTTCATTTATGAAGTCCCCAACAGTCCAGCCTTCCCACACATGCCGGCTTCTGTCCTTTAATGTTGCTTGTTTATATCTCATATCTATCTATTTAAAATTTCATGTTATCAGCCATTTTCTCTACGAAAATATCTATTTGGTCGTGGTGTTCTCCACAATTATTATACACAAGCCTTGTTATGTATCTGAAATCAACCTCATTGCTACTCGCAAGGTAAAATGTCTGTTGTGAGCAATTGGTAACTCCATCTATCGTAAAATCTGCTTCTACTTCTACTCTATAATAATTCATAAGTTCTCTCTTAAATAGGTTGATAATAAAATTTCATTTGTTACGCTGGACTTCTCTTGGTCTTGTTTCAAAATCTTGCGTACCATGTCGTCTTCCAAAGCTATGCTTGGTAGTATATTATGCTGACTACATATCCAATAAAAATCATTCCTTGTCATTTCTTATTCCATTATGCCAAATGTGGCTTCGTTAAACTCCCCTGATATTAGGGCAAAAATTGCCCATAGTATTCCTGTTACACTCATAATAACAAGTGCCAATACATACGCTTGAAGTGTAAACCTCAATGCTTTTTTGATTATATTTCCCATGATAAAAAGTCTGTTAGTGATTTAATTCCCGTAAACTTTGGCAGTGCCTTGTTTACCTCTTTAGGGATAGGCATATGCTCTATCTCTATCTCGTCAATGAGGATTACCTCCTCTGATTTTGGGGTAAAAGAAAAGCCACTCTGAATGAATGGCTTTCCGTTTGCTAATTGTATGGCGTATTCTTCCATGATTTATGTAATTTAAAATTAGTGCGAGGTGGAGGAGTCGAACCTCCAATTAACCTAATTACTATGTTCTATGCATAGCTACAAGGCTCTATTTTTGTTCTAAAAGGTTTCCCATTGATTGACCTACCTCAGTTGTCTGAGTTCCCACATTTCCATAGATTTACTTTTTCACCTTGCGACCTCGCAATTTTTTTATGCATCATATACATTACCCCACGCAGGATTTTCCCACTCGAAGTATAGTCCTGCCTTATTCAGTATGTCGTTCAGCTCATCACTACCCCAAAAGTTTGAGTAGTAGTCCAGCCATTCCTCTTTGCATTCTTCTCCACTTAGCCAAAAGTAGCCACGATAGTCCATGTATTTCGGGTTGTTCTGATGCCACACTTTTACGGGTGCACCTAACTTTTGCAGTTTCAAAAATGCAGTTTTCACTTTGCTTGGCATGTGTGCCAATTCCTCATCGTTTCTATTGTACTTCATGATTTATGTAATTTAAAATTAGAAACCCCAACAGATATTCGCTACGCTGATGAGGTTGGTTGTGTACTCTAAAAAAATGGTGCAATTATGCAGTAGCTTTAGCCAATGTACGTGCCACTCGTGTAGCTTTGCCCATACGACCAATAGCTAACTTCACGTGGAATGTTGAAAAGATAGTTTTCTTCGTTCCGTCTTTCTTGTTTAGCTCGTTTGGTTTTAGGTTTGACGCTACTGATTTGACTGTAATATCGGATAGCTTGATGCTCACGTTATCACGTTCATTCACATACGCAATGTACGCCTCAGTTGCCTTCTTGCCTTCGGTAAACCCTTTGAATTTACCTGATGCAGTGCAGTAGTTCACAAGTGCGTTCAAGCCTTTGATTTCCTTCTCGTGGGCTTGTTTTAGTTGGCGTTGCAATTTTATTGCTACACTTTGCTTTTTTGCTCTTGCTTTTTGAGTTGCTTTGCTTATTGTTTTAGTTACATTTTGAGTTTTCATAATATATAAATTTAAAGTTAAAAATTAGTGTTTATTGATAAAATATATCGAACCCCTATCAGATATTCACTACGCTGATAAGGGCATTTTTGGTATAGGTTTCTACTTTCATGCTTTGCAGTAACGCTACCTAAACGCATAGCATTTTTTGTACTCTGTTGTTCCCATAACCTACTCTGTTGAGTAGGCGTTCAGTATTCGGTGGCGTTTAACCCACTTCACGCAAGTTTTTAAACTTGTCGTTGCACTTTACACGATGCCCTGATACGTTGCCTATGGTTGGCTATCTATCTTGCTTTAGACCTTTCGGTATTGCAGTTCCCAATCTATTACCCCCGCATTGGAAGGGGTTACCTGACTTCGTACATTTCACTCGGTAAAGACCTTGATTAAGTGCCACCAATTTAACCTGTAAAGACAGGGGTGACCTCTGTTGCTACTCTGTACTCTGTTGTACTTCGGTAATTCAAACCTGATTAACACCTATACACGCTACCTCTCAATTTTAGCACTACTCTATCTATCAACAGATATAGGTTGCTCTGCGTTACGACCTACGAGGGCGAGGTCTGTATGTGTGTTTCAGTATGTTAAAGAACGTTGTGTCGATTTGACATTGCAAATGTATATGGGGGGGTTGGATTACACAAATCGCTGATAATCAGCAAGTTAGCTGTATTTGACAAACGTAAGTCGCTGGTTTTCAGGTGGTTATGGCTCGGCACAAACGTCAAAAAAAACTTTAAAAAAGTAGCATTTTTATGATATTGTTAGTGTTTTGTTCATTTCGTTGCGATATTTTTAATAAATGAGCTGTTTTTTTGCATTATTCTCATGAGAATTTCGCAAAGATTTGGTCGTTTTATTGATAATTTAGCAATATCAATGGGTTTGGGCTATCATTAGGCACATTTTTGTCTTTGCTAACTATCTGGAAATCAATAAGTTACGAATAAGGTGTTCCCCCCAAAAAAATATGTGTAATGTGTTGATAGTCAGGGGGTTACGCTCTCTCTCTTGGTATCTGCAAAAGATAACAAAGGAAATGCTAAACGACTGATAGTCAAGTAGTTAGGAAGGTCGCAAAACGTAGTATGCTATCCGTATGGCATGGCTAAGTAGCTGGTAGTCAAGCAGTTAGCAAAACGTCAAAAAGTTGGGAGGGCGATAGGCAAAAGGCGACCCCCCATGCGAAAAAAAATCACTTTCCGTTGTGGGGTGTGTGCGTAGTATGTATGTATAACCCTCAACTTCCATATATCTAACACATTTTTTTCATCACTATTATTTACATTAGCCGAATGGATAACGATATAGTATTTAGCATTAGCAATTTAGTAGGGTCAGGGTTTATGATAGGTGTTTCGTTTCATCCGTCGGATGATAAATACGACACTCGAGAGGTAAATTTATACTTAGGGTTTATAGGATTACACCTTGAATATTAACTGGAATGTTGATTCTTAACATGGCAATGTTGAAAATATGTTGAATATATTTTTGTAACTTACTGATAGACAGTATTCTATGTTAATATGTTGATTTTACTTCCTATTTACGGAAAAATAAAAATATATATATAGTAGTATAAATAGTAGTAGTAGTATAGAAAAATAAAAACTGACATTTCAACATGTTTGTTTTTTGGTATTGTTATTGGTATCTTTGTATAAAATCTAATTGAATGAATGAATTAAATTACACACCAAAAGACCTTGTCTTTGACCAAGAGGGTCGTGACAAGTTAATGAGCGGTATCGAGAAGATAGCGTCAGCAGTAAAGAGTACGTTAGGCCCAAGAGGTAAGACGGTGCTTATTGAATCACAGAATCACACAAGAGGTATTACCATTACAAAGGATGGAGTTACAGTTGCTAAGTCCATTGCTTTGGAAGACCCTGTTGAGAATTTAGCTGTTCGTATTATGAAGGACGCTGCGGACCGCACGGCGGTAAGTGCAGGAGACGGAACTACAACGGCTATTGTTTTGACAGAAGCTATTGTGAAAGCTGGCATGGAAAATCTTTCTGGTCAGGATGTGAATGTAACGGAGGTTATCCGTGAGATTAACAAGATAGCTGATGATGTTATATCTATTATAGAAAAGAAAGCCAAGAAGGTTAGCGGAAGAAGGCTTGATGACGTGGCTTCGGTATCTGCCAATAACGACAAGGAGATAGGGAAGATGATATCTGGAGCTTACAAGAAGGTAGGCGAGAACGGTATCGTTACTGTTGAGCGGTCACAGACGGCTGAGACATTCTCTGAGGTAACAGAAGGGATTCGCATTGACAGAGGATATACCACGCATTTGTTTGTGAATGACCAGAAGCGTGATGAGTGTATCCTTGAAGATGTGCATATACTATGTGCTGACCAGGAGATAGCAAACGTTGTGAGTATTGAGCGTGTGCTTAAGCCAATCATTAACGATAACAAGAAGCTTCTGATAATCGGGAACTGCTCGCAAAATGTAATCAATACTCTGGCGGCTAACGTTGTTAGAAACGGATTGAAGATATGCCACATCACACCTCCGCAGTTCGGATACAAAAGCCATGAGCTGATGAACGACATAGCGCTTGCTGTTGGAGCAAAGTAT